>Ga0315322_10000262_pt1 | contig 37378 bp, 22 predicted proteins | sample M110021515metaG_FD_203461 | JGI IMG/M metagenome (GOLD analysis project Ga0315322, IMG submission 203461) | Ammonia-oxidizing marine archaeal communities from Monterey Bay, California, United States - M1 100m 21515 | ecosystem: Environmental > Aquatic > Marine > Intertidal zone | place: USA... | reverse complement strand
ACGCCGAAATCGATGACATTGACCACCTTGGCAACCGTCGCTTGCGAACCATCGACGAGTTGGCCAGCGAAGAACTGCGTAAGGGTTTTTTGAAGCTTCGTCGTACCGTTCAGGAGCGAATGAGCATTAAGGATGCGACGGACATGACTCCTCGGTCTTTGATCAACCCAAAGAGCGTTTCGGCCGCCATTGATTACTTCTTCGGTCGTGGTGAGCTCTCGCAGGTCGTTGACCAAACCAACCCGCTGAGTCAGTTGACCCACGAACGTCGGCTTTCAGCATTGGGGCCGGGAGGTTTGAATCGAAAGCGTGCGGGCTTCGAAGTCCGCGATGTGCACATTTCTCACTACGGTCGAATTTGTCCGATTGAGACACCTGAGGGTACCAATATCGGTCTGATCAGCTCGCTGGCAATTTTCGCCGGTGTCGATGACTATGGCTTCCTGATTACCCCCTACCGACGAATCAAAGGTGGCAAGGTAACGGATGAAACGGTCTGGTTGCGTGCTGATGAGGAAAGCGAATCCTACGTGGCTCCTGCAGACACCGAGGTCAATAACGGCGACCTCGTTGCAGGCCCCAATATGATTGCCCGCTTCCGCAGTGACTTCGAAATTGTGCAGCCGGAACAGGTTGATTACATGGACGTTGCTCCAGCCCAGATGGTGGGCGTCTCGGCCGGCTTGATTCCTTTTCTCGAGCATGACGATGCGAACCGTGCCTTGATGGGTTCCAACATGCAGCGGCAGGCTGTGCCGTTGCTGGTCGCAGAACCGCCCATCGTTGGCACTGGAATGGAGCGTGAAGTCGCTCGCAACAGCGCCATGGTCGTTCGGGCAAGACGCAAAGGTACCGTGACCTACTGTGATTCAACGAGAATTGAAATCGGTAGTGATCACTATGACATGAAAAAGTATCAGGGCCTCAATGAGCGTACCTGTCTGAATCAACGACCCATCATCAAGTTGGGTGATAAGGTCGAGCGGAACCAGATCATCGCCGATGGTGCGGCCACTCGAAAAGGTGAACTCGCCTTGGGGCGAAATGTTCTGGTAGGGTTCATGTCCTTTGATGGTTTCAACTACGAGGATGCGATCATCATCAGCGAAGAGCTGGTACGGAACGACACCTATACCTCGATCCACATTGAGGACTTTGATGTTGAGATTCGCGAAACCAAGTTAGGTCGTGAAGAGTTCACGCGGGATATTCCGAACGTGTCGGAAAAAGCTCTCCGTAACCTCGATGATACTGGGATCGTTCAGGTCGGAACCTATGTCAAACCTGGTGATATCCTGGTGGGCAAGGTCAGTCCAAAGAGCAAGACTGAATTGACTCCCGAAGAGAAACTGCTGCACGCCATTTTTGGACGTGCCGGTGAGGATGTGAAGAACGATTCATTGGAGGTTCCATCCGGGATCGAAGGGATCGTCATTGACACCCACAAATTCTCGCGTCGCATGAGCCTTTCGGAAGACGAGCGAAAGATCTTTGAGAAAGAATTGAAAGATGTCGAAAACGAAGGCAATGTCGAAATTGCAAGTACGTTTGAGGCATTGATCACCGAACTCGAGGAAGCCGCAGGTATCAAGTTCAAAGATGCGACTGGAACGCCTTTGGCTGACGGTCAGGATCCCAAATTTGTTGCTGAGCGAGCATGCACTTTCCGCTTTGAGCACATTCTTGATCAAGTCAAGGGTGAGGCGAAGCAGAAAGAGGTTGAGCGGATTTACGCTCAACAGTGGGCGAATGTCGAAGTGTCCATTGATGTTCGTGACCGAAAACTGAACAGCATGAAACGCGGCGACGAACTTCGCAGCGGTGTGTTGCAGATGGTCAAGGTTTACATCGCAACCAAGCGTGTCATCAGTGTTGGTGACAAGATGGCTGGACGTCACGGTAACAAGGGTGTGATTGCGAAGATCCTTCCGATTGAAGACATGCCGTTCCTGCCGGATGGGACACCGATTCAAATCATGTTGAATCCACTTGGTGTTCCAAGTCGTATGAACGTCGGTCAAATTCTTGAAACGCATCTCGGTTGGGCTGGTGCCAAGCTTGGTTTTCAGGCAATCACCCCCGTGTTCGACGGTGCGACCGAAAGTGATATCAACAAGTGTCTTGATGAGGCCGGCTTGCCGGCACACGGCAAGATTCGCCTTCGTGATGGTCGTACAGGCCGTCCGATGGAGCAGGAAACAACTGTGGGGTACATCTACATGTTGAAGCTGCACCACCTTGTTGATGACAAAGTTCATGCGAGAAGCACCGGACCATACTCACTCATCACCCAGCAACCTCTCGGTGGTAAAGCCCGCTTCGGTGGACAACGCTTTGGAGAAATGGAGGTTTGGGCGTTGGAGGCATATGGTGCCGCCTATATCCTGCAGGAACTCTTGACCGTCAAAAGTGATGACGTTGAAGGACGTACCAAAATCTACGAGTCGATGGTCAAGGGAGAGAACACGCTGGAGGCGGGAACGCCAGCCAGTTTCGATGTTTTGACCAACGAGATTCGCGGTCTTGCACTCAACATGCAGCTTGAGAAACGACCTATCTAGGTCAGCCGCATCGGTTGCAAAACCCATCCGTAAATCAGGTTTTCAGAAAAATTGCCACGACTAGGGCAGAGCGAACAAGGAATCATTTTCAGCACGGTTTGTCCTAGTCAGATATCACGCCAGAAGAGTCTCAGTCACGGAAACGGCCGCCACAGGCCGACCAGGAGCACAACAATATGTCGATTGGCGAAACCAATAGCTACGATCGCATTAATGATTACGCATCGGTTCGGATTTCACTGGCTCGTCCCCAGGACATCAAGAGTTGGTCATTCGGGGAAGTCAAGAAACCCGAGACGATCAACTACCGAACCTATCGTCCCGAGAAGGACGGTCTTTTCTGTGAACGCATTTTTGGACCTGAGAAGGACTGGGAGTGTGCCTGCGGCAAGTATCGCGGGATGAAGTACAAGGGAATGATCTGCGATCGCTGTGGTGTGAAAGTCACCCACAGTCGCGTTCGTCGTAAGCGAATGGGGCATATCGAACTTGCTGCTCCTGTGGTCCATATCTGGTTCTTCAAAGCAATGCCTTCGCGGCTTGGGAATCTGCTGAATATGAAGACCAGTTCACTTGAGAAAGTGATCTACTTCCAGGACTATGTGGTGATCGATCCGGGCACAACGGAACTCGAGCCGGAGCAGTTGCTCACGGAAGAAGAGTATCGTGCTGCTCGTACTCAATACGGTGAGGGCAGTTTCGAGGCCGATATGGGAGCGGAGGCCGTTCGGAAATTGCTCAACAAGCTTGATCTGGTCAAACTGTCTGAGGAGTTGCGAGTCGAACTCGATGAGACTGGTTCGAAGCAGAAGAAGAAAGACCTGATCAACCGGCTCAAAATCGTTGAGTCGATTCGTGACAGCGACAATCGTCCTGAGTGGATGGTGCTTGACGTGATCCCCGTGATCCCACCGGACTTGCGTCCCCTGGTTTTGCTGGATAGCGGCAATTTCGCTACCAGTGACCTCAATGATTTGTATCGTCGAATCATCAACCGAAATAATCGTTTGAGGAAGTTGGTTGACCTGAATGCACCGGAAGTCATTATCCGTAACGAGAAACGGATGCTGCAGCAGTCCGTTGATGCTCTGTTCGATAACAATCGCTGCAAGCGACCCGTTTTGGGTTCATCGAACCGACCGCTGAAATCCTTGACCGATATGATCAAGGGTAAGCAGGGGCGTTTCCGCGAAAACCTGCTGGGCAAACGAGTCGATTATTCTGCTCGAAGTGTGATTGTTGTTGGGCCGCGTTTGAAATTGCACCAATGCGGTCTGCCCAAAAAAATTGCACTTGAACTCTATCAACCGTTCATCATTCGACGACTGAAAGAACTCGGTCACGCCGATACGATCAAGTCGGCCAAGAAGATGCTGGAGCGTAAGGATGAGGAAGTCTGGGATATCCTTGAGCAAGTGATCACCAATCACCCTGTCTTGTTGAATCGTGCTCCCACGCTGCACCGCATGGGCATCCAGGCTTTTGAGCCGACGCTGGTTGAGGGTAACGCCATTCACCTGCATCCGTTGGTCTGCAAAGGATTCAACGCTGACTTCGATGGTGACCAGATGGCAGTTCACTTGCCGCTGTCGATTGAAGCACAGGTCGAGTCGCACACGTTGATGATGAGCACCAACAACGTGTTCGCACCTTCCAATGGCAAGCCGATCATGAGTCCGTCACAGGATATTGTGATGGGTTGTTATTACACCACCGTCGAAATGCCCGATCAACGCGGCGAAGGTATGGTGTTTGCCGGGTATGACGAAGTTGATCTTGCATTTGCGCAGGGTGCATGTGCCCTGCATGCGAAGATCAAAATGCGTCTGCCCAAGTTCCAAAGACTCAAAACCGATGATGATTCAGGCCGTTATGGCGCTGTCATTGACACGACGCCAGGACGCGTTCGTTTTAACGAAATGCTTCCGGATGGAATGGATTTCTATAATCAGGCAATGCGGAGTGGTGACTTGGCTGGTGCCATCAGTGACTGCTACCAACGTCTCGGTAGGCGTGCAACCATTCACTTGCTCGACGACATGATGCAAATGGGCTTCAGTGAGTCGACTCGCAGTGGTTTGTCTTTCGCAACCGATGACTTGGTCACTCCTGATACCAAGACTTCCTTCATCAAGAGTGCTGAGAAGGAAGTGATGAAGCTCAAGAAAAACTACGACCGTGGTTTGATGAGTGGACAGGAACGATACAACCACGTCTTGGACGAATGGACCAACGCTCGTGAGGCGATCACCAAAGACATGATGGATGCCATGAAGAATGACATCCGTGAGGGTGGGTGGTATATCAACCCTGTGTTCTTGATGTCGCACTCTGGTGCTCGTGGTGGTATCGAGCAAATTCGACAGCTTGCTGGTATGCGTGGTCTGATGGCCAAGCCAACCGGTGAGATTATCGAAACTCCCATTAAGGCGAACTTCCGAGAAGGTTTGTCGGTGTTGGAGTACTTCAGTTCGACGCACGGTGCTCGTAAAGGTCTGGCTGATACCGCTCTTAAGACCGCAGACAGTGGATATCTGACACGTAAGTTGGCCGACGTTGCGCAAAACGTTGTGGTCACGATGGACGACTGTGGTACCACTCAGGGAATCACCAAGGGTGTGGTTTACCGTGGTGAGAAGGTCGAGGTCAGTCTGGTTGATTCGATCAATGGTCGTGTCAGTCGGCAGTCGATCGTGAATCCCGTCACGGACGAGGTGATCGTTTCTGAGAATGAAATGATCACACCTGAAATCGCTCGTAAGATCGAGGCGATGGGCCTTGAGAAGATTCAAGTTCGTACACCAATGACTTGTGATGCACCACTTGGTGTTTGTCGTTGTTGCTACGGAATGGACATGTCGACCAGTGCTTTGGTTGAAGAAGGGATGGCCGTTGGAATCATCGCTGCACAAAGCATTGGTGAGCCAGGCACCCAGTTGACCATGCGTACGTTCCACATCGGTGGTAGCGTGAGTAAACAGTCCGTTGAATCGGATATCAAATCGAAGAAGGCTGGTGAGATTCGCCTGACAAGGATGCGGTCGGTTGAGAGCACTTCGGGTGAGCAAATTGTGCTGACTCGAAACGGTGAAATCTCACTCGTCGACGATCGGGGTCGTGAAATCGAATCGTATCCTGTTCCGACCGGTGCAACCTTGCGAGTCAAGGAAGGCAAGAAGGTCAAAGAGGGAACCATTCTCTGTGAGTGGAATCCGTATTCCATCCCAATTCTTTCCGAGGTTCCTGGTAAGGTTCGCTTCGAAGACATTGTCGATGGCGAAACGATGCGGATTGAGCGCGAAGCCAGCGGCAATATGAGAATGATGATTGTTGATCACAAAGGTGATCTTCATCCTCAAATTGTTGTGGAAGATGTCTCTGGTGAAGAACGCAAAGCATTGGATGTTCAGTACTTGCCGGAACGTGCCATGATCATCGTCAAGGAAGGTGCTGATATCCTGCCCGGTACTGTACTCGCTGAGATGCCACGTGAGGCCGGCGGTGTTTCGGACATCACAGGTGGTCTGCCACGAGTGACTGAGATTTTCGAAGCTCGAAAGCCGAAAGATCCTGCAGTGATCGCAGAAGTGGACGGCGAAGTTGAGATTCTTAAAGAAAGAAAACGTGGCAAGCGAACTATTATCGTTCGGAGTGAATCAGGAATCGAGCGTGAACACCTTGTGCCACACGGAAAGCACTTCCAAGTGCACAGCGGTGACTTGGTCAAAGCCGGTCAGGCATTGGTCGATGGGCCATTGGTTCCACACGACATCCTGAGAGTTTCGGGTGAGGAAGCAGTGCAGCAATACTTGTTGCACGAGATCCAGCAGGTCTATCAGTCGCAGAAGGTTGAGATTAACGATAAGCATTGCGAAATCATCATTGCTCGTATGCTGCGTAAAGTGAAAATCGAAACCTCCGGTGACACCAACTTGCTTCCCGGTTTGGTGATGGATCGATTCCAGTTCCGCAAAGCGAACGAAGAACTCAGTGGCTGTATCAAGATTTCGAATCCTGGTGATAGTGATTACGCCAAGGATACGATCATTCCGAAAGAGTCATTTGAGCAAACCAATGCTCAGATCGAAGCTCTCGGAGGTGCGATCGCTAAAGGCAAGCGACCAAAAAGTGCAACTGCCAGCACTCAGTTGCTCGGTATCACCAAAGCGGCTGTGCAATCGAACAGCTTTATCAGTGCGGCTTCCTTCCAGGAAACCACGAAAGTACTCACGGAAGCAGCGTTGGCTGGCAAAGTCGACAAATTGGTGGGTTTGAAAGAGAACGTGATTCTCGGACACCTGATTCCGGCTGGTACTGGTTTCCGTATCTTCCAAGAGTCAGAGGTCAATTACCGACGCGAGGCTCTGGAAGAACTTGCCAGTGCACCTGTGCAGACGCTTGAGGATAGCTTTCCACTGCTCAACGCTGAGCAAGGGGCTGCTGCCGGTGACGGGCAGATTGCTGAAATGCTCGGCATGGGAACTCCCGCCGCCGAACCACCAGCTGCTGAGACACCGGTCACAGAAGCACCAGTCACAGAAGCACCAGTCACAGAAGCACCAGTCGCCGAAGCACCAGTTGCTGAGACACCGGTAACAGAAGCAGCACCCGAAGCCGCTGATCCAACGGCTGGTCCTGATGATGTGACACCGGGCGAAGGTCAGGTCTGAACCCAGTCAGCCGATTGATTTCACGAAAGGGCGGTTAACCGATAGTGGTTGGCCGCCTTTTTTATGTGGCCTGTTGGTGCTTCAGACCGAAACTCGCAATCTTGCGAATTGTGGAACAGGGATCACTCGGTGCGCTTCTTGCGGTGTGGTTTCGCCTCGATACAGTCGGGCTGCCAGTGCCTCTGCCATGCAGAGCATGCCATTGTTCTTGGCCGCATCTTCAAGTGTCACCGAGGTGGAACCGCTTGCGATCACTTCCTTGAGGGATCGGTTGATCGTAAGGATCTCCGGGACGCAGGTCATCTTTAAAAAGCCATTGCCGTAACATGCATCACAACCGGTTGTTTTCCAGAGTTCAGCGGAGAGATCACCGAGTCGATGCGCGACGCGTTCGTCGACTTCGGGGCTTTGCCCGCCGACCCGCTCTCCACATTCGGAGCAGATTCGTCCGACCAATCGTTGGTTGATGGCTCCCAATAAGGCTTGTGAAATAGCATTTGGATTGACACCGTAGTGCAGCATCGAATCGACTGCTTCTGCTGCTGAACGGGCGTGGATGGTTGCCAGCACAAGTTGACCACTTGTTCCCGCCCTAATCGCAGTTGCAGCAGTGCGTGCATCGCGAATTTCACCAATCATGATCACATCGGGGCTGTGTCGAAGCACTGTCGAAAGAAGCTCTGCGAAACCAAGATTTGCCCGCTCATTGATTTGCGATTGAATGACGCCGGGAATGGAATGCTCGATAGGATCTTCGAGCGTGTGGATTTTTCGGCTTCCATCATTCAACTCATCGACCATCGCATACAGCGTGCTGGGTTTACCACTTGCAACTGGGCCCGCGACCAGGATCAGCCCTGATGGTTGACGTAGCAGTTCCCTGATCATTTTAAGTTCAGCCGCATCATAACCAAGTTCATTCAGGCTTCGGACACCGCTTACAGGATCAAAGAGTCTTATCGAGACATCCTGCCCATGTAGCGTTGGCATGCTACTTAGACGCAGATCTATTTCACGACCGTTCGGTGTCACCGTGATGCCTCTCCCTTCGGTCGGGCGCAGCATTTCACCGGGATCACCTCCGGCCAGCACGCGTACCTGCCCTTGGATACGACGCTCGTAATCTCATGTCAGTTTTCGAACGTGCTCGACACGTCCAAGTCGACGGATTTTACTCGAAACAGATTGCACTTCATCGGAAATGAACAGGTCGCTCGCCTGTCGTTCCACTGCCCATTCAAGCAGGTTACCAGCAAATTTTTCTGGGGACGCGAGTTCTGTCTCAGCTTCAATTTGTTCAAAATCAATTGCTTCGTCATCTGACATGGTTGTGCCTCAGTGAAGATTTAAAGAGTAGAAAAATTCATAAAAACACGAGTGGATACCCGTTGTCTGAAAAATAGAGATGTGCCGGTTATGGAGAATCAGCTGAGGCAATGCAAAGAAAAGAGGGCGTTTTGCAGTCAGAATCGCCAGTAAACACCGTTAAATAGCGTCGCAGAATCGTCCGGAAGCCGATTCGTGCGTTTTTGGTTGGCCAAGGAGAGCCTCATTCGAAGCTTGGCGAACGGTTTGTCGAAGATGCGGGGTTGTCGATTTTGGTCTCGGGCGGCAGCATGTCAGCATGAATAAGAGCAAGCATCTACACTCGCATCAGGATTCAACCGAGCCACGGACTCCGGAGTCCGTGTTGTGTCAATTTTTCGGGTTTGAATCTTTTCGGAAGCCACAAGCCGAGATCATACGCCACGTGTGTGATGGTAAGCATGCGATGGTGGTGATGCCCACTGGGATGGGTAAGTCACTCTGTTATCAAATTCCTGCTCTGCTTTTGCAGTCCGGTCGCCAAGGCCTTGTACTTGTGCTCTCGCCCTTGATCGCATTGATGCAAGATCAAGTTGACTCCTTGCAAGAAAGAGGCATCGATGCAGCGTTCATTAACTCGTCGCTTGGTCGTGAACAGCGATTGCAGCGATATGCTGAGGTTGCAGAGGGGAAGTATTGTCTTCTTTATGTGACTCCAGAACGGTTCAGAAAGTCCGAGTTCCGGGAAGTATTGTCAAACCGTGAAGTTTCGTTGTTGGCAGTCGATGAAGCCCACTGTGTCAGCCAGTGGGGGCATGATTTTCGACCCGACTATTCGAGATTGGCTGAAATTCGACATTGGTTACATGATCCCACCACGATCGCATTGACGGCAACGGCGACTGCTGAGTGTCGTGCCGATATCTATCGACAGTTGGGAATTCCTGCGGATGAAATTCGCTTGTTCCACGAAGGAATTGATCGGCCCAATTTGAAGTTGGATGTACGTGAAGTATGGGACGAGGCTGAAAAAATTGATGTGGTTGAATCCACGCTTAACGACGAAAATTATCGCAACGGAAGCGTTATCATTTACTTCTCATTGATTAAAACTCTTGAGCGATTCAGTGATGCCTTACTTTCCCGCGGAATTGATCATGTCAATTATCACGGAGATTTGCCCCGCGATAAAAGACGTCGGATACAAAAAGCGTTCATGTCCGGTAAAGCTGATTTGGTACTGGCGACCAACGCGTTTGGAATGGGGGTGGACAAAGAAGATATACGGCTCGTGATGCATGCTGAAACACCAGGCTCCGTCGAATCCTATTATCAGGAAATTGGTCGTGCTGGACGAGATGGCAATCCAAGCCTATGTCTCTGGCTTTACGACCAGAATGATTTGATGACACAGATGCAGTTCATTGAGTGGGCAAACCCAGATGCGGATTTCTATTCCCGTGTGCTCACTCTGTTGTCTGAGCATCCAGAGGAGTGTCAAGGTTTTGGTTTAGATTGGATGAACGATCGATTGCAACGAGTCAGTCGCCATGATCACCGTTTGGCGACCGCGATTTCGATGCTTGATCGGCAGGGCGTGATCGCTGGTTCACGACCACCCGAGTGTTTTCAAATTATTTCTCAACCGCCGGAAATGTTTCGAGATGACGAGTTTCTTGCCGATAAAAAGCGTCGGGATCAGGAAAGACTTTATGGGATGGTCGAACTGGCCTCAGAACAGCATGATCGCAAGGCCTTTTTGAATCGTTATTTCCTCGGTACCGCAGAAGATCATTCATAGTTCCATTTCATGATCCATGGATCTTCCATCTTTTTCTGCATCTGTTTTAGCTTGTTCTTGTATTTCTCCAGCACGTCTTGATGTCCGGCGCTTTCGGCTAGATTCGTGGTTTCGTGCGGATCAGCGGCGATATCGAACAGTTCGAATTGCGGTCGGTGAACATATTCGCCAACCGTTTTGTTGCCATAGTTTGCGTCTTTGCCCAATGCCCATTGGGCCTGCCAGCTACTGGCTGCCCAAAGGTCAGAAGCAAATGGATAGGGTAGCGGATGCGCGATATTCCAAATCAGTTTGTACTTGCTGTCGCGGACGACACGCATGGGATAATACATTTGTATTTCGTGAAATGTATGAGAAGCAAAAATCGTGTCGTGGTGTTGTTTGTCAGGATTGCTGAGGCAGTGCAACCATGACTTTCCGTGATAGGAATTGAATTTCTTTCCCCCATTTCGGTTTTCCTTCAAGGCTTCACCGCGATCTTTCCAGAACTGATCAGCATTGAGCGGATTCTTTGGGCCATTGGTTTCAGTATTCAAGCCCTTTCCGAAATCAAGGATGGTGGGAGTGATGTCAATGTGGCTGATGAGCGCTTCGGATTCGACGCCTCGTTTTGCCTGATAGGGATCACGAACCACCATCGGGACACGCAGACCGCCTTCGTAGACAGTCGTTTTGCCACCGGCAAATGCCATTCCATGATCACTTGTGAAGATGATCAATGTCTTGTCATACAGATCTGCCTCCTTGAGAATCTGAACCAGTCGGGCAACACCCTGATCAATTCGCGAGCATGACTGATAGTACTGTGCTAGCTCTTCACGGGTTTCAGCGGTGTCGGGAAGAAACGCTGGGATAGCGACATTGGCAGGGTCATAAAAGACTTCGTCGACATCGGGGTGGGATTTTCTGTTCGGTTTATTACCGAACAGGTCAGGCTTGAGCTCCAGTTTGGACGTTTTGTCGGTTCCGCCTCCGCGATGTGGGTCTGAGGTTGCGAAGTACAGGAAGAAAGGGCGATCGTCGTCACGATTAGTCAGGAAATCGCGGCTCGCCTCAGCCATCTGGACGGCATTGCGACCATTGCCTCTCAGACTGGTTTCGAAGTGATACACCGTTTCAGGTGCCACATGGTATTTTCCGATATTTCCGGTGCGATACCCGGCCCGTGCCATCACGCGAGGCAACGAGAGCGTGACCACGTTGTGAAAAGACGAAAATTTGTGGAAGTGGTGTTGGTGACCAAACTGGCCATTGCGATGATTGTGTAGACCGCTCATCACCACACTGCGACTGGCACTGCAGGAAGCCGTGGTCGCAAATGCGTTGCGAAAGATGACACCGTCGCGAGCAACGGCATCAATTGCTGGTGTTTTCGCAATTGGATCGCCGTAACAACCCAGAGTCGGACTCTCGTCGTCCGTGATGATGAACAGCACGTTTCGCTCGGCAGCGCTGAGATTTGACTGAAAGACACCGAAGGAAAAACAGAGCGCGAGCAGTAGGAAAGTCAAGCGGTGGGACATGGTGTGTATCAGCATGATCGTTCTGGGGTGGTAGACTATACGTTTGTCGGAATGCATGAACCTGCGGGATTCCGTCGCTGGAGGTTGGATTATTGCAGGACCAGCAGGATGACACGCGGTCAATACAGTTTAATGCGAATGAGCATGTGATGCAGAAGATGCAAACAATTACTTTGGATGGAAATAGCTTCTGTCGAGCTGGAGGGACAGAAACGCGTTTGCATGTGGATGCTCGATTGGATGCTCGATTGGATGCGAGGCGTGAGACGAGCAAATCGGTGGGCTGCAATCAGGGTCAGCAATTTTTGGCGAGATGCATTGCCGCGTGCATTTGCCTGCTTGTGGGTGGCAACGCTGCTATTGCAGTTGACCGCACAACCTTGTTTCTTCCGCTTGCCCCAGAGGCTCGGGTTTCTGAATCCGGTGAGGGACTGTTTGCCGATGTCGCCGTGGGTGAGCAGGCGTCTCCTGGTTGGAAAGCCTATCGAAGACTTTGGCAGGCTCATCATGTTGACCCTGGCAATCCCGGGATCCGGCGTTTTCTGGGATTGCCGTTGAAGGGGGACTTTGAATCGACTGCAAAACGGGGGCGAGGTGCGCCGCGTTGGCTTGGTTGGAAGTCAGGCTCATATGCGCAGGTGGATACAGCGCATTTCGTCCTCTACAGCAAAGCTGATCGCGAAGCCAGTATGCGAGTTGCCGAGGACTTAGAACGTTGTTATTGGGTTTGGACTCAAATGTTTTTTCCTTTGTGGGAATCAAGTGCACAGGTTTCTCTGGCGTTAAAAGAGATGGGTGATGATGAATCCGTCACCTCTTTTTTGGAGAGTAGCCCTCAGCGCATCACGATTCGTCGAAAGTTGCGAGTGGTGTTGTGTAGCAATGCCGATGAGTACCGCAAAGTGCTAGGCGCGACTCCGGGAGTGGAGCTGTCAACAGGTTTCTATAGCGACAAGTACAAGACAGTCCTGCTGTTTGCTTCGGATCAGGACGACCCCGCAACACGTCGGCATGAATTGGTACACCAGCTTTTCCGCGAAGCCACACGCTCTGGTTTAGGACGCAGCATGCCAGCAGCCAAAGAAGATTTCTGGTTGATTGAGGGTATCGCTGGCTACTTTGAGTCACTTCATCTGGGACCGGAAATCGCTACCGTCGGTGGCTGGGATTCATCGCGGTTGCAATTCGCAAGATACCGCTTGTTGGTTGGCGGTGATTCGATGTCGATGAACGAGTTGAGGCAGGATGGCAGAGAGGCCGCGCAGGAACGTTCGGATATTGCGCGTTGGTATGCGCATGCAATTCTGCGAACACATCAGTTGATCGACGGTCGCAATGCTCGCGATCGACAATGGGTTTATGGTCAACTTGCAACGCTGTACAAGGTCAACGCAGAAAGCGCCTCGCTGGAAGACGAATTGGATTGGAACGGATTGGATCGTTCGGTACGCGATTTTTTGACAGTCGATGATCAGCATCTCGCTGACAATCGCGTGTCTTACCCCATTCAGCAATTGTGTTTGGCGGGTTGCGAAGTGTCGGAGGCAGGTTTGCAGACCATTCCCGTGTCGCCTTCTTTACAGTGGCTTGATCTCTCACGTTTGCCAGTCGGCAATGCTGCAGTGCAGCGTCTGGTTCCTGAACCAGAGAAATTGGAACAGCTGAATCTGGAAGCAACGCGGATCGATTCAGGTTTGGGGAATTGGCTCAGGAAAGCGACACAACTGGATGAAGTCGATTTGAGTTGGACAAAGGTGGGTGACGGCGCGATTGACTCACTTGGTGGCGCGAAAAAGATCACAACGTTGTGGATGACTGGAACGCAGATTTCTGACCAATCAGTTGCTCCGATTCTGAAAATGTCTGGCTTGAAAAGTGTTGATGTTCAACGAACCAAGGTCAGTGGTGCGGGTGTCAAGCAATTGCAGGCCGGTGGATCCCAGTTGGATGTCAATCCCTTGGAGTTGCGGACACAGTGAGTAGTGAAAGAGCAGTGAAGAGTTTGGATAAATCGCCTTACCCGGAGTTCTTTCCGGTAAGGCAGAATTTTCAGCAGCACGCCATTGTTGATATACCTGCAGCCGTTGGTTCGACGGTACAACAGTCACCCCTGACGCAGATTCAATCAGGGCAACGGGTGGCCATTGCTGTGGGGAGTCGTGGGATCGCAAACCTGAAAACCATTGTTGCGTGTGTGGTTGAGCAGGTGAGGGATCGGGGTGGTCGACCCGTCATCGTGCCGGCCATGGGAAGCCATGGTGGGGCAACTGCTGAGGGTCAGGCAGCAGTGCTTGCTTCATACGGGGTAACGCCAGAGCACATGGGATGCCCTGTCGAAGCCAGCATGGACACGGTATTGATCGGGACAACTGCGGATGGAGTGGATGTTCATTTCGATCGCGTTGCCAGTGAAGCCGACCATGTTGTCGTGGTGAATCGCATCAAGCCTCACACACGGTTAGCCGGAATGTATGAAAGCGGCCTGATCAAAATGCTGATGATTGGGCTGGGAAAACATCGGGGTGCCTATCTGTATCATCAAGTGTTTCCCAACTACGACCATCGGCTTGAATTGCTGGCGCCAGAGATTGTCTCCATGATTGTGGAAAGTGTTTCCATTATCGCTGGCATTGCCATTGTTGAGGATGCGTTCGAAAACACCTCGCATGTCGAAGCGGTAGCATCACCCGACTTTCTGACCCGCGAACCTGAACTCTTGGAATTGGCTCGCAGCCGAATGCCGCGTTTACCTTTTGACCATGCTGATTTATTGATCGTGGATCAAATAGGAAAAGAGATCAGTGGTTGTGGAATGGATACCAATGTGATCGGTCGAAAGACCAATGATCGTAGCGCTGCCCCCGACGAGTTTCCGAAAATACGGCAGATTTACGTACGATCCTTAACAGAAAAGACAGCGGGTAATGGATGTGGTGTGGGAATTGCCGATTACGGTCACCGTCGAATGGTGAACGCAATCAATGAAGAAGTTACCCGAATCAATTGTGTTACCAGTGCTCACGTCACAGCCGGAGCCATTCCTATTACTTTTGATTCAGATCGGGACGTTTTGGATGCGGTGGTCTCGCAAACCCAGGCAGCGAGACGGTCGGATCTCAATTGGTTGTGGATTCGAGATACGCTTCAACTCAGCGAGATTGCGTGCAGTCGGAGTTACTGGGAGGCAGCTTGCCAGCGTTCTGACTTGGAATTGTTGGGTGAGCCGGCTCCCCTGCGTTTCGATAATTCCGGTGATTTTGCAACCCATCTGTTTTCGTAACTTTGGATTGCCATCCTTGTGAGTCGGGCATTTTTGAACGCCAGAGCTGTTTTCAAGTTCAACAAGCACATGGTGACCGCGACTCAGGCTGGTTGGCTGTCAAAATAGATGCACGACTTTGACTTGTTGCCGGTGTATCTAAAATCCTCGAACGATTATCGTTTGTTACCATTCACCTACTTGAAAGTTCGTCTTTAGAAATAGGATTCATGGATTCACTTTTCCCCGAGTCAACACTCCAACGCATTGAGAAGAGCGGCGTGATTGCGGTATTGGTCATTGATCAGCCTGAGGACGCAGTGCCTCTGGCACGAGCATTATTGGCCTGCGGCATTGAAGCCATGGAATTAACGTTACGTACACCTGCCGCGGTCGATGCCTTGCGCGTTGTTCGTGAGCAGGTGCCAGAGATGCTTGCAGGGGTGGGGACCATTCTGAGCCCGCAACAAGTGGAAGAGGTTGTGGATGCTGGTGCTGCTTTCGGAGTGGCGCCCGGCTTGAATGTGAAGGTGGTGGAGCGAGCCAAGCAGCTTGGGCTACCCTTTGCTCCGGGGATCGTGACACCGTCGGAGATCGAATTGGCGGTCGAACTTGGGTGTCGGGAGCTAAAGTTCTTTCCTGCTGAACCGAGCGGCGGAATCAAGTATCTTCGAAGTATGTACGCGCCGTACGCGCACCTTGGGCTCCAGTTTTTGCCACTGGGCGGTATTAATGCAGCTAACATGGCAGGCTATCTGTTCGACGCAGCGGTACCCGCGATTGGTGGATCCTGGTTGGCTCCTCGGAAAATGATTCAGCAACGCAATTGGTCAGTCGTTATTGACCATGCCACAGAGGCCCGAAATGTTATCAAGGAATTACGCGACAAATGAAATCGATCATTACATTTGGTGAAATCATGGGGCGGTTGACCCCACCTGGCTTCGTTCGTTTGGGGCAGGGATTGCCGGGCACCTTGGAAGTCACCTTCGCCGGGGCAGAAGCAAACGTTGCTGCTTCTCTTGCGTTCTTTGGTGCAGATGCCAAGTTTGTGACTGCACTTCCGCACAATGACCTCGCGGACGCTTGCATTGCATCGCTGCAAGCCACTGGCATGGCCTCGCACATTGTCCGGACGGACTATGGTCGACTGGGCCTCTACTTTCTCGAAAAGGGTGCCAATCAGAGACCAAGCCGTGTGATCTATGATCGAGATCATTCGGCGATCAGTCTGACGGAGGCTCAGGTTTACGACTGGCCCGGGATTTTTGCCGATGGACAGTGGTTTCACGTTACCGGGATTACACCCGCAATTTCAAGCCAAGCTGCTGAGGCGACTGTGGCTGCAGTGCGCGCGGCGAAGCAGGCTGGACTGACTGTTTCCTGTGACTTGAACTTTCGGGCAAAGCTTTGGCAATGGGAACCTGAAACCTCCAAGCGGGATTTGGCTAAACGAGTGATGTCCGAAGTGTTGACCAGCGTTGATGTGCTGATCGCTAACGAAGAAGATTGCGGCGATGTGCTAGGAATACGTGGTGAACATTCGGATGTGCATTCCGGAAAATTAGATATCGCGAGCTATCCTGACGTCGCCCGACAGGTAGTTGCCGACTTTCCCAATATTGGAATTGTCGCGACTACCTTGCGTGAAAGTTTATCGGCGTCACACAACAATTGGGGCGCTATGTTGTATGCGGCTCAAAGTGAAACGGCAATCTTTGCGCCAAGGCAGAGCGATGACTATGCACCTTATGAGATTCGCAATATTGTGGATCGTGTGGGTGGTGGAGATTCCTTTGCAGCGGGACTGATTTATGCGTTGACCAGTGCAGATTATCCATCGCTGGAAGAGGCCCTGGATTTTGCAGTGGCGTCATCCTGTTTGGCCCACTCGATCGAAGGTGATTTTAATCATTCAAGTCGTGCTGAGGTCGATGCATTAGCGCATGGGTCGGGTTCTGGGCGGGTGGTGCGTTGATTCCACAGCAGCGGTGTGCGACCGCGATCACCACACTTTTGAGCTGGATACGCATGGAAAACAGAATGCATGAAATAGTAAAGATTGCGGTGGACAGACCATGGAATCGCCGCGCGTGGTTTGGTTTTGCGTTGCTACTCGGGATGAATCTGCATGCCTGCTGGGCTGTACGGCCCAACGTGTTGATTGTTTTGACTGATGATCAGGGTTGGGGAGATCTGGGGATTCACGGAAACACAAATCTTTCCACTCCACATCTCGATTCGATTGCCAAGCAGGGTGCCTCTTTTGAGAACTTTTATGTCTGTCAGGTTTGCGCGCCAACTCGTGCTGAGTTTCTGACGGGAAGGTATCATCCTCGTACAGGCGTTAGCGGAGTGAGTCAGGGTCAAGAACGTCTGAATACCGATGAGACTACCCTGGCAAATGTCTTCAAGGCGGCCGGTTATGCGACGGGTGCCTTCGGGAAATGGCACAACGGAACACAGTCACCTCTTCATCCAAATGATCGTGGCTTTGACGAGTATTACGGTTTTACTTCTGGTCATTGGGGGCACTATTTCAGTCCTCCTCTGGATCATAATGGTGAGCTTGTTCGTGGTGATGGATTCATTGTCGACGACCTTACTAATCATGCGATTGCGTTCATCGAAGCAAATTGGAAGCAGCCGTTTCTGTGTTATGTGCCGTTGAATACGCCCCACTCACCGATGATGATCACCGATGAGTTTTACGAAAAGTTCAAAGATGCGTTGCCTGCGATGCGTCATCGCGATCAAAATCGCGAGGATCTGCAGATGACGCGTGCGGCTTTGGCAATGGTGGAAAATATCGACTGGAATGTCGGTCGACTTCTGGAAACGCTCAACCGACTGTCGTTAGAAGAGAACACCATCGTCGTTTACTTCTCGGACAATGGCCCCAACTCATTTCGTTGGAACGGTGGAATGAAGGGAAAGAAAGGTTCCATCGACGAGGGAGGCTTGCGGTCCCCGTTGTTTGTGCGGTGGCCGGGTAAGGTTCAGGCTGGATCTGAAATTCAGAACATAGCGGGTGCGATTGACCTGCTGCCGACTCTGATGGATATGGCTGATGTTGATCAGCCCTTGCCAAAGCCAGTTGATGGTCTCAGCCTGTTGCCGTTGCTGAAGGATCCCAAAGCAAGTTGGAGTCCACGTGAGTTGTTTTCAATACGTGGAGGGCAGGTGAGTGTTCGAAATCAGACGTTCCGCTTCGATACTGAGGGGCGATTGTTCGATATTGGATCTGACAGAGGCCAACGGAAAGATGTGAGTGCAGAATATCCAGAGATCGCGGTGGGAATGCAGAAGCGTGCCAGGCAGTACCGTGAGGAGATGAAAGTCGAGTTTGCGAAGAACCGCGACCGGCCCTTTAACGTTGGGTTTGGGCCATCAACGATGTTGCCCGCACGTGATGGTCAGGAACATGGGGATGTTCAACGTAGCGTCAAGTCACCGAATAATTCATTCTTTACCAATTGGAAAAGTAAAGATGCCTCAATCACATGGAATGTCGACGTAGCAACTGCCGGGGAGTACGAAGTGATTTTGCGATACACCTGCGCAACTGGCGACGAAGGTGTGACCATGCGATTAACTTCCGAGTTGCAGGATGAGTCTGTGCAGTTCACCTCGGCACCCGTGGTCGAAGTATTTGATCCACCGCTCTACGATAAATCGAAGGAACGAGTCGAGAAGTCACACTACTTTGTAAAGGATTTCAAAACATTGACGCTGGGGAATTTATACTTGCCCAAAGGTGAATGCACGCTGCGGCTTTCAGCGGATGAAATCATTGGAACAAAAGCAATCGACGTGCATTCGATCCAGTTGGTTCGGAAGTAGATCGAACGACTCCTTTTTCCGCTTCATCCCAGGCCGCGATGCTGCCGGTATCTATTGAAAGATGACACGCACCCATCGTCGCGGATCAGGAATCACTGCCGAGGGATTTGTTTCGCCACTGGTAAGTACCTCGGGTGAGATGAACCATGAGGCTCCAGGCGTGAGTGGAAGTTCGGTGATGTCCCGGCGTTCAATCGCCACTTCGATGGTTACCAATGCGGTTTCGCGATGAGTATCCAAATACCACGTGGGCTGCCATCTGACATTTCCATCAATGGCATCATGGGTGCGTCCTGATCCAGAAATCTGCAACTCCATGGCAGTGAGTAAATCACGATCGGTGTCGATTCGCAACTGAATGCGGTCTGTCATGCTCAGGTCGTGATCACGGTTGCTCTCGGAAAAAGCAGACTCAACCGTATCAGTCTGCAGATTGCTCGCATGGGTTTGCATGGCGAGATAAATGTAGTCTTCGTCGTACGCGATTCGAGTCCGGACAGTCGCGTGGTCCGCAGGTGTTGCAGATTCCCAGCATTCATCCGTCAGCATGCCATCAAGTTTGGGGGGTAATGAAGCACGCTTGGCAACAAGTGTTCCACTTCCCTTCATCAGCAGTCTGCGCCACAGATCCGATTTGGAATCAGCAAGGCGTTTCAGGTTGGGAGAAACTTCATTGGCAACCTGCAGCCCCTGATGATCACCTCGTTCGCGGGCAGCTTCCCTGGCGAATAGAACCACAGGGTGGAATTCCCACAACAAGTCAACACTGGCTTTGTTCTCGACTGCCCTCGGCGACTTTGCGATTTGGTACTGCTGAGGCTGGGGTACCACGAGCGGCGATGCATTGGAGACTTGACGGATATTTCCATCGGTGACTTGAAATGGTGAAACTGGAACGGCGGAATTTAAGCCATTTGTTTTTGCAGTACCGTATGGTTTGATGAGTGCGGAGCGGATCAATTTCCATTCCTCACTTCTCAGAATGGCCTGTTTTCGCAGCGCTGCCCATTTTCCAGCAGAAGAGTCAGAGAACCGTGATGCGAATTGTTCAAGTGCCGCTTCATGTAAAGCGAGGCCATTGCTCAATTTGCCGGGGTGTGTTGCTTGTACGAGCGACCATGCCACGCGGAATTGGTCCACTTTTGCCGTTTGGTCCAGCACGCGTTTGATCGATTCATTGAAGACAGCCGCATCGTTGCTGTTCTGAATCAGATGTTGCAGTCGATTAGATTGTTGAAGTCGTGCTTTGAGTATTTGTAATTGATGACGCGACGCGTCGTTGACTTCGCCTGCCAGGCGATGACCCCGTGGTAATGTAAGACCATGGGTGACTGATGACCCACGTCGTTGGTTGGGTGAAATGTCATAGGGGTAGCGAAGATTGGTTGATTTGATCTGTATGTCGTTGGGAGACAGGTAGTGCATCGCGTCAACGTGCAGATCACCAGCAAGCGCGCCACTGTGGGACAGCAACGCATCACGGTGCAACGAGATTCCGTTACTGTCATTGAACCCATAAACCGCAATGCGTTGGATTCCGTTTGATGCAGCAGCGTTTACGAATGCTTCACGCAAGACCGACGGCAAGGTTTCATCGAGAACAAGCACTGTGGGTTGGTGGATACCAAGCCACGCTAACGCGGTTTGGTGAAGATCATCACCCCATTGGCCAATGGGATCTGCACCCGAAGCACCAAGCATGATCGCAATTTGGTTGGCCAATGCATGGTCGGGGGAACCAGCGACGGGTGTGGTAAGTGCTTCCCGAACCAGAAGACTGACTCGATTCCGTGACTCCAGTGCTTCGCTTCCCAGCATTGACCATGCTGCGGTCTTCGCACTATCAGCAACAAACAGAACTGAAGTGCGACGCTCTTTGCCGCGAGTCGTCACCCAGGTTTTACCTTGGTCTCGTGTGATCAGGATCACGCCATGATCACCAACGGTGCAGTAATCTGTGCGATTGATGCGACAGGATCCACGGATCGCAACGGGTATCTTTGTGGCTTGAAACCACTGCATTAACTCATTCAGAGATGGTGACGTCGTGGCGAGTTGTGGGTCTGCTGTCGTCGTTGATGCAGTGCGATCGTCCGCGGAATGGTCATTCCATGTTCTGCCATCATCGCGACTGATGAGCCTGTTGGTCAGCACGGCATGTGACCAATCACAGTGAGCTAGAATAGAGCCTTCGCTGTTCTTTTCGAGTTTGTGAATCCGTGTCAGTTCCTGATCGTCAGCCCGTTGCCATGATTGACCACCATCTTGAGAAAGCAATATTACGCCACGGCTGATGCCGGTGATGCGATCGTAGTTGCCACCCGCGACCACGGCGTTGTTTGTGTCGATCCAGACGACAGCTGATAAAGGGCAGTCCACGCCGCTATTGATAAGCTGCCAAGATCCCCCGCCATCCACGGTTCGCAGTATCGTCCCACGATCCCCGCAGGTGAGTCCCGTTTCGGGTGTCACGAATGCAACCGAACGAAGACTGGCATCTTCGCGAAGCGAGCTTGAGGCACTGTAGTGCGGTAAGCGTTCCGGACCCTGTGCCTGCTGCCCCCAAATTGGGCACGTTGAGGTCAGGCAAAGAAATACCCAGGCGATTCGCATCATGTAAGCCAGCCTTTGACGAGCATTGCGGTCAGCACCAGTGCCGTCCAACCAAGAACCATGTTTGCAGCGACGTACAGACCACAAGCTAACCAACGTCCTTCATCGGCCAAGGCAGCTGATTCACCAGCAAAGGTGGAAAAAGTCGTCAAGCCGCCGAGAAAACCAACGCGAATCAGTAATTGTGTGCGTTCTGAGATACTGTTGGTGATCAGGATGACTTCGGCGAAACCGCCAATCGCAGCGCATCCGATTAGGTTGACAAGGGTGGTTCCCAGCAACGTTGACCCCCCCGGAATTGCAATCGATGCAACCGTTATCAGGTAGCGGCAGACCGAACCAACCGCACCACCGGTAGCGACTGCCAACAAATTGAGCCAAGTTGTCATTGCGAGAGGCCGTTTTCACCATTGCCTAAGTTTCGGCACGAACTTACGTTAACGCATAGATTCGAGGTTTCTGCCGACGGCGTAAATGTCAGTTTTGGCCGATTCGCGAACCTGTTTCTTCGTCAGCTTGTCTGGCGAGCATTGTTCCTCACTTGATAACGCATGCAAAAAAACGTTCTTTGCCTGCTTACTTTGTCTAATTAGCCTAGATTCAACCATTTAGAAGCATATGAGTACTGCGAGAGCCGCTACCGACCCCCAACTGATGACTGGCGCCGACATCTTGGTCAAATCATTGGTCGAGCATGGTGTTGATGTGCTTTTTGCCTACCCCGGCGGCTGTAGCATGCCGATGCACCAGGCTTTGACGCGTTTTGGAGGTTCCATTCGCACGATTCTTCCGCGTCACGAGCAAGGTGGAGCGTTCGCTGCACAGGGTTACTCGCGGAGTACCGGAAAAGTCGGTGTGGTGATGGCCACCAGCGGTCCTGGTGCGACCAATTTGGTCACAGCGATTGCCGATGCCAAGCTCGACAGCGTGCCTCTGGTCTGTATTACAGGGCAAGTGCCCACGAAGGCGATCGGGAGCGATGCTTTTCAAGAGACGCCCATGGTTGAGGTCTGTCGCGGAATCACTAAGCATCATTATTTGGTGACAAAAGTCAGCGATTTGCCACGGATCATCAAGGAGGCTTTCCACCTCGCTCAGAGCGGGCGGCCTGGTCCGGTTCTGATCGATATGCCCAAAGATGTTCAACTGGGCGATTTGAATGAGGTGGACATGGATCCGCCCATGGATTTGCCTGGCTACGAACCTGCCGCACCTGCGGTTCCCAGTGAGACCATTCGCCAGATCGCGGCAGCGATCAAGCTGGCCCGTCGCCCCGTCATTTATGCCGGAGGTGGCGTGATTCTCGGCGAAGCGAGCGAGGAACTCCGACAATTTATCAATAAAACAGGCATTCCAGTCACCACGACCTTGATGGGAATCGGTGCGGTTTCACCCGACCATGAGCGATCTTTGGACTGGCTTGGCATGCATGGGGCTGCCTATGCAAATTATGCCGTCAGGGATTGTGATCTGCTGATTGCTTTGGGAGTGCGTTTTGATGATCGTGTCACTGGCAAGGTCGAGGCATTTGCCAAAGATGCCAAGATTATCCACATCGACATTGATGGATCTGAGCTGAATAAGAACAAGACAGCTCACATCCCCGTGCGTGCGGATGTGAAGCAGGCTTTGACCGAACTGAATAAAGTGATTCAAAAGCCGGAAATCAGCGATTGGCAGGAGCACTGTCAGCAATTGAAAGTCAAGTTTCCGCTGACTTATGACAAAGAATTTGATGGAATCCTGCAGCAGCATGCGATTGAGGTCCTCAGTGATGTGACAGCTGATATGGACGCCTACATCGCTGTCGGTGTTGGCCAGCATCAAATGTGGGCTGCTCAGTTCTATAAGTTCCAGCGGCCGCGCACGTGGCTCAGTAGCAGCGGATTGGGAACCATGGGTTTTGGCTTGCCGGCAGCCATGGGCGTCCAAGCAGCCAATCCCAATTCGCTCGTCATCGATATTGATGGCGATGGCAGCTTCCAGATGAATATCCAGGAGCTGGCGACTTGCTTCTGCGAGGATTTGCCAGTGAAGGTCCTGCTGTTGAATAATCAACATCTCGGCATGGTCGTGCAGTGGGAAGATCGCTTCATGGGACGCAATCGTGCCCATACTTACTTGGGACCGATTCATCACGAAGAGGCAGCAGGGCCCAGTAACGCAGATCGCTTTACCTACGCGGAAGATCGCTATCCAGATTTCGTCAAAATCGCTCAGGGATACGGCTGTGGTGCGGCAACGATTCGCGAAAAGGCTGATCTGGAACCAGCCATTCGTGAGATGATCACCCACAAAGGACCGTATCTGCTGGATGTTCAGGTTCCCTATCAGGAGCATGTGCTGCCGATGATTCCAGGCGGAATGACGGTCGATGACATGATTTTGGAATAGATCTGCACCAGAATGCTCAAACGACTCACGAAGTCGGCAAGCGATCAATTCAGCCAAGTGCAGCGATTTTCGACATCGGACTCGGCTTTCGGCGATAAACCCAAAGCTCTGGACTGAATCCAAAGCTCGGCAGCCTCGCTAGCTGCTGGATCGAATGCACTCTCGCACTCGGCGAATTTAGGCACTTTCGCCCTGAATCGTGATGATGACGCGGCGACCACTGGCGCGGTTGCGATGTTCACAGAGATAGATTCCTTGCCAGGTACCGAGTTGTAATCGGCCATTGCCGATCGGGATCATCACGCTAGCACCCATCATGGAAGCTTTCACATGGGCGGGCATGTCGTCGCTTCCTTCGAGCGTGTGTACGTAGGGCAGCGTCTCAGGCACCGCGTGGTTCATTGCGGTTTCAAAGTCGATCCGTACGTCGGGATCGGCATTTTCGTTGATTGTTAGCGAAGCACTGGTGTGTTGGATGAAAACTTGCATCCATCCCACCCGGATGGATGACATCTCGGGCACTGAATTGACAATTTCATGGGTCACAAGATGGAACCCTCGGGAAGCGGCTGGAAGCCGTAATGTTTTCTGAATCCACATGTTTGTTACTGTTTAACAGGGTGTAATGTCATAAGAAAAATTTTTTTTTCGGGCTCTTAGCGGTATCCACAACGTACTGTTTTCGATGATGTTTTGGAGTGTGGCAACAATGGGTTCTAACGGGGGTAGTCTGGAGGATTCACGTCCCAAGTTGTTCTTTCTCCCATGGTGAACGGCCAATGTTGTCTATTTTTCCCTTGGTTCATGGCCCTCCGTACGCAGGCGATCTCAGCAAATTTCATGACCGCGTGAATGGGGGTGACAAAGTGACTGCTTTTCCGACCGTTGTGTGTCGTGCGATAGGTCACTCAGAGCAGTAGTTGCAACAAATTTTCTTGACTCATACGTAATCAAGTTAATAATCAGAGTATCGGAGAAGACTTGTGCTCCAAGGAAGTTGAGCACCAAGACCAAAACAAACCAAGACCAAACGCAATGGCCAATTGGTAGGACCTGAGGCCTTTAGAAGAAAATTGGATATTAGCAGTTATGAGCCAATGCAAGAACGTGTTTGAGGCCATCCTACGCTACGGTCACGATGAAGATTTCGTGCCACAGCAGGATGAGAAGTTCAGTGCCACAGACGCACCTGCCGGCAGTGCAGACAAAATTGAGGTTCTCCGCCGTCGCGTTGAGTTGGGCCAACCTTTGTGGCACACAACGGACCGCGTAGACTACAGCGGCCTGACCGGAGCGATCCGACCTCGCGAGTAGGTCCAATCGCCGATAACAATCGTTGAACCCTGAGTCCTCTTGGATTCAGGGTTTTTTTATGCGTTGGCATCAAATGCGAAATTTGCACTTGGCCAATCAGCGGTCCTAGGCACTTCATGATGGCAAGAGAAAAACACTCGCGTCCGGAAAATCTATCCGTGTTGGGATGCCTACTGTGCAGATCGCCAGACAGAAATTGGCTGTTTCGAAGATCCCAACAAACCTCGTTCTTGCGCTAGTTGGGATAGTTTGCTCAGGGCATTACGTCCCACATCTCCCAAGTCCAGAGTCCACTCATTTACATAGAGTTCCACGTGCTGCATGAGGATGTCATCGTGGAACTCTTGAGCGTATTGCCGCATGGTGGGTAGTGCTGATGCACGGTTAGCCAAGCTGTATTGGAGCGACTCGTGGATAATGGCTTGTACCCGGTCAATTACATCAGGAGGCAGTGTCTGGTCAGCCACAAGGCCCCCCAGTGGCAACGGGCATTTCGTAAGTTCTTCCCAGCGAGTTCCCAGGTCTTCCACAAGCCCGAGTCCTTCATCCTGCCACGTGAACCGTCCTTCGTGGATACAGACACCAAAGTCTGCCTCGTCTGCCTTTAGTCTCGGCATGATATCTGAGAATACACAATGTTCGATCTCTGTCGATTTTGGGTGAAACAGATCGAACAACAGTTTGGCGGTTGTATGTTCACCGGGGCAAAGCGTGAGCTGAGAGTTATCCGTTGGTCGCAAGCCCGGCTGTTTCGCTAACAGAAGTGGTCCGACGCCAAAGCCGAGTGCAGAACCAGAAGGGAGCACACAGAATCGGTCGCTCAGTGATAGAGCGGTATGGAAGCTGGTCTTGGCAACGTCAAAACTACCTTCGAAGAGACGCTGATTCAACTGCTGGATATCGAGCAAATCGATTTGAAATTCCAGGCCATCCCAGTCCACTAACCGATTCAATAAGGCGTGGAAGGTAAAGGTATCGTTGGGACATGTAGAGATGCCCAGTCGGATAACGTTGTTGTGGTTTTGTTTGGCGGACATGAAAGGAGTCTCGAAGTTGCCTCGGAATCAGGAAGGCGAAGGCAACCATGCACGATGCATGAGTTTGGTCGCGAGTTCGGCGGCCGTTTGAATTCCCTTCTCAATTTCCCACCCATCACGCTTGCGATCACCGACTTCGTTGGAGATACCTCGTACGATCTGCAAGGGTACGCCCGCCAGGTTGCAGGCCATGGCAACAGCATATCCCTCCATGTCCTCGGCATTCGCATCGGGGAATCTTTTTCGGCGAGCAGCTGCAGTAGCGGCAGAATCTGATGCACTGCAACAAGTCAGTAGCGTTCCTGACGCTGGAATTCCATGAACGAATCCTGAGTCCAGGGGCAGCGTGTCACCAATCTCTGGTTGGGCGTCGGCACCCTCGAATTGATGCCATCCAAGTTGCGAAGCGCTCATGAACGAATCGCCTGTGCCAACGCCGACACCGTCGCAGTGTGTCTGTGTAAAGCGATGTGCTGAACCAACAGGATAGAGTTTTGCGTTAAAGGTGCCGGCAATGCCAATCAACAGCACCCGGTCAGGCTGGTACCTCGAAATCAGATTGGCAGCTCGAGCTGCCGCAGCGATCGGACCAAAGCCACACAACTGCATTGCGATGTCAGTGTGCTTGGGAGGATCAAGCACTTCCTGAAGCTGCTCCATTTCCATGGGAGTTGGAATGAGGATGAGATTAGTCAAGTAGATTCAATCCAAGTTAGTAGCAAGAGGAACCGATGAGCTTGAGCCTGGTTTGCATGTGCCGTCGCAAGCGAAATTAAAATCCACGCTGTAGCCCCGGCGTGATATCCAGCTCCAGAGATGCGAAATCATTCCGCTTGATTTTCTCTAACGCTATAGCGCCCATCACTGCATTGTCTGTGCATAGTTTCATCGGCGCGATATTCAGTTCAAAGCCGTCCACCGCTGCACGATGCTTCAGTTGATCACGGAGGTATCCATTGGCTGCAACTCCACCACCGACAATCAACCGCTTGCATTGTAGTTGTTTGACAGCTCTCGCGGCTTTACTTACCAAGACGTCGACCGCTGCAGTTTCGAATGACGCGCACAGGTCAGCCTTGGTCTGTGGAGCAATCTCAACTTTGGAGAAATCCTGATGTCCTGGCCCAACGATGGCATATCGAACTGCGGTCTTGAGACCACTGAAGCTGAAATCAAAATTGTCAGCCTTGATCAGTGACCTTGGGAAATCAAACGCATTTCGATCACCACGTTCCGCAAGCTTGGAAACCGCAGGGCCACCTGGAAATCCCAGCTGCAGCATGGCACCGACTTTGTCGAATGCTTCACCGACTGCGTCATCGATGGTTCCACCCAGATAGGTTAAATCAATCGGATCGTGGCAATGGTAGAGGCTGGTGTGACCACCACTCACGACGAGGCCGATGCAGGGGTAAATGTTGCAGTCGTTTGCAAGTTGGCATGCGTACAAGTGAGCGTGCAGGTGGTTCACGGCGACGAGAGGTTTTTCCCATGCGACGGCCAGGGTTTTTGCCGCAACCAGTCCCACCAACAAGGATCCCGCCAACCCAGGCCGATCGGCAACTGCGATTGCCGTGATTTCTCGATGAGTGATGTTCGCTTGATTCAAGGCAGAATCGATCACCGGTAGGATGCGTTCAAGGTGCGCGCGGGCGGCTACCTCAGGCACCACGCCACGAAATTTCTCATGAAGAGCTTCCTGTGTCGCGATGCAATCACCCAACACGGTACCCGATTCCGAAATCACGGCGGCGGCCGTTTCGTCACAGGTCGATTCGATGGTCAGGATGGGCATGCATCAAGATTCGCTTCCAGAGACCATTTTGGCAAGGTGCCGCAAAGAATCCCCCTCGCCTGGCAGCGTGTGCGCCTGGCAGCGTGAAAAACCAACGCTAATGGCACCTGTCCACTCAGGCTGGCGTTCACTCGGATTCATTGCCGATTACTTGCTGCCGATCCCTTCGTCAGTCCCGCCTCGCAATCATTGGTTCTGTTCAAGCACGAATCAGGAACCCTCAGCATCAGGTAGACGTGAGCGACAGGCTTATGAGTTAGGACTGTTTTTTCGGTTGAATGATTTGCCAATCGCGTGCATTTCAAAGCCGAACGCGTCCATGGTTGCCTGATCGAGCAAATTCCGTCCATCGAAAAGAAACGAAGGACGGTGCATGGACGCGTGGACTCGTTCAAAGTCGATTGTCTTGAATTCGTCCCATTCGGTCAGGACCGCGATTGCATGAGCATCATCGGCAGCCTCGTAGCAGTTTTTCGCAATGCTGACATTGTTCTCGACCAGCCAACGATCTTTCTCTGTCAGATGTCCACTCATATCAGTACACGCTGCCATCAGTTCCTGTCGGATCTGTTTTTCAGGAACACGTGGATCGTGGATGCAAAGTCGTGCTCGTTCCCGTAGTAGGTCACGGCAAACATAAATCGCTGCTGATTCACGCGTGTCGTTGGTGTCTTTTTTAAACGCGAATCCCCAGATGCCGATTTTTTTGTCAGACACGGTGTTGAACATTGTCTTCACGATGTCTTCTGAGAAGCGTCGCTTTTGATAGTCGTTCATTACAACGACCTGTTCCCAGTAGTTGGCAACTTGGTGTAAACCAAAGTGCTCGCAGAGGTAAACAAGATTTAAAATATCTTTCTGAAAACAACTGCCCCCAAAACCGATCGAAGCTTTCAAAAACTTGGGTCCGATTCGGGAATCGCTACCAATCGCTCGTGCCACTTCATCAATGTCAGCACCCGTTGCCTCGCAAAGCGCCGACATGGCATTGATTGAGGAAACACGCTGAGCCAGAAAAGCATTCGCAGTGAGTTTGGAAAGTTCGCTGCTCCACAAATTGGTCGTTAAAATCTGGTCGCGGGGGATCCAACGTGCATAGACCGAACACAGCGTTTCGATGGCCGCCTCGGACTCACCTCCAATCAGCACGCGATCAGGGTTGAGCAGGTCATCGATTGCTGTCCCTTCCGCCAGAAATTCCGGGTTGCTCAAGACGTCGAAGGTAGCCCCGCTGCATTCGCTGCTGAGGATACGCTTGACTGCTTCAGCGGTGCGGACGGGTAGGGTTGATTTTTCGACAACGATTTTGTGACCGCTGGCATTCTTGGCGATTTGTCGCGCACATTTCTCAATAAATTCCAGATTGGCTGCCCGCCCCGCACCAATGCCGAAAGTTTTGGTTGGTGTATTGACCGAGATGAAGATGATATCGGCTTCCTGAATCGCGTCATCCACGCGAGTCGAGAAGGTCAGGTTTCGCCCTCGTGCTTCCTTGACGACTTCCTCGAGACCTGGTTCATAGATGGGTAGATGATCGGAATTCCAAGCATCAATACGTTCCTGATTCAAATCAACAACGTGAACGGGAATGTCTGGACATTGTTTAGCGATCATCGCCATGGTGGGGCCACCAACGTAACCAGCACCAATGCAGCAAATCTTCATGTTTATCGGTCGAAAGAGGGGGGGATCAGACGCCTTCATTTACGTCACAGCCAGCGTCTTTGGCTAGGTCATTATCTCTTGTCCCATGCTTGCCATCTGAGTTTAGTCCGATCTAGCCCATTTGCAGCAGCCTGCAAGACTGAATTGTTTTTTTCCGCTCGCCGATTGTTGCGGAGTCAGGGGCAGTAAGAGTTTGTACAGCGGAAGGGCTTTAGCGGGTTTCAGACCTGCGATTTTCGTGAGGTGAGGTCTCGGCTGGTAGCACTGCTGAAAATGCTCGTCTTTCGCCTGCCTGTCCCCTTTGGGTGTCCCAGCGCGTCACCATTGGCATTGCTGTGGATTCACTAGCTTGCCCGTTTATCCCTTCCTACCCCCGACAGTCTCCTCCAGTTTTGCTATCCTCTTGCCGACTGAGGTGGGCTTTCCAGAAGTTTTTTTCATAGGCGATAATGATGACCGGAGCTATGTGTCGTTGGGGTTTTTTGAGTACGGCTGCGATCGCCAGAAAGAACTGGAAAGCCGTCCGTCTTTGCGGAAATGGGAGGGTCTCGGCTGTTGCGAGCCGCTCGGTGGCGAAGGCTCAGTCGTTCATTGACGATTGCATGGCTGAAGTTCCTCAGCAACAGCAGGTTTCTGCCGTAGGTTCTTACGCTGAGTTGATCGAGCGTGAGGATGTGGATGCGATCTACATTCCACTGCCTACCGGTTTGCGGAAAGAATGGGTCTTGGCTGCAGCCAAAGCAGGCAAGCATGTGCTGGTTGAAAAGCCTGTGGCCAACAATCTGGAGGATGCCCAAGCCATGGTGGATGCTTGCGCAGAAGCGGGCGTTCAGTTCATGGACGGCGTCATGTTTGATCACAGCAAAAGACTGGCCGACATCTGTGAGCTGCTGAAGTCCGAAAAAGCTGTGGGTAAGTTGCGAAGGATCAGTACCCACTTTTCTTTTAGCGGAGATAGCTCATTTCAGCAGTCGAATATACGCACCGATTCAGTTCTTGAGCCTCATGGGTGCTTGGGAGATCTGGGTTGGTACTGTATCCGCATGACACTCAGGGCAGCTGGTTTGCAAATGCCAACTCACCTGACCGCGCGGACAATCACGCCATTGCAGGGTAAGGATTCCGAGGGAGATGTGCCGGGTGAGTTTTCTGCTGAGTTGATGTTTCCTAACGGCTTGTCAGCCGCATTTTATTGCTCATTTCTGACCAGCAACCAACAGACCGTTTTGCTGTCTGGCAGCGATGGCTACTTGACGGTCGATGACTTCGTGTTGCCTTTCTATGATGCTGAGGCTGCATGGACGGAACATGACCATGTCTTGGATATTGATAATTGTCGTTGGAACTTTCGTCAGCATAGTGATCGTAAAGCTGTTCCCGAGTATGCATCAGGTGAGCCGAATTCTTCCGAAGTCAATATGGTCAGGACGTTTGGGAATTGTGTCTTGGACAAAAAATTGGACGCCAGCTACGCCGAACTGACAATCAAGACACAGAGAATTCTTGATGCTTGCCGTCGCAGTGATGCGGCGGGTGGTGTTCAAATCGAGATCTAGAAATCAGGTCATGATGGATTGGCTGGCTCAGGGCAGAGGGCATGATTCGATTCAGGGGATCGCGGCTGAGGCAATTCGGTACGCACGCATGAAATCCTGTGTACCATCCATCGAGTAGCCCACTTATACTGAACGGGACAGCGACGGCTGTTGAAAAGTGTATTTCCACCGGGACGCCGGTGCTTGCGACCATACTTGCCAAGAGTGCGGCGGTTGGCCGACCTGTTGGACGCTGATTTCTCTGGCCATGGGAAACCTGTTTGTTGGTTTCGACGCTGGGGAAGATTGGCTTTGCGGGTTTTCTGCAGACGCGAGCAGAGTGTCTTTCATGCACGATGAGATCTTTCGCGACCCAAGCAAGGAAACGAGCTTGCGGATCCAGAATGCCAAGGAAACGCTGCTGGAGCGTTCCAAGGCAAGCCCTTCGCCGTGGAATGAAGGAGACTGTCTGGATGGTTTCCTGTTAGAGAAGAAACTCGGAAGTGGTAGTAGCGGAGTCGTTTTCCGAGTTTTCGATACCAAAACTGAACGACGCTGTGCTTTGAAGCTGCTGAAAAGTTGCTCGCCGGACGAACTTCTACGTAATAAGCTGGGTTTCCGGCGAATGATGCCGCTCGCTCACCCCAACCTGCTGCGGGTAGATCGTATCTATCAACTGGGTTCTTACATCGCACTTTCGATGGAAGAGGTGAAAGGTGTCACGTTCAGTGAGGCAATCAAGGAGTATCGCCAGCTTGACCCGGTGAAAGCGTACCGGCAGTTGCTTTCGTTGCTGAGAGATTTTGCAACTGGGCTTGATGTGATGCATTCTCACGAGTTGCTGCACCGTGACATCAAGCCGAATAATCTCATGGTGGATGAATCGGGGAGAGGGCGGATCATCGACTACGGTTTAGTGGAGTCGTTTGGCTTGAATCGCAATATCGGTGTTGGAAGTAACTTTCTGGTAGGAACGCCCCACTTCTTTCCCCCCGAAGTCATTTGCACGCAATTGTATTTGCCCGCAGGTGATATTTTCAGCCTTGGTATATCCATGCTCGAGGCAATTTATGATTTGCAATCCGAATCAGAAAAACAGCATTCAGTTTTAGAGCGATCGCGAAAGAACCAGCGTGCTGATGCAGAGCAGATTGAGGCGGCGATCCGAACACTGCCCGATTCTGTTCCCGGCGTGATCTTGGATGCCTGTCGGGAAATGCTGGAACAGGAACCTTGTGATCGTCCAACGGCAATGGGCCTGTCTCGTTTAGGAATGCCAGCAACGCAGTCTGTCTCGTGGCACAAACAGGAACCACTCATTGGGCGACGCAACGAGTGTGGGAAATTATTCAATTGGGTTGAAGATGTTTTTAACGGCGAATTGGGTCGCTTTCATATCACCGGCTCGGCAGGGATTGGTAAGACACGCCTGCTTGATGAAGTTGTTGATTATATCGAAGAGAAAAAATGGGGGCAGGTGTTTCGGGCCCGATGTCGATTGCGGGAGGATCATCCGCTGCAGGCGTTCGATCAGATTTGTGATGCTGTTGCCAATCGATACATGCGGGATGATCGAGAAGTGATGACGTTGGATCCCGTCAGCGTGGAATTGTTAAAAGGCGTGTTTCCGGTACTTGGAAATGTCTTGAAGTCCAACATGCAACTCCCTTTGAACGAGACCTCTTCAGTGGACATGGACAAGTTCATTGCCGCGACCCGGTTGACCAAGCAGTTGCGGCAAGTTGGGCCTCTGTTTCTTGTCATTGATGATTCGCAGTGGGCAGACCGTGATACTTTGAATCTGCTGGATCAATTGCAGTCTGCATTGGGTGATGCCGGGTTGGGAATCATAACTGCCTCGCTTGAAGAGAGTGATCCACAGCGAGCGTTGGCGACTCATGTGATCAATTTGAATCCGCTGAATCTTGAGGAGTCGCTTGCGATGATCAAGCGGGCGGCGGATCGTTGGAATGTCGACATCAATGATGGCATGCTCAATGAAATGGCGTTGTCCGCACAGGGAAGCCCATTTCGGCTGCAGCAATTGACTGATGAATTACGCCCCGGCGGAGCTGTTGCGAATTTGACTGGTGACGGTGTGAGTAATTTGCCCAGTCTCGATCGCATCTGGAAAAGGCGTTTAGAACGCCTCAGTGACGAGGCTCGAGGAATCCTGACGTATGTCGTGACTTCGGGTGGTTACGTTTCTACACAGCAACTCGGCGAACTGACTTGCCAAGGTGAAACCGTTGATGTCGCCATTTCCGAATTGTCGCAGCAGGGCCTCGTCATCGATGAGGCAACCGGCGGTGAGTGTATTACTATTTTTCATGATCGTGTAGCGGGTGAATTGATTGCGAATCTTCCGCAGCAAGATGTACAGTTGGCGCATCAGGCTTGGGCTGCTTTGTTGGTGGGGCAGAAGGATTCAGATCTGGTCGCGGCACGCATTGCCGGACATCTGTTTGCCGCAAATAAACCAACGCTTGCTGTTCCTCATGCCATCACCGCCGCTCAGGATGCTGAGCGGCGACTTGCAATGACTGAAGCGGGAAGATGGTACGGGCAGACCATCGCCCACGTGGATGATGCAGAAAAAGTGATTTTTCTCCGCAAGGCTGCACGCTGTTATGCAGCCGCTACGCTGCCTGTCGAGGCATCACTGTATTATCAGGAATTATCAACACTGGTTGACGGTGATGAATCAGTTGAGTGCCGGTTGATGGCGACCAGTTTGCTGCTCCGATGCGGACGATTGGAGACCATTGACGATCGGCTCTACGAATTGGCAGTCATGCTGAACGCGCCTGTTCCCCGGAACTCTCGAAAACGTCTTTTTTGGGGGCTCGGGGGATTCGGACGATCGATCGTGATCGAGGTGAAATTGCTGTTCGATGCACTGCGAAGTGTTGTACCTCGACGGAGCCAAGTAAAGCCACTACGGCACATCGATTTTGTTGATCCCAATTTGAGTGCTCGTAAATCAATCAAGCTGGACCGACAGCGTTTGCGAATGTGCATGATGCTCATTCGCCCCATGACGTTCTTTGATCATATTTACGCTTATGACTTGTGCATCGCGTATTCAAGATTGGCCAAAAAGTGTGGGAATAAGATCGAGGAGGTGGAAGCTCTGATTGCTGAATCCGTCTTCCATTGCTCTGAGGTTGGGAAAATGCGTGATGAAGCGGAGAGTAATCTGGCTTTGATCCGCCCTGAAGTTGAGCAGCTCCAAAGTCATCAGGTCTCAGCCGCATGGTGGTCCGGGGTTGCATACTCGCATGCCCTGTCCTGCCGGTGGTCTCATGTGGTGCATCCGGCCCGCACCAGTTTTGACGAATTTCAACACGTGGTTGGAATAAGTGGGTTTGAGGGAGCTCATATGCTGTGGCTTGATGTCTGGTCCAATTGGTTTCTCGGAAATTGGAAGGAGATGTTTGAGATCACAGCAGGGAGATCTGATGATGCTTTGAGACGCAGTGATTTTTTTCAGCTTGCACTGATGATTGGTGGTTTCGGAAGAGGAGCCTGGTTGGGACGAGATCGCGTGGATGATGTCTTCCAATTGCAAAAACGCTGTGAAGCTTTTGCGTCTGATTCCCCCACCCTCAATCCTTTTACCGTCTTTGATTATGTGGCGAGGATTCAGGAGTGCATCTACAAAAAGAAATTCTCAGACGGATGGCGAATTTATCAGCAACTCGATGGTAGCTTGCGAGAGTTCACAGGTGCTAACTTACAGCTTGCAAGGGTCTCAGCATTGACTGTGGGAACGTTGCTGGCGATTCATCAATACACTCAAGAACAACATGAGGATTGGCTCAAGCGTATCCGTTCAATGACAGCAGAGCTGCGTCGTGAACGTATCCCCTTCACATTGATGTTGGCCGACTATTACGACGGATTGATGTTGTTGCACGTTAGTCACCGTACTGGTGGTGAGCACGGCATGAGTGAATGTAGGGCAGTGCTTCACTCTGCACGTACACAAGCCGAACAGCAACATCTCTTGCCTTACGTACTGGCGGCGGAAGATGCGTTGACCGAAAGCGAAACGGGACAATCCTCCGATCTGCTAAGTAGCCGAATGTTTCAGCATGGGGTCATCAATCCAGAAAGCTTCAGCAGACTCTATACGGTCAAACTTCGATAATGGAACTTCTTGCGATCCACCCGAAAGAGGGGCGTGGGGGCAAGGCTGAGGTGGTCTGAAAAGTATCTTGGCCGAATGGGGCTGACGTCGAATCAGGACGGTTCACTTTTGTTTTACGCCGTGGCAATCATGGGATGCATGAAGGGAGTTTGAGTGAGATCAGGAGTAGTTTTACCTCACGGCAGGCAGCGGACAGGGATTGAGTCCAGCGATCCACCTGCATGATCAGCGGACCGAACGTAATGGCGTTCCCCGTAATCTGATTGATTTGGGGAAAAACAAGTCGATTCTCCCCTTGTCGATGTTGTTTCCAACTCGCTAGCCTTTCGTGCATGTGCCATGCTTTACGTTGGGTGACTGACGACTTATCTGTCCATGACACTTTTGGCAACGCGTTTTCTCGCTCCAGTTCACCACGCAGTGACCATAGCAACTTGTCCGGTTCTTCTAAACCAAAATCGCTGAGTTCTGATTCATGGTCGGAACGTCTCGCCGAACGATATCAGTGCGTTTTTTCTCCTGCGCTGATCGATTGGTTTGATTCCGAGATTTGGCAACGCCACGGTTGTGGTGAATATTGTTGTGCTGTTGACCCGTCTTTGTTGTTGTCGGATGCTCCTGAGCCAATTTGGCCAGGTCTGATGAGTTGTGACCTGATTCCGTTGATCGGAAATACTTCCGGTGATTGGTTGTGTGTACGGGTTGATGGGGAAAGTAAGGCAAGCGAAGTCGTGCAGTGGTACCACGGTGGTGGGGATTGGATTCCTTGGGGAAGGGACATCGCTCAGGCAATTGTTTTTGACGGTCTGATCGAGCGCATTTCGGCTGATTCACGACGTCATGCAATTCCGGCGACTGTTCCACGTTTGACTGGTCAGGCGGAACGTGATGACGAACTGTTCAACTGGGCCTTTGGTCACATGCCTGACGGGTTGGCCGAGTCACTGAATACGGCTGGCGATTCGCATCAAGTCGCAGTTTGTTTGCTGAACGCCCAAGTAGCTGAGGTGGCGATTCATTGCGAATTGATTTTGAAAGCACTGTGCCATGCAGATGTGGAATCGTTGCAGCTTGCGATCGGGGCGGATGCTGAATCGTTGAGTAGAAACGAACTCACAGAGTGGGTATTTGATATTTCGAGGATTCCTGAGAAGCATCGTCAGCGGATCGTGTCAGGTAAGCACGGGATGGAGTTGGTCGAGCAGAATTGGAAGTCTGCAGCGCCGCATGCCAAGGCAGTGACAATGCTGGCCCCTCATCTCGCCTGGGGTTGGGAAATTCTTGGTTATTGCGAGGAACGGTTCGGTCATGCTGATCTGGCAGTTGATGCGTATTCCAAGGCTGCTCGTTGTTCAGTATTCACAGATCAGTCGGTTCGTCTCAACACACATTGGGCGACCGATGATGCATCGAAGTTCAGCATCGAACGAATCCGTCAATTGGATGGGACTAGAATTGAGAAATCAGAGTATTTGTCGACGGTCTCTAAAATCGAAAATGGCGACCGCAGAACGGCGGTGACCGATTATTGGAAGCAGCGAGCTGTCAGGCACCTTGCAGCTGAGGAAGTTGCCGATGCATACGAATGTTACATGGCGGCCGGTTGGGATCTAGGTGCCGGCCCGATCACCGTCTATGGTGAAATTCTTGAGCGAGTTCACGAGACCGCTGCTCAAGCTGGCCAGCGAGCGCGTGCCGAGTTGGCTGCAACTCATCGAAGGTGCTTGAATGATCGCTACGGGATCTGAGTTACTGATTTCTATAAACACTGATTTCTATAAACACTGATTTCTATAAACACTGATCAGGAAGGTTGCCGCTTAGCTCTCTTGGCCAGCGTAACGTAGGCTTCTGATAATGGCAGCTTGTACTTCGGACGCATCTACACTCTTTGCAACTTCCATGTTGAC
>Ga0315322_10000259_pt1 | contig 37644 bp, 24 predicted proteins | sample M110021515metaG_FD_203461 | JGI IMG/M metagenome (GOLD analysis project Ga0315322, IMG submission 203461) | Ammonia-oxidizing marine archaeal communities from Monterey Bay, California, United States - M1 100m 21515 | ecosystem: Environmental > Aquatic > Marine > Intertidal zone | place: USA... | reverse complement strand
AATGAGAACCAAAATGAGGAGTTTTTTCATAACTGAGAACTAGGTGACGCTGTCATTAATTATCATCTCCCAAGCATAGCACAAGGAAGCGAAAGTAAGTTGTGAACTACAAAACGAAAAATAAAGCTTAAGTCTTTCGGTTACTAGGTATTTTGGGGGTCTCACAATGACCCGCCTAACTTCAAAGTTCTCAGCGACCAAAGATGCTCTTTACTAAGCCCAATCCACCATTTTCTGATGCTCTCGTCTCAGTGTCCTAAAAATAAATAAGCTTACCCCACTGACCTCTCAGCTTTTACTTCCACTCATTGGTCTCGAACGGGCCTTTCTTTTTTTGGAGGGAAGAGTTGGAACTCGGAGAGCGTTGGAACTTCGATAGCATTCTCGATGTTGAGGCGGAAAAACCTAGCTTTGGTCGATTTAAAACTAAGCTGTTTTCCGGCTCCAATCTTCGTCCCAGTTACGAGCGTTTTCCATCCTTCCTCTCCTTTCGCCTGAAGCGAAAATTTGCGGATCCGCATGTAGGGCCGATCGTCAAGAATCGCGCTGGCGATCTCAATCTTCTCTCCGAGATCGATTTCAACCCAGCCCTCGCGCGAATTTTCAGGCGCGGCCCAGGTTGTGGAAAAATCTCCATCAGCGACATGATTTTTCGACAGCTCCTGCTCCCGCCCGATCCACTCACCGGAAACCTTAATCATCTTACCAGCGGAGAGAGCTTGGCGTTGATCAGCCGCGAATTCGGGCGCTCCTTCACGGATCCACTGCAACACTGCCGCCTTCATCTTTGGGGCAACGGTCGGGAGTGGGAACGGTGGCATGCTTTCCGATTGAATCATCCCGAGCAGGAAACTTTTCTCAGGGGATTCAAGGTTCACATACTTCATTAGATCCTTATACTTGGAGTAATTGTGCGGCATCCCTGGGCCGTGACATGGCATGCACTGCTTCTGGATGAGGTGCTTGCTCAACCATTCAAAACTCAACTCGCCAACTTTGTGAGGGACAGCCGCAGCGGCCGGACGTTTCACAAGATCCCGCCCCGCGCGTTTGTCGAAAAATTTGGTCAGGTTACTGTGAGTGTTGCCGTTGACCTGTTTGGTTGGGACGACAAGATCGAGCGCTTTCCTGCCAGAATAGGCTGCACCTTTCGGATGGTCGCCATTAAGCTGATTGAGGGTTGCGAAGAGGTTCAGCGTTAGCACCGCGCCATTTTCCGATTTAAGTTTCCCATACAATTGCGTGGACATCGCGGGCAGGATCGCCCGCGCCTCAATGAACAATTCTTTCTTGTCAGCAGAGAGATGGACCGCGTCGATCTCAATTCGATCATGTCCGAGCTGGTTCGGGGACTTCACTGAATATTCCCCAGAGCCGTAGGAACTGGGTGAGTCGATGTAGTTCCACTGCTGAACGAAAAAATTTTCAGCGGCCACCGAAGAGGGCTCGATCGGGGAATTAAAAGTGACAGAGACACCATTCTTGTAGGCCTTCCATGCCGCCGGTTTGAGGCACGGTTTGCCCGTATAACGGAGACGATTAAAGCTCCCCTCCGTCACCGCGACATCGCCCCAACCATCGAACCCAACCACATAGACCTGCTTATCCTTTGGATTTACCGCGATGCGGGCTGCGCCGCTAGAAATCTCCATTGGTAATAACATCATCGCAGCCTGGGGCGTTCCATGGTTTGGGTCGCGCAAGATTTGGTATAATCTCCCGGAACCATAGCTGGTGCCGATGATACTTTCACCAAGTGGACCAAAGCTCGGGTCGTCCATAAAGATGCGGCTGCCCGGTGAGTTATCGACCGCGCGCGGCAGATAAAGGACACGCTTTAACTTTGAGACTGAGCCCTCGTTCTCGAGGTGATTCGATTCGTAAATCGTGCAGGTCCCGTTGCTAGGGCTACCTTCCGAGGAATCAGAGAGCGTGAGCCCATCGGGGCGCACCCCGAGTCCCAACGGATTCCGTGAACCAACCGAGATCACTTCCATTTTCTCCCCGTCTGGGCTGATTCGGACTATCCCTCGTCTTCCACACACGTAAAAATTCCCCGCCGCATCGCGTTCGAGATTTTGATTCTCAGATCCTGGCCCACCAAGCTGCAGTTCCATCTTGCTGAAGCGCTCGTAATAATCGGCCTCGCCGTCCTGATTGTAGTCGTGCAGACGGGTGATCCCTCCTTCCCCGAGCACGTAGAGCACGCCATCGACCACTTCTAATCCAAGCGGTAATGAAATCCCCGAGGCAAATCGTTTCCAAGTGACCGCATCCAATTTACGATCAAGCCCAGTAACCTTCCAGACATCTCCGACCAAGGTGGACAAGTAGGCGACGCCATCTGCATCAAAGGCCAAGCCCGAAGTGGTCATCGGCACACCATAAGGATTTTTCACTGGAACCGGGATATCGTCGAGAGCGTATCCCGAACCAAGCGCCGCTGGATCGGCATCGAGCGCCCCCTTTATGGTCGCCACCTGATCAAAGTACGAGTCCCCGCCGCGCAAGCGATCTGAAAGCTTTGGGATGATTACTGGAATTGTCACGCCTTCACCTGCATCCACCGGCGCGATCCAAGTGCTCACCTGCCAGCGCTCGCCAACGGCACTCTTCGGAAACTGGACAACGAGACTTTTGCCCTGCTGCACAATCTTGGCACCAGCAGCCCCGCGCACTTCATGAATTAGCGAAAATTTCGCCCCCTTGAGGACCGCTCGCGAAGAGCTCTTCCCCTTCGAGATTTCCAAAACAGCTCCCTCTTGTTTAAATTCCTCACCCGCTTGGGGGAGTCGAAAGATCGAGGGCGACGAAGCGCTCTCCCACTCGAACACTCGCCGAAAAACTGGCGTTTCGCCGATGTAATCCAGCTGTGCCATCTCAAGATACCCACCCGCGCCTAGGCCGCGGCGATAGATAACATCTTCCTCATGCACGTAGTGGCCGCGATGGGTGATCGCTAGCGAATCACCAGATTCGTCCGACCACTCAGGCCCCTGGTTGACGAGGTACTTTCGACCCCGTTCTGCCATGCCAAATCCGAAGCGATCAACCTGATACGAAAACCCGTGCACCGGGGTGTGCTGCACCGCATCGATCACGACCCGGCTCAGATTCAACCCCACCGCATCGAACACGCCGAGGGCTTTCTTCGGTCTGGTGTCACCCGCATTGAAACTGATAAAATGGACACCCCTGCGAACCATCAAGCGATGGTATTTTGGCTCCTCAGTCCGGTCGATCACTGCGGAGAATTGCGGCTCGTTGGTGTTCCCCCAATGCCCCTGGCGCCCACCTTGGAGACCAGGAAACGGAAGGAGAAAATCTGGTGCCGCAGCTGCCTCTCCCTGCCCCAGATAATAAGCAGCCTGCCTCGCGTAAAAATCGTAGAGGCGAAACTTGTTGATCGGGGCTGACTCGAAACGGTGCCCCTCCCTGCCAATGCTAGTTTGAAAATGCGGCTCGACTGCAAGCGGAGATCGGAGCGCGGTCGCATTAAACTGGGCAGACAACTTTCCGCCGCCAGCACCAAGGGCGAACAGGATGCCCAAGCACAAATACACCTTCTTCATCTTATCGAAGCCGTGTCGCGGTTTCCGCTCAGTACTTAGATTTACCATCGAATAGAATCAGCCAGAATGGAGTCACTACCGCAACTCTGATCCGCTCAAAGTTTAATGCTATCGTCTCAGGAGTTGTCGGAGATCTAGCTTCATAGGGCCATGGGAGATTCGGGAACCGTCGATACCGGCGCATGAGGACCACCTTAACGTTGAGCTGGCACAGACCTTTGACGATACAGGTAGCACCTCACGTAAGGACTGCATCTCTCCGATCATTCAAGAAACCGTCATCCCAAAACAGCCCAAATTAAGATCGTCTAAAGTTTACTCATTAGGGGAATGGATCGGGATCCTCCATACAGCCGATCTGATCCAATCTTGATGTTATTATCTCATGAACTTTGACAAAATATTAATTTTGTCGATCCTGCAGCAAGTGAACTTATAATGGCGCTCGCACTCGAACAGATCGGACTGGAAGCTGGAAAGTCGTTTCGCTTCTTGGAGTGGACCGATAATCTTTCGGATATTGTCCAGTGCCGGGCCGACGGGACGCGGGTGAGATTGGCAGGAGCAGGTGAGCGGTGGCACTTCCACCCGGAATATGAACTGGCCTTAGTGACCGAGGGAAAAGGTAGACGCTTTGTCGGCGACCACATGGAAAATTTCACGGCCCCTGATCTCGTCCTCATCGGCAAAAACCTCCCCCACTTCTGGGCTGGCCTTCAAGAGTCCTCGGGTTTTGCAGTGCAGTTCGTCCTCGACTCGGATCACCCGATTGGCCAGCTCGACGAAATGCGAGCTCTGAAAGCCATCATTGAGAAATCGAGCTACGGCATCCGTTTCACCGGCCCCGTGGTATGGCGGATCGAGCAGCTGATGCGGGCGCTAGCCTCCCAATCGATGCTTGGTCGCTTGGCAAATTTCATCGAGATTCTCGCCGAACTATCGACGATCCCAGAACACAATCAAATTCGTCTCTCCGGCACAAACCTATCTCTAAACCGACAGAATCAAAACACGTCCGCGATCAGCCGTGCGGTTGGATTCATCCTAAATAATCTGGAAGAAGAGATCAGTATCAATGATCTGCTCGAGATCACCCACATGAGCAAGCCGACTTTTAGTAGGCATTTCAAGAGTCACACCGGACGCTCGATGACGACCTTTCTAAACGAGGTCCGTATCGTCAATGCCAAGCGCCTGCTCGCCGAGACCAACAAGCCGATCACTGACATCGCCCATACTTCTGGCTTTCGTAACCTCTCCCACTTCAACGTCCAATTCCGCCGCTCGTCCGGCGAGTCACCCAGCGAATTCCGTAAGCGTTCGAAAGTTGGCGAACCGTAGGAAAACTAGATCCGCCTGTGGTGCAGGATCATCGCGGACCTCTACTGGGATTTCGATGACATTGTTCTACCCTGCAATCCCTTTGGATGGAAAAACCTACCCCAATTTTCGTAGCTTTATTCCTACTTTTGGTAGCGCAGAAATAAAATCAATGGATACTTTTCCCCTACAGGCATCTTTCGCCCTCATCCTAAACCTCCTTCCGAATTGATTTCATGAATTTTACCGCATCTTTGACTTTCGCCGTTGCTCTAACAAGTTTGGTGGTCAGTCTCCCATCTGCTTCCGGCGCCAAAAAAAACGCGGCACAAGCCACCCTCACGGCCACCGGAAAAGAGCTTGAAGCAAACTACACTCAGCAAATGGAAACATTGAAGAAGGAGCTCACTCGCGCCCTACCTTCGGTCAATTCCCAAAAAAAGACCAATTTAACCACGGCACGTGAAGCTGAGAGCGCCGCAATCAAGCAAATCGAGGACGCCCGGAAAAGAATGGGAGAGATTTCTTCTGCCAAAGGCCTCGTCGGACACGCCAAAGGCAAGTGGATCGGCGGAGCAAACAAAGGAATTTCGAGCGCCGAAGCCAAACTCAAGAAAGCCAAGACGGCTGCGGAACGTGAGGAGGCCAAAAAGGAACTCGCCCACTGGCAGCAAAATAAGAAGGCCGGCGAAGCCGCACTCGCAGACCGTCAGGCTAAGCTTGATGCCGCTCTTAAGAACAAGGAAAAATACGAGAAGGCGCTCGAAGATGCCGAGAAAACCTTGGCTGACTCGAAAGCCGCGACAATTGCTGCCGTAGAAAACCTTGGCCTCACCAAACAACTCTCAAGTAATAAGCTCGACGCCAAATTAGCCCGCTATTCCATTCTTACCGAAGCTACTCCAGCAAAGCTTGCAGCCTTCGCCCAGCAGGGAGGGGAACAAAAGGATCTGATCCAATATATGCTTTCGGCCGATGATCTTCTCGTCCAAATGGCCGTTGCCGACGGCGCTAAGGATGGCAACTACGGACGCGCGATGGAAATATACAGCAATATCTGGAAGGCCAGCGATAAGGTCGGCGTGAGTCCGCTGCGACGCCTTGCACTCGCAATAAGCCTCGAACATGCCACTCCGGTCAAGCAACGGAATGCCGAGGCAAAAGAGGATGCTCCTGAATTCGTCAATCCGGTGAAGCGCTACCTTCATTACGAAAAAGCGTTTCTCGCCGGCGAGCTTGATCCCGCTTTCAAGAACCTTACGACCTGGGACTACCGCATGGTGGTCGACGGAGAAGAACCCGATGAAATACTCACTTGGGGCCGCGAAATGCTTCGTAACTATCGTCCCGATCACGTCACCACTAATGATTATCGTTGGCGCTACGTTGCCCTTGTTCGCAGCGACATCAAGTATGGTTCGCAGGACAACAAATACGACAAACCCGATCTCCAGTTCTTCCAAAATATTCTTATGAATGGGGGCATCTGCGGACGTCGCGCCTTCATCGGGCGTTTCATCTTACGAGCCTTTGGAATTCCCACCACCGCCCGCCCACAGCGCGGCCACGGCGCTCTGGTCCACTGGACACCAGACGGGTGGGTTCCCTGCCTCGGGGCAGGATGGGGAAGCGGCTGGACCAAGGGACGTTATGATCGCGATCAAGATTTTCTCGCCACCACTCAGGCTCGCGCGGCCGGCGACGCCTTCATGATAGTGAAGCGCGCCCAATGGATTGGCGACGTAGCCGGAGAGCCACGCGTTTATGGATTACAATCCCGCACCAAACCTGAATTCTGGTATGGAGCATCACTTTATCTTCAGAAGAACGTTATCGAATCCGCCAAAGCGAAGACGCTCGCCGCCGTCGGCACTGACATCGGGGAAGCCAACGAAACTAAAGAGCACGTCGAAATTGCCAAGGTGAAGATCACCGAAAAGGACCGCAAGGTTTCCGCCGACAAGAAAGGCATCATCACGATCCCAGCTTCCGCCACCAGTAAGCCTACTAAGAGCACCGGAAAAATTCTCTTCCTCGACAGCGTGCTTGGCGGAAAACAACTCCACTACAGCCGCACCGGCGGACACCAGACTTTTGAATATACCTTTAAGACTCCTACTGCTGGAAAATATCATCTCACGGCCCGCGTCGTTACTCCAAGCTGGCGCCAAAACCTTTCTGTCTCTGCTAATGGCGCAAAGGACAAAGTAGAACTTCCCCTCCCACACACCGTCGGGCTCTGGGAGAAAACCGAAGCGGTAGTCATCGAACTCACAGAAGGTGAGAACGTCCTTACCTTCTCACGTGAAGGCGACGTCAAAGGGGTGACCATCAAGGACTTCACTCTTACTCCGATCTCTAGGCAAGTCACACAAAGGTAACTTCCTTCGCGCTTCGACTCTTTACCACTTTTCGACCACTTGCTCGATGACATCGAGGGTATCGTCGATGTCACCTCTGGTGTGAGCCGCTGAAATAAAACCGGTTTCGTATGGACTTGGGGCCAAATAGACCCCGGCTTTGAGACATCCCCAAAAGAGCTTCTTAAAAATCTCAAAATCCTGCTTTTGCACAGTTTCGACATTCACGATCTCCTCGTCCACGAAGTAGAGACAAAACATTGAACCCACCTGGTTTACGCGGTGAGGCATGCCTTTCTCAGTGAAAATTCTGCGGAGTCCATCCGCCATTTGAGCACCGATATCCGCGAGATAATTATAAGCACCTTTTTGTTCAAGTTCGCGGAGCTGAGTCAGGCCCGCTGTCATCGCAAGGGGGTTTCCACTTAAAGTTCCGGCCTGATAAACGGGGCCATCCGGAGCGAGCATGTCCATAATGTCAGCGCGTCCGCCGAATGCCCCGACCGGAAGTCCACCCCCAATCACCTTGCCCATGGCGGTGAGATCAGGATCAAAATTCTCAAGCTCCTGCACCCCACCTTTCGCTAGGCGAAAGCCCGTCATGACCTCATCGAAGATGACGAGCGCCCCGTTTGCTTTGGTGATCTCACGAAGCTTTGTCAGGTATCCTTCACGCGGAAAAACGAGGCCAGCATTGGCAGGATAAGATTCCACAATGACGGCCGCAATTTGCTCGCCGAACTGCGCAAAGACCTCTTCGAGGCGCTCAACATCATTGTAGGGCAAAGTAATAGTCTCATTCGCGAAAGACTTTGGAACCCCTGCTGAATCAGGCTCTCCAAAGGTCAGCGCGCCCGATCCCGCCGCCACCAGCAAGGAGTCAGCATGACCATGATAACAACCCTCAAATTTCACGATCTTATCCCGCCCGGTGAAACCGCGAGCCAAACGGATCGCCGACATCGTAGCTTCCGTCCCTGAGTTCACCATTCGCACCTTTTCAACCGATGGAACCCACTCTGTAATAAGCTGGGCCATTTCAACTTCCTTGGGGTTAGGAATTCCATAAGAGATGCCATCTTTAGCTGCCTGATGGATCGCCCCGATAATAGAATTCGGAGCGTGCCCAAGAATATTGGGCCCCCATGAACCGATGTAGTCGATTAAAGAATTCCCATCAACATCTTCAATGCGAGCCCCTTTGGCACGCCGCACAAAAAAGGGATCGCCGTCGACATTCCGAAAAGCCCTCACCGGCGAATTTACCCCACCGGGAATCACAGTCTTAGCCTTGGCGAAAAGCTTCTGAGAAAGTGTTTCGTTCATGCGAGAAAGTTGGCGCAAGACCCGCCCGAAAAAAAGCCCCGAAATCAAAAGACCTCATCGCTCTCGCCTGAAGTGGAAAAGATCCTATTTCAATTGCAATTTAAGCCGGTAAAAGCCGCGCTCATTCGTAATCGGATCATTTGTTCGGAAGGTCACACGGCTGGTCTCGCCCACCCCGAAAACCTCTGAAACTTTCGCAACCTGTGAATCGCTCCACGCTTCGACATCGGCTGAAGATTGCACGAGGATGCGGGCGCGATCGGCATTGATCTGACGATCGAAAGACACTTCGGCAAAAAACTCACCGCCTAATTCGACCACTGAAACCTTGGGGGCACTTCGCAAAGCATAGAGATTTAGATCACCAGTGAACGGAAGCCCGTCATCGACAGCGGGAGCACCATTCTCTCCCACACTCGGGCGCCAGTCACCAGCAGTTTCACCGAATCCGTCTGCCCAGACCAAACTCGCCCCGCTTCCGTCTGCCACCTCGGGCCAAGGAAACTGATCACCATAGCTGACTTCGCGCACCAGAGTTCCGGCACCAAAGGATAGCTTAACACGCTCCCCTCCATTCGAGAGACGATTCGAAAACTCGCCCAAGACAAAATCAGGGGTATTCGCAAATCCGTGACGTAAGTTAAAGGCTTCCACGTTCGCGACCACCAGCAAGCGCTCCCCTGCCGCAATCGTTGATTTTCTTCCATTTACAAAGTCGAATTCAATCCCCTTGGTGAAACGCAGGTTGCTGAGGTCAAGTTCTCCTGCACCAATATTCATGATCTCAATCCATTCGAAATCACTTTCCTCCAGCGAAGGAATCGCGGCCAACTCGGAAGCGGACGGCGGAAGCGGATGATACATGATCTTGCTGATGACAATCCCATCTAGAAAAGACTGGATGGAAGGTGTGCCGACAACGAACTCAACAGGTTCCGACCAATTGCTCCAACGGCCGGTCGTATCTTCATGCCGGACTCGAGCGCGATAAGTCCGCCCAACCCGCGCAACCGAGGGCACGCCAATGTTGGCATTAAAGGTGGTGAGCTCGCCGGATTCCCAGGTCGTGGTCCACTCAAATGAGGGGTTTTCACCCGGGGGAAGAAGAACTTCCTGAGCATCAAGCGACATTTCAAATCCCATGTCATTGCTTCCCAGAGAAGTATTGTGAACTTCAATTGCAATGACGTTCTCTCCCTCGATGAAGAGGTCGGAACTCACTTCAAATTCATCAAAATCAGATTCGTTCCCCGAAGAATCTGCGAGCACGTCGTGACCCACTACGGTATCCGGATCGAAGCCATCGCGAAATGCTTCCTGACCATTCACATAGACCACTGCTCCATCATCGACGAGCAGCCTGAAGAGGAATCCCTCGATCAAATTTAGATCATTTACATTAACAGTAGTCCGAAAGTAAGCGGTCGGGATTCGTGAAGTGGTGGTGGTGGCCATGTTAATCCCATTCACACGACCAAACCCAAGCGGAGCAGCTCCAGTCTTCCAACCGCTATCATCAAAGCCCACTTCACGCCAAGCCACGCCCTCATCAACATTGTTATCCTGATAACTCCAAATACGGCCTGGGGCCATGATCTCGCGCACTCCTCCACCGAGGCTCGTGACCTCGGCGAGACGCCATTCCATGGACTGAAAAGTATTGGCTCCCTGTGGATCTGAAAAATCGCTACTCGTAAATGAAAGACCATCCTGTGGGAACCCGGCATCACCCGAGTAGGTGATCTCGGGCTTAGCCGGCAACTTGGCATCAGCAACAAGAGCATCAAGATAGGCATCCCGCCCGAAATCTCCCGATGCCCCATTGTCTTGGGAAATAGAAGGCATGGTATTATTCCCACCTGTCCAAATCTCCCCGGAGCCATCCCGATCACGACCAGCGAAGGCAAACTTCTTCATATCGGCCACGCGAGGCTCAATCGGCGGATAAGACTGGGAGCCATTTGGCGCGCCCAACCAACGAGCCCGGTCAGCCGGAACCAATTGATCAATCTGCGCTGCCAGCGGATCAATCATGAGTGAGATCTGCTCCTCGGTCCAAACAAGATCACGCAACTCCCGCACCGTATTAAAATATTCTAGCCCGAAGTCGCCTCGTGGTACCGGATTGGTTTGATTCGAACCAAAAATGGCCTGCTTGGGGAAATCCATACCATCATTCCAATTCGGTCCCCAACTGGTGTCAGAATCCCAGGGAAGAACATTCAGCCGACCCCGTGGATTGATCGCGGATGGCTCAAAATAGTAGGCCCGGTTTTTCAAATGCTCGCCGCGGTTTGGTCTCACATCGTAATGCCGAATCATATCAACCACCGCATGGTAGCGATTCCAGCTATCCCAATTTACGTGTTCACGGAGCCAGTTGTCATCGCGCGCTGGGGTAAGCTGATTAATGATCGTGGAAAAATCAGAAGCATTGGCAACTGATTCAGCCCCTTGATAACGCTGCACATCCTTGCCGTTGGTCCGTCCACTGATCAACTTGTAAAGGTTCCCTTTTTCCATGTCGTGAGAATCGAGAAAGCGCGAATCATATTCCTCCATTGCGAGCAACATACCGTAATAATCACCGACGTGTTGGGTGGCGTATTCCTCGGCGCCCTGTACGATTCGAAAGTGTCCCCAGTGCGTGTAAGGTGCCGGCGTTCCAGTAAGGTTCCACATCAAGTGGTTCGTTGCCTGAAACAATCCCCACGTATAATAATTAGAGCGCGAACTCAGCATCTTGTGGGTTGAGAGAAACTTCCAAGGCTCCGAATATTTGTCGCCATTCATATCGCGGAAAGTGGGATAATTTCCTCGGTTAAAACGGAACTTAAGACTCCGTTTCCCACTCCCGCTGTATCGAGCATTCCGCTGGCGAAGGCGGTATTTCATGTTATCGAACACCTTCCCCTCGTAGACAAAAGTGCAATTCCAATTGTATTCACTCCGGGCATCGTAATTGTCTCGTCCGATTCGATCCGATCCATTGTAACCCACCGCTTGGTTAAAATTCGCAGCCGTAGTCAGGACGTGATAAACCGGAACCGACTGAACCTCGCTTGAGGAAAAAGTGCCCACGTTCGTCTGATAATCCGGCACCCCATCATACTGGAAATACGCGAAGTTCAAACGCTCGTCATCTGCATAAGGAACCCTCACTGATTCTCCTGCTGTATCCTTTACGGTGATACGATAGCGCACCAGCGTCCGGTTGGGCCGCGATTCCAAAATCGCCGAGTAGACCCCATCACCAGCAACTTCATCAGCACCAATTCCATCATCGGTCATGAGCTGTGAAACCCAATTGCGCTCATAAGCAGGATTCTCAGCACGAGGTGCAGTTGGGCTAGAAAGGAGAGCCGAAGTTGATTTTGCCAGAAACGCAGAGACGTATGCTCCTGGAGCGACATCCTGAACTTCCAGTGTCACTGAAGCCACGCCATCGGGGTCCGTCACTTTCGCCGTGATCACGGTTGAATCACCAACCGACGGTTGCTTCGGAGAATGGTCAACCTGCCGAATCGAAGGAGGTGCCACTTCTGAAAAAACCGTGTTCACCAACCCCGCTGAAGGTTCTGGATCAGCTTCGATATCTGGCTCCGGACGGAGCAGTTCTACGTTCAACCCAAAGTCGTTACTGCCAAGCGAGGTATTAAAAGCATGAATTGCAATCACATTGGTTCCCTCCTTCAGGCCAGCCGCACCACCCGTAATCGACGCTTCCTGCCAATTATTTTCATCACCCGAACCTCCCGATTCATCATCGTAAGTCAACTGGCCCGCCGCCATATTATCAGTCCGAAAAACCTCCAATCCGTTGATGTAAACGACCATGCCATCGTCGAGGAGATATCGCAGCAGAATCTCCTGGGGCACTTCTCCATCTGCAATTTCAAATTCATTCCGGAAAAAACAACTTGTGTAATTTCCAACCATCCCAGTGATCGGCGGATTAAAGCTCTGCGTCCCAACTCTACCAAAGCCAATCGGCAGCGTTTGTGACACCCAAGTTCCGTCTTCCACAAAGCTCGCTTCGGTCCACGCCTTGATGGGCGACGAAGCCTCACTTACTCCAGGTCTCCAACGCCAACCCGAACCATCCCCGGGTAGATAGACCAACTTAGGCAGCACCACAATCTGGGAACTACGCCACGATCCACCCAGGTCATTATCTAAACTCGGATGAATTAATTCCATCGAGGATCCAGCACCTCCAGCTGCGGTCGGCCAAGGAAAATTGTCCTGATAACTAACCTCATCCGCCACCGAACCATCTGCTCTTCGCAACTCAATCCGCTCCCCTTCACCTGACAGGCCACCATCGAACGGCCCAAGTGCTCCCACGCCATAGCGGCCAAGCAACGCTGCTGGATTCTTTGCGACTACCACGTATCCACCTGCTCCGATTTGCGCTCCCAGCGGGAATGTAAAATCGAATCCATCGTTGAAAAACCACCCACTCAGATTAACAGGCGTCTCTCCCGTATTGTGAAGCTCCACAAATTCATCCTGTGCATCATTTGGCCGACTATTGTAGTGGATCTCGTTAATTACGATCCCCGCATGCGTCGCTCCGACAAATGCGACACCAATCATGATACTTCCCAATATGTTCATGGGTTAAAAATTGCCCCGCTCTTCCCCTCAAAGCAAGCACACACCACAAAACACGGATCCCTTTGACAAGCTCATCAGAGCAAGTTTCTGGCAGGCTTCCCCAAAAGCCCCCGGGCCCAAGTTACAGACGGAGATCAGTATTTCAATAGCTCTGCAATTCTCTCTAGGACAAGCTTTTCCCCCATGATGAACGTGTGGTCAGCGTCCACCACTTCGAGGCGTTTGATCCCCTCAACATGACCACCCTCGACAGTCACGATCCCATCGTTCTCTCCTTCGAGGAGAAAGTCGAAAGTCGAAACCAAATTCCTGCGGCCCATAATCACCGAAACATCATTGCTTCCATCAAAAGAGGGCACCTCCCGGGGCAAGCGATTCGTCGACAGACTCATCCCCCCTGGTCCGAGCGACATGCGCCCGAGCGGAGAATCTTCCAACCAGTCAATGATCTCGCTCCCCTGGTTTGGCGGGGCCAGCATGACCACATTGCCCGTGATCAGCTCAGGATGGCGCTTTGCCAGACAGCGCAGAACAATCCCGCCCATCGAATGGGTCACAAAGTGCGTCCGCTTAGAAGATGGGCCAATCTCCCGGGCAACATGATCAACGATCTTATCGATCGATTGCCGGAAAGACGGATAAGGAAGGTTCAAAGTTTCGAATCCACAATCATGTAAATAACGCGCAGGCTCTTCCATTGCCCAGACACTCCGCCAAAGACCGTGGAGCAGAACCACCCGTTCACCATCATTCACTCGCACACGGGGGCGATGCCACGGCATCGGCGGAATGATCATCTTCAATCGATTCATGAATCTGAATTCCATCACGATTAACACCACTTTGGAAATCGATATAACTAGCTTCCAAAATTGACTGACGCGATAATCAAACTCCGGGAAAATATGAGCTCACCTTCTTCTTGTCGGTTTGTGACAGAATTGTTTGACTGTTCTGCCCGTGAGGGTGAAATTGTTTCCGCACACACATACGCAACCAATATATAAAACCCGCTTCTGTGAAGAAGCGGGTTTTTTCATGAACGAGATTACCGCCCAAGATTCTAGCGATCTTTAATCGCTGCGATCGCGCGTTCCACCAAAACTTTAAGCTCACTGTCGGATGAACTCTGGTATTTAGAGAGCGATTGGAGTGCCCTTTCGGTGCCGATGCTAGCGAGTATAGAGGCAGCAGCTTTCGTGAGTCGGATAGAGGGACCATCTAAGTGGAAGATCATTCTCTTCTCAGCCGAAACCCCGAGTGCAATGTATTGGTCCTTCCAAACTTCCGGTTTTTTGCTCCAGAGAGTGTCGATCAATAGAGGAGCTTTTTCTCCATTTTCTTTGACCAAAAAATCGATGAAAGACCCAGGAACATCGGAATTCGTTCTCATCATTTGCTCAACTTTTTCGCTAACGACATCCACCGCCGTCGGGTTGTCCTTAGCCCAAATCAAGAGAGCTCGTCCTAGGTCCGAAAGAAGCTGAGCCTCAGCCTCGTTCCGGATCAGACGAATAAACTCCGCGGTAATCTCTTCGCCGTAACGAAGCTCAACGTTTGGGGGAATCTCAGCTAATTCTCTGACAGCGTCTTTCCTTCTTAGTGGATCCAGTGCTCTGAGTTCATTGAGATTTTCATTGAAGTATGAGGGGTGCTCTGGATTAGAGAGCTTGTTTCTAAGATCATCAGTCAGCTTCGAATCATGCAGAGCGGAAAGCTTTAGCTTAATGAGGCGTAACTCGGGATAAGTTGTCACACGCCCCAACCTCGGATCACAAACATAAACCACCGCATCAAAATCAATCGGAAATCCCGAAATCACGATCAAGCTGTCTTTTCCACTATTGCGGGGATAGCGGCTGATCGCCTCCGTGGGCGGGATTTTGAGCTCAATGTTGAGATATTTCTCGATGTTGTGGAACTGACTGCTGGCAAGATCCTCAATAAAAATCCCCACGAGGTGTTGGGAGGCCAAGCCACCAAACTCATCCTCAAGGATATCCAACTTGCGCTCAATCAACTTATAGCCAACCAGTTCGCGAATCTGGACAAGTGGGGGAGCTGCTGACTCATCCAAACCCGGCTCGGGAGCCGGCTCCAGAACAGCCTCAGGCGTCAAATGGACAGGACGAATCAGAATGAGAGCAAAAAGTGCACCTCCGAATGTGAGCAGTAGCAGAAATGCCCTGCCCCTCCAATTCTTGGCACCAAAAAGCATCAAGCCACCTACAACTAAAAAAACGAAGCTCCCGAGTTTGTATCGATCTTCCCTGATCATATCCTGAAAAATTCCTCCATCGGAAGTCCCCACAGAAAAGATGAAGGCGTAGAGAAAAAGAAAACTGATCCCGGCGCCTACCGCAATATTTTGTCCAGCCCCAGCCGGCATGATAGCATCTACCTTGGGCTGACCTACCCCTCCCGAACGCTCTTTCTTTTGATGCGATTCCGAGGCTGACTGATCACGCCCCAATCGACTCAAAAAATCATCATCTCGTTTTATATTCTCTCCGGGATAAACCTTGGGTCGCTCAGCAAAAATCGATTCCTCCTTCACCAAGAAACGGTGATCACAGGAACCGCACTCAACCGTCTTGCCGGAAAGATCGTCGTTCACCGTGAACCTCTTGGAACATTTGGGGCATTCAATTTGCAGATTCATGAGACAGACAGACTATTCGCTATTTAAGAACATTATTCGCTCTTTTGTCCGCGCTGACAATCAATCCGTTCAAAATTCGGGAAATTCAATCCTCGGATGGATGCTTGATCTTAGCGATTTCTGCCATAATCCGATCTGAAATCGCCTGATAAGCCTCGCGCCCCTTGGCCTTCTTCTCCTCCGGAGTCAAGGTGATCGGATCTCCCACAACGATTGTGACTGGGTAAAATCGCAGGCGCCCACTTCCTCGCGGCAAAGCCTCAAAAGCCCCAAAAATCCGAACCGGCTGGATAATCGCTCGACTTTTGGCCGCGATTAATCCCACTCCAGCCTCGCCTGGCTGCAAGTCACCATCCAAAGTGCGTGACCCTTCCGGAAAAACGACCACCTGTTCACCGCTCTTGAGGATTTTGATAATTTTTTTAAGGCTGCTCATATCTGGAGCCCCCTGGTCAATCGGGATGGCATTCCAGCGTGAATAAAGCCATTTCGTCACCCCCCTAAAGAGGGTCTTGCGAGCCAAGTAATAAACTGAATCATTGTAAGCGATCCCAACTAACGGCGGATCCAAAAAACTCTCGTGGTTTGAAGCAATCAAGACTGATCCATCCGTAATCAACTTATCACGACCTACGACCTGGTATCGAAAAAATGCCTTCGCCGCTGCACGGAAAATGGTGTGCCCAAACCAATAAGTCGTCTTCATTTTTCAGTCTTTCCAGCCAAGTTTAATGAGTGCTTCACGAGCCGCATCAACCGTATCTTCAATCGTAAGATCCGAGGAATCAATCACGATGGAACCCTCCGCAACTTTAAGTGGTGAAGCCTTCCGCTTGCTGTCTTCCGCATCCCGCTTCGCAACGGCATCGGTCTCTCCTTCCTTTGCACGCCGAGCCGCCCTGACCTCTTCCGACGCACTAATATAGAGTTTGAAAGGAGTGTCCGGGAAGACCACTGAACCAATGTCCCGGCCCTCCATCACCACATCATATTCGCCAAGGTAGTCGCGCTGCATGGCCACCAGACTTTCGCGCACTTCGGGAATTGATGCCACCTTGGAGACATGTTCGTTCACTCCAGCACTACGGATCTCTGTCGTAAGCAGACGATCATTGATGGCGATGGTGGAGAGATTATTTTTAACGCCGCAGTCGATTCGCATCCGGGACATCGCTTCTAGCACAGCGGCCCTATTTTCCGGATCAATCCCCTCCTGTAAAACCTGCCAAGTGACTGCGCGATACATGGCTCCAGAATTTACCATAACGAGCCCAAGCGATTCAGCGAGACGCTTGGCGACCGTGCTTTTCCCCGAAGCAGCAGGACCATCAATTGCAACAGCTCGGTAAGTTTGACTCATGGCTGGCAGAACGTTTCAAGGTGGTGAGCAAAAGTCGGATATGAAGTGGCAACGCAAGCCGTATTCGCAATGGTGGTTTGGCCTTCGTTGGCCAAAAGCCCCGCAATCGCAAAGGCCATGGCAATGCGGTGGTCGCCATAGCTTTCCAGCTTAGCTCCCTTGAGAGTCCGCCCTCCGGTGATGACCATCCCATCTTCAAATTCTTCAATCTCGCCACCCATCAGGCGAAGATTCCTGATGGTAGTTTCGATACGATCCGTTTCTTTAACCCGGAGCTCGGCCGCATTACGAATTGTCATCACCCCTTCTGCTAAAGCGCCCGCCACCGCTAGAATGGGAACTTCGTCAATTAGGTTGGGCACTTCCTCTTTCAAGATCTCGGTGCCTTTGAGCTTACCTCCCGTGATTTCAATTCGCCCTAGCGGTTCGCCACCATCTTCATGCTCCAGCAGAACCTCGATTTTTGCGCCCATTCGAAGCAAAACATCCAGCAATGCGGTTCGGGTTGGATTCAACCCCACGTTATGAATAATCAAGTGCGATCCAGGGGCACAGGCAGCTGCCACAATCCAGAAAGCTGCACTCGAAATATCTCCTGGCACGACTAGGTCGCAGGCCTCAACCACCTGTCCTCCATCGATGGAAATGGTGTTGCCCTCAGTTTTCACATTCACCCCAAAGGAGCTTAAAAGTCGCTCGGTGTGATCTCGATTCGTCGCCGGTTGAATCACGGTGGTGGTCCCAGACGCGAACAATCCTGCTAACAAAATTGCACTTTTTACCTGAGCACTCGCCATAGGCATTTCATAAGTGATCGGCTTCAACTCTCCGCCCGTGATCTGAAGCGGGGCACAACCGGGCTTCACCCCACGCGTTTCAAACTGCGCCCCCATTTTAGCGAGCGGAGTAATGATGCGGTCCATCGGACGACCAGAAAGCGATTCGTCACCAATCAAGGTGCTGTCAAATCTCTGCGCGGCCAAGACACCCGCCAAGAGGCGCATTCCGGTTCCGGAATTGCCACAATCGAGCTCGCCGGCGGGAGCCTGTAATTTCCCACTACATCCGTGGATAACAAGATCAACCGGCAAATCGTCAGTCCCTTTTTTCACCTCAAAACGAACCCCAAGTTGCGCCATTCCGCGCAGGGTATTCACGCAATCCTCGCTCGAGAGGAAATTTTCTACAGAGCAGGACCCATTGGACAGGCCAGCAAGAATCGCAGCACGGTGAGAAATACTTTTATCCCCAGGAACCGCGAGCTCGCCAGTGATCGATTTTAGCGGACTAACTTTGATGGTCTCACTCATAAATTTTCGGAGGGATTCTCTTTGCGGGCTTTAACTTCCGCAAGATAACTCTGCAGCCCTTTCTTGTCCGATTTGGCGAGGTGATCAAGTATCTCTCGCATCTCATCTTGTGCATCCTGCAGCGCGGCTGTCAGCGCGGCCCGATTCTCCACCATGATTTCTGCCCACATCTCAGGGTCCCCTGACGCCACCCGCGTGGTATCTCGGAACCCTCCGGCCGCCAAAAATTCATCACCGGGAAATCGCAAGGCGGCACCAGCTGTTGCCACCGCCATGGCGTGGGGAAGATGACTGATTCGTGCAACTGCTCGATCGTGATCTTTCGAATTCATGACTGAAGTCACGCATCCCAAGTTTTCCCAAAACCTTGCAACCGCTCGCAACTCCTCGTTCGGCCTCTCTTGATCGTTAGTCAGAGCACAAGCAGCTCCTTTAAAAAGGTCAGCACGCGCCGCTTCAATTCCAGTCTGCTCCGATCCGGCCATCGGATGGCTCCCAACAAACGGGATCCCATGTTCATTTGCGACCTCGTGGGGAAGCCCCTTTACGCTGCCCACATCAGTCACGATCGCCCCTGGTTTCAAATTCCCCTTCATTGACTCAAGCAGTCGCCCCATCACCCCAACCGGAACTGCCAAAATAATAAGATCAGCGTCCTTCACCGCCCACTGCAAATCAGTAGTCGCTTCCAACCCAATCTTTCGGGCGACCTCGACTCGCTCAGAATTCCTTCCCCATAAAATCACCTCGTGCCCTGCACCATAAGCGGCCAGCCCTACCGAGCCCCCAAGAAGGCCTGGACCAAGAATCGCAATTCGGGAAAATGACATGAGATTGGAAAAAAAGAGCCGGATTTCCTTTTGGAAATCCGGCGTCGGGAAACTCAGATGCCCACTTTAGGGGACTCGGAACTTGTGATCAGGATCTCCATCGTTTGGGTCGCGAATGAGCGTTCCGCTCGGGATTCCACGCACATCAACAGCCTTGTTGGTCCACGGGTTAAAAACATATCCGGGCTTGGTAACGATCGCACGGGCTGTGCGATACTTACTGGTTCGCGTAATGGGCTCGCGCGGGATCGGCTGAATCACATCAGTCGTCCCAGAACCGGGATCAATTCCATTGACTTGCTGCTCGTTTTGTAGCTTCTCGCGACGCGCCTTGGCTTCAGCATTGGCCCTATCGCGTGCTTCTTTGAGCTGAACCTCAGTTTCAGATTGCCCAAGTGTATTTGGAAACAGAGGGTTCACCGCTCGGGCAACTGGAAGATTTTTAGGAGTAGGAGATGCTGGGGAACGCTTCAGCATCGAACAGCTGAAACAGAGCAAGCTGCAAAGAAGAAGCATGAGGTTGTGTTTCAGAGAAAACATGGCTTTTAAAATAATAGGGGTTGGGGATAGTGCGTCATCGCACTGCGACAATCCCCTTCATCGCGATCTTTGACCAACTTGTCAAGTCACCACCCGAAGCGAAATGACTGAAATGGAAGACCTCACACTACAAGAATCGGACGATTCCGACTTGATCCACCGACTCAACAAGCTGCTCTCGGGCCCCAGTTGCGAGGATTTCTCTCCTCTCGCTCTCGACATTTTCAAATTCCAATTCGACCGCAACCGCCCCTACGCAGCCTTCGCGCGGTCACTAGAAAAAACTCCCGAAACTGTCTCCCGCTGGCAGGAAATCCCCGCAGTCCCCACCGCCGCCTTCAAACTCCCCGATTTCCCCCTGACCTGCGGCCGAGAAATCCTAACCACCTTTTTCACCTCCGGCACGACCACCGAAACCAAGGGCTCACACCATTTCCCCTTCACCCATCTTTACGAAAAAGCCATTTCCCACGGCTGGCCACTCCCAAAACTCCCCACCTTTTTCCTCGCTTCTTCCGCTCTCGAATCTCCCCAATCATCTCTCAGCCACATGTTTGGCCATCTCAATGATGGCAACGACTCCCGCTTCCTCCTAAAGAATTCCAAATTTCATCTTGGTCGACTTTTCCTCCACCTCGCTTCTGGACAGCCTCTCATCCTCATGGGCACCGCCCTCGCCTTTCGACACCTCATGGAAGTTCATGGCTCGATTCCCCTTCCCCCCGGTTCCCACCTTCTCGAAACCGGAGGATACAAAGGCACTTCTATCGCCCTTTCCAAGCCAGAATTCTACCATCATCTCTCCGAATTTTTCAAGCTTCCACCCGACCATCTTCATAACGAATACGGCATGACCGAGCTCTCCAGCCAAGCTTACGCCACCGGCCCTAACGGGCCGCATCGTTTTCCCCACTGGTGCCGACATCTCATCCTAGATCCCGAAACGGAACGTGAAGTCGCGCCCGGTGAAACGGGCTACCTCGTCATCCACGATCTCGCCAATCTCCACAGCGTTTGCGGGATCCGGACTCAAGATTTCGCGACGCGCCACGAAGACAATTCCTTCACTCTCATTGGCCGCGACCCCGGAGCTCTCCCACGAGGTTGCTCCCGAACCATCGACCAAGCCCTCTCGTCATGACTCTCAGCGAACGCATCGACCTCATTCTGGCTTCTCGCGAGCAACTTGAGCCTTTCACGGGGAACCTCACGCGCAAACTTCTCGAGGAGACCTTCTTACGTGAAGCCTCCGGCACCACGGTCCGGCTTCCAAAAAATATCGTCCACATTGTCAGTGGCAACACTCCACACGCCGCTTTTCAAACCCTCCTCAATGGAGTTCTCCTCGGCGCTCAAAACCTCCTCAAACTTCCCTCGCAAGCCCTCCTAGATTTCGAAGTCCCAAATCCACTTCAACCTTTCGTCGAAGTCTCCCGCGAACTGCCCGACCACTGGATTCCCCAAGCCGATGCCATGGTCGTTTTTGGCTCCGATAATACGATCCGCCATTTCCAAAACCTCTGCCCACTAGAAATTCCCTTTGTCGGCCACGGCCACCGTGTCGGCATTGCCATCATTGATGAGCCAACGCCCAAAGCTGCCCAACTCGCCGCACGCGACATCGGCCTCGTCAACCAATCTGGCTGCCTCTCCCTCCAAACCATTTACCTCAAAGATCCCTGCGCCTTCGGAACACTCCTCGCCGAAGCCATGACCAATTTCGAAAAACAAGACCCCCGCGGTCCACTCTCTCTTTCCGAAGCGGGTGCCATCACCAACCTCCGCGAAGAAACCCGCTACCTTATGGCGCAGGATCCCAAATCTCACGCCCTCTGGCACAGCCCCGGCTCTACCGCCTGGACCATTATCTTTGAGAATGATTCACGCCTCGCCCTTTCTCCTGGTAACCGGACAATATTCCTCCGCCCCATGCCGGATGATTTTTCGAAGTTCAGTCACCTCTCGGGCATCGCTCTTCATCCCTATGAAGAGCGCCTCAACCTTCCTTCCCCTAGAATTTTCCCTCTCGGCGAAGCTCAATCCCCACCGGCCCTTTGGCCCCATGACGGCATTCTTCCATTGGCTTCACTCGTGAGGCACCACGCATAAGGAGCGCGATTACTTCTGCGACAACTTTCGACTCGTTGAAGTTCACTTCTTCACCAGCGATTCGAGATAATCTAACAAGCTGGCGGCTTCATGCACTGTAAATCCAGAAAGTAATCCCGGAGGCATCAGAGAGGTCGGCAAAGTAGAGCGCTCCTTAATTGCGCTCTTCTTGAAAGTGTGCTCAGCACTGCTGATGTCGCGAATGCTTACGCTAGCTCCCGCTTCGTCGGTGACAAATCCCACGAAAGACTTGCCATCCTTCAAGCTAAACACATTAGTCGCAAATCCCTGTGCAATCGTCTTATTCGGAACAAGAATTGCTTCAACGAGTTCATTGCGACGATAAGTCTCGGCGATATTACCAAGGTAAGGCCCTTTTTGCTTCTCACCCTGCGATACGGTGTGACACGCATTGCAGGTTGCTCGAGCGAAAATGGCCTGACCTAGGGCAACTTCCCCTTTATGAGCCGTCACCTTTTTCAAGGCTTCCTCTGGTTTCAGGGTGGCAATCTTCGGAGTTTTGTCCGCTCCAGGAGCCTGAATTTTAAGTCGGCCTGCGGCATCTTTTGCGGCTTTCGCCACCGCTTGATCAGGATCACTGAAGGCAATACGGATCCGATCATTGATCACAGGATTCCGTAAATCGCGGGCCGCATTGATGAAGGCAATCTTCTGCTTAGGATCAGACCATCCTTTATCGATCGCCTTGAGCGACATTTCACGTGACTCGGGAGATCCGCCCTTGCGGGAAGCCAAAGTCACCACAGCCATGGCCGCATACTTCCCTTCGAGAGTACTCGGCATCTCCGCCGCCATCTTTTCAAGTGCGAGGTGGTGGTTCTCCAACTTGGCGGCTTTGAAAAAATGGCCTTTGGCAGCCGTTTGCTGCTTACCCGCACCCTTAGTTTTGTCCAATTGTGCCAGAGCTTTGAGAACCGCGGGAAGAGATGATTTATCATCGGAATTCACGAGAATCTTTACCGCACCAGCAAGAGCATCAGCTGGAGTTTTAGGATCATTGGCACCCTTCACAACCAAAGGAATAGCCTTGGCCGATACCGCTCCACTGGCCGCGATTTGCTTAATGGCCACCGGGATCAACTTGTCGTCCTTGAGCGCGAGATCGATAATGCGGTCCAAAGCGTCATTCGCCGGAATGCGATTCTTGTTCAGTTTGGTGATGATAAAGGCCGCTTCCTCGGCGGGCGCATCTTTCAGGATCGCTTTGAGATTTTCTAAAATCCGGCCGGACTCTTCCCAAGTCGCTAGCTCGTAATAAGGCCCGCGTGTATCAGGGCGAGTGCCCCATGAATCGCCCTCCCACTCAGCTTCTTTGTGATAAAGCCGAGCGAGAGTAGAGAGAAGCGGTCGGCGCTTTTCAGGAATATTCTCAGACTTCAAACGCCCTAGCAAACCCTCCACAACCTCCTTCTTGTGCATCCGCATCAGTGCCCATGCAGCCGCTTTCCGAGTTTCGGTGTCATCAGAGTTGACCTTGGAAAAAGCCGCTTCGTGCGCCGACATTTTAGCCAAAGCACGATAGGCAGTGTGGCGGATGACTGGATCCGTAGAGGAAAGATATTTTGAGATGAAAACAGCCGCATTAGGGGATTCCTGTTTCTCATTGAGCTTAGAAAGCGCAAAGATTGTCTCAACGATTTCTCGTGGATTACTCGCTTCAGGAATTTTCGTAAAAACATCCAAGGCTCCATCAACGCTAACCGGATGCGTCACCTCTCCATAAGCCCGAATTAAAAACGGCTGAATTTCTGGAAGAGTTCGTCCAGCTACCAAAGCCATCAGCGCTCCCGACTCAGGTGATCTCAACGACATTGTGAAAATAGCCGCAATCCGAGCGGAAAGTGCTTTATCAGTATTACAACTTAATTTCCCCAAAGACTCAGTCAGTTCGATGCTGTCCGCACGCCTCAGAAGGGTGCGCTGCGCCGCCAAAGTCCGGATATGCGATGGCGAATCGAGAGCCTCGACCAACGCCTCATCGCTCATCTTCTCAAAATCTGGAAGCGGCTCTGGAATGTAACCCTTAGGAGTGACGCGGACGATGTATCCTTGATCTGGGCCAGCCCAGTTGAAGGTCGCGGGGCCTTTCCAAGCTGCTTGGTAGACCGCAGACATCCCATCGACGTCAGCGTCGGTGGGACGGCTCACTTTGATAAATTTTTGCGGGGCCGCGGCTTCTTTAAAGGTCGCACCTAGAGGTTCAACAGTGTGACGAAAGAGCCCCGCCCGACCCCAATCGCAAGTAAAAGGAGCTTTGTTCCATTCATCAGGAAAACCCGGCTCGTGAATATAGACACCCCCACACCCGGAACCACCACCATAGTCGGCGAGCGGATGAATATGCTCCTTTTCGAAGTTCTTATAAAGTCGTGGGTAACCGTGATCGGAAAGCGGGGTAAAGTGATGAAATCGCACATCCCAGCCGCCACCATCGTTGGTGTTATCGCGGGAAAACATGTCGAGAGTGGGTGAAACCGGAGTGGCTAAAATGTTGCGAGTTCCTGTAGAGAATAACTCAAGTTTAGATCCATCGGGCCGGAACCGGATGACACCACCGCCACGATGTTGCAAGGTCCTACCATCGGTTCCGGTCGCCTTCATGAAGCCAAAGTCACCACCCGCAATATAGATCCACCCGTCGATACCCATCGTAATATCATTTGTGGTGTGATCGGCAGGGCGGTCTTTGAACCCGAAAGCGATGTCGGATATAAGCCGTTTTGATTCCTCAGCCACTCCATCATGATCGCGGTCAAAGAAGACCGAGATGTGCGGCGGGTGCAGAAGGTAAAGCCGGTCGTGATCCCAAATTAATCCGCGCGGCGAATCGATATCGCGAATAAACTCTGTCACTTCATCAGCGCGGCCATCCTTGTCAGTATCACGAAGTCGCAAAACACGGCCGCGATTAGGCTGACGCCCCAGCGAGCCATTCCCATCGGACGAAACATAAAGATCACCACCAGGCGAGGCCGCGACATAAACGGGATAGTTCGCCGAATGCCAAGAGGCGAAAAGGGTCTTTTCGAATCCTTCGGGAACCTCGCAATCCTTCAAGATCGCCGCTTCCTCTTCAGGACTTAGCTTCGAAATTTGAGGTTTAATGTTACCTGACTTCTCAAAGCCCTTGCCGGACGCGCCTTTGGTCTGACTGATCTCCTTTTTATCCAGAATGGGGAAGAGCTTAAGTTTCCCCTTCGGTCCTTTCAGGCGAATTTCCCAAAGCGCGGGCCACTTACCGGTCTCCTGACCGAGAGTCGTCACACGGAGGAATTTGATATTTTGAGCATTGAAGTTGTCCTTGGTATCCGACTTCCGCTGATTCTTTGAACCATCATGAGCGATCTCCCAATTTTTCCCATCGCGCGAGGTTTCGATTTTATAGTGATACCATTCTGTCCGTTGCTCCCAGAGGATCTCGGCTGAGGTCACCGTGGCGGGCTTTTCAAATTCGAGCTGTAGCCAAGCCGGATGAGCAGCCCCATTGGCGGTCCAGCGAGTTGCCACATTGCCATCAATAGCCCTCCAAGGATAGTGACTATCGCTAACTTGGACCGACGAAGCGGTCAATTTCACCTTCACCGCATCTTTGGAAGGTTTACCAAAAAGCGATTCCACTTTCTCTTCCTTTGCTCCCATCTCGGTGATGAGGTTGGATCCCGTATAGGGTTTAAGATAATCATCGTTCAACTTCCCGGCAGCCCAGAGTAATCCGCGGGTGACCAAATCAAGGTAGCGAGGATCTTCAACCGTATAAGTATTGTGCCCTACGGTAGTTGAGAAACTCGGCGCGCCCTGTTTGGTATTGGTCCATGCCACAACCGCTGAATTTTCACGGTCACCCACTTTCTGAGTCGCAAGAGCGAGCGGCTCAGCATCAAAAATCTCGCGGTTGTTATAAAGCTCCTCATTTTTAGTGGCCCAATTCTCCAGCGTCTTAGTGATAGGATGATCGGGATTCGTATAAGTGATTTCGAGAGGCTTCTGCGGACCGTGTCCGGTGGAGTGCAGACCGAGGTGCTTAGCCCACTTGTCAGTGCCATTGCGGAAGGAATGCATCGCGCAGTGGAGATGCACCGCAGGAATGATTTTGTGAACTTCGAGGATGTTCTCCATTACCTTGAGATCCTTATTATTGGCGGCGCATTCATCGTGAATGATGATGTCATAACCTTTCGCCCAATCCGGATCATCGTAGAGTGGCAGTGGCGGATTAGTGGTCCTGTCACGCGTCCACATGACATCAACACGGACATTCGCACGCTCTTGGATTCCTTTGTAGAGAACCTCATGCTGCTTCACATAATCGTGACAGCAACCACCGGCAATCAAGAGGGCCTTGAGCGGGCGAGTGGGTTCCGGCGAAGAGAATTTCTTCTCCTGCCCGTTGGCGAGGAAAAGAGAACCAAGGGCCGCAACGGCGAGGAAGAGTGGCAGAAGGCGCTTCATGAGTTGGCTTTATTCGTGCCAAACCAGCCAATTCTTTCAGTCCAACACGTTCCCTGCCTAATTCTCAAGCACCCGGAAACGCAGGAATTACTTCGTGACATCAGAAACCGGGATGAGAATCCGAAAGGTGCGTCTCACGCAGCCATTTCTTGACGTATCATTTCCCCCGCGACCGAGCCGAGAAAATGACTTCCGCCAAGCTGACGCTAAATATTTGCATCAGTAAATCGACGATTTATTTTAAATCACACAGCTAAACTGATCTGGTCTTCACTCAATCCTCGCGGATCCGACTGAGAACTGCTAGACTGATTGAACCGATGAAACACTCCTCCTGCCAAATCCCCTTCCTATTGATCCTAGCCTCGCTGCCTGGATTCATTAACGCTCAGACCACGCTAGTGAACTGGGATCAAAGCTGGAATTTCTTTCACCCAACTGCTGGAACTCTCCCCCCCGGCTCGGGGTTAACAATCCCGCATCCCGAGGGATCCACTCCTTGGTTCGCCTCCGAATCAGATTTCAATGCGACCTACTCCGGTCCTTCCTTTACAGCAAGTGGCCTCGGCTTTGAATCAGGATCCGGTCAGGGACCTCTCGGATACGGCTCCATCAAATACACCACAGATACGGTGGATCCCGAGTTCCAAGCCATCGCTACAATTCTCTCCACCCCTACAAGCGGAGACCGTTTGACAGCCTACTTCCGCACGACTTTTACCGTGCCTGACAATGGCAGTTTCTATGTCACCCCTTCCATTCGCTATCTGCTCGATGACGGAGGTTTCATCTACCTCGATGGCGAGCTAATCTTGGAAGTCAACGTGGCCCAAGGTGCGCTCGATAATTTTGGCACCCAAGCCTCAGGAACCGGCAACACTGAAACGGTCATTCGCACCGCCGAACTCTCGCTCCCCGTGGGAGCCCGCACCGGTGGGAATTTAGAGGTGAATCCGGCAGTAGGCGCCAATGCCACCTTAATGAGCAGTATCAACCGACTCGCTCCCGGTGAGCACACCCTCGCAGTCTCCGCTCACAACAACAACTCTACCAGTTCTGACCTCGCTCTCGCAGTTCAATTTGTATCCGTAGTCGCAGACTGCCTGATCACCGGTTCCGCCGCGACATCCACTCGCAATCACAATAACACTCCGAAAGACCCCGACGATGACACCATTTCGGTGGATCTCACCATCGTCCCCGAAGGAGTCTCCGCCGCAACTTGGCTAATCGCCGGCCCGGCTGGAAGCTCCTTGGTAGGAACCACTGGTGCCTACCACACCCCAGTCACTCTTCAAAATATTCCCATCTCTGAGTTTACCTCGGGAAGCCTCATTGTCGAAATCGCTGACTCAGCCAATGCAGGCTGCTCCACCACGATTGAAATTTTACCCCAACGCATTATTGGCCTCGATAGCATCAACGACTCTCCCCTTGTCACCACCGGAGACCTCGCCGCTTCGGGTTGGATCTTCGACGAATTGGCTCGGACCATCACCCTCAGCAACCCAGAAGGAAGCGCTTCTCTTTACTCCATCACTTCGTCGGAGATCAATCTCACCGAGCAACCCGATATCCGCTTCACCGGCACTCTCACCGTGATCGACAGCTCAACCGGCACTGAAGTCGCAGACCAATTCAACGCATTCCTCATTCTCGATGGCGATACCAACAACCCCGTCAGCTTGATCGATCGCCACGATATCATCACCCGGGACGGCCTTTTGACAGATGCGGAACTAGCCCCCGGAAAAGGCACTTTCGCTCGCACACTCGATACCTTCATTCCAGCATCCGCCAACTCTGCTCGCTTTGTAATTGAGGCTATCAATAACTCAAAAAACGAAAACTTCGTCGTGAGCGGGCTAGGATTTTCCACCGCCGCACCCGCCTTGGAAGCCTACGCACTCCCACCTGTTTACGACAACAATAGCACCGACGATCCCAGCGATGACATCTTCACCTCCGACTTCGTCATCACCTCCGCCAACCTTGGAGCCAGCACCGGATGGACCAGCAATGAGACCCCCACTTCCGGACTCTACACCGATGCCAACCCCGTGACCTTCGGACCTTTCCGCCCTTTCCGAACTCCCATCACGGTCACGGTGACTGATGATCTTGACCCGACCAAGGCCGTGAGCATTCCACTGACTCTGGCAGATCCCACCCTCACCATCTCGGCACCAACCAACATCACCCGCGTTGAAAATGGACCAGGCTTTGATGATGACACCTTCACCTTCGACCTTGAAATCCTCGGAACGAACGGAGGACCAGGCTGGAAAATCAATTCCAATGCCATTTCTCCAAACTCCGGAGATTTTGGAATCACAACCTTGACCCTTGCAGCCCCTCTCGTTCAGGGAACATTCGCCTTCGAAATCGTGGACCGCAGCTACCGCAACGTTTCTCAGCCCGCAACGATCAAGGTTCCCGGTCGCTATCTCATCGGACAAAGCGACCTTTCCGGAAACCTTGAGAACATTGCCACCAGCCTTGTGATTACCCCTTCGGCAGCTTGGGTCAACGATGTTGCCAACCGCACCCTGACCCTGATAAACAATTCCTCTACGATTCAGGATGTTGTCTCAGAAACCATCGATCTCAGCACCCAAGACACCGTCTACTTCTCAGCTGTCATGCGAGCCTCCGAGGCCAGCCTGACCTCAAACTTCGAGACCAGTGACCGCTTCCGCGCCGAACTCTATTATCGAATCGATGACACCATCTTCATCGTCAATCTCGTTGCTCCCTATGACACCGGAGATGGCGGTTCCGCCACCACTGGAACGACCAACGGCACCAATGGTCCAGCCGACGGATTTATCAACGGCTACAGCGGGACTTCGGGCGCCGATCTCCAGACCGATGCCGTTTACGCAAGTAATGCGGAAGACTACGACGCCAATCGCACTCGTGACGAATTTAACCGTAACGGAGCCAATGCTGCGGCCACCTTCTCCGCGACCTTCCCGCTGACTGCGGAAATCCCGGCAGCAGCCGAAGAGGCCTTCATCGTGATTAGCGGTCAGGGTGTTGGGGGCAATGAGGATTTTGTGGTCAGTGATCTTCTTTTCTCAACCAAGCCTTTCTCGCTAGATGATGATGACGACGGCATTCCCACCAAATATGAAATTGCAAACGGTCTAAATCCCAACGACCCATCTGATCGGAATACAGATCTCGATAAGGACGGTCAATCCAACTACGCCGAGTTCCTCGCCGGCACCGCGGCCAACGATGCAAATTCAAATCTCCGCATCACTAGCTACACCATTGATGGCAAAACCGTCAGCACCTTCTGGACCAGCGTGCCCGGCAAGACTTACCGAATCGAATTCAGCACTAACCTCATCACCTGGAACGACCTTGGATTCGATTTCTCGGCAGCCAATGCTCCCATGACCGTAACCGGCTCCGGAGACTTTGATCTCAACGGGGTCGGCACCCCGACGGAAGCTTATTTCCGCGTCGTCGTTGCCGAGTAAACGACTCCTTACTTACAGCAAAAACGGCGTCTCTCGATTCAAGGACCGCTCTTTTTAGAAAAATGAAGCAACCGCTACTTGATCGTCTTTATCTCAAGCTTGCGATACCAAACCTTATCGTTGTGGTCCTGCAAAAAGATCCGACCACTTTTATTGTGTGCGAAATTTTTCCTGCCCTTAAACTTTGACTGCTTGTGGGCTTCTTTCCAGCGGTCGCTACCCACGACGATATCCACAACCAGCTCGCCATTTAGATAGTGCTGAAGATGCTTCCCCTTAACGACTACCCGTGAGGAATTCCACTCACCCACTGGATGCAGCTTCTTTTTGTCATTCGGGGCCAGAAGGTCATAGAGCGACGACGCCTGGCGCTTCTTGCTCCCCGCACCATCCGGATGGGAATCATCAAGCACCTGATACTCCGGCCCCAGATTTGTCGAACCATAGTTCGTAACACGATACTTCACCCCGCTATTCCCCTTGGAAGAAATCTTCCACTCCCAGCGAAACTCAAAGTCGGCATATTCCTTCGCCGTGTAGAGATCTCCTCCCTCCGCTTTCCGATACAATACCCCCCCTTTTGCGATCCAGCCTCCCTCTTTGACCTCTCCACCTTTGGAGTTGGTCCAGCCTTTGAGAGTCTCTCCGTCAAAAATCGAAACCCATCCCTCTTCAGCTTGAGAAGCGGTGGCTAAGACCGAAAAAGCGACTGTGTATGCTAGTATTTTCATCGTGCGATTCAAAACGGTCTAAAACACCCTAAAATTTCACCCATTCCTGAACTTGCGCATCAGAAAATCGAGACGAGCTGTTAGAAATGACAAAAGCCGTCCTCACCTCCCTCATCCTTGGAATACCCATTCTTTCCGCCGCTGACTGGACCCAGTGGCGTGGCCCGACCCGAGACGGGAAAACCTCCAAAAGCTCCGCTCCTTGGCCCAAATCACTCTCCAACGAAAACCTAAAACTCGTTTGGTCCGTCGATCTTGCCGAAGGCTACTCCAGCCCCATCGTCGCTGATTCCAAGGTTTTCACTGTTGAAACCAAGGACAAAAAAGCCGAAGTGGTTCGTGCTTTTGATCGGAAAACCGGAAAAGAAATCTGGGCCAACGACTGGGCAGGCGCAATGCGAGTTCCGTTTTATGCTGCAAAGAATGGCTCTTGGGTTCGCTCTACCCCTGCCACTGACGGCAAAACCCTCTTCGTTGGAGGAATGCGTGATGTCCTCGTCGCGATTGACGTCGAAACCGGAAAAGAAAAATGGCGCCGTGACTATCCGTCCGAGGAAAAAACTCCACTCCCCTCTTTCGGATTCGTCTCCTCGCCCCTACTCGATAATGAACACATCTACGTGCAAGTGGGCACCGCGATGCGCAAAATCAAAAAGAGCGATGGCAAGACCGTTTGGCAATCCCTTGCCGACGAACGCGCCATGTTCGGTAGCGCTTTTTCCTCACCCTTTCGCGCCACCATTCAGGGGGTTGATCAAATCCTGGTGCAAACCCGAAGCACCCTCGGCGGGATTCTTCCTTCAAATGGAAAAGCGGTTTGGACCACACCTGTGAAGGCCTTCCGTGGTATGAACATCCTCCCACCAACCCCCGTGGGCGACAAAATTTTCACCGCGACCTACGGCGGAGGTTCATTTCTCTACGATATTGCTAAGAAAGACAAGTTCCTCGCCGCAACCCAACTCTGGAACGACTCAAAGCGCGAAGGCTACATGTCCTCACCTGTTGTCATTGGTGGGAAAATCTACCTCCACGGTCGCGACAAACGCTTCCACTGCATCGACCCTAAAAGCGGTAAAACCCTCTGGAGCTCAGATGATAAATTTGGCGAATACTGCTCCATGGTCACCCAAGGGAACCACATCCTCGCCCTCGATCAACGCGGCATCCTTCTCCACATCGATGCCAACCCCAATAGCTTCGACCTCCTCTCGGAAGTGAAGTTAGAAACGCCCTCGACCTGGGCTCACCTCGCGGTCTGCGGCGACGAACTCTACGTCCGCCACCTCAAAGGCCTTAATGTCTATCGTTGGAAGTAAAACTTACTTCGGCAGATTGAATGCCGGCTTGCGAACCGACTCGGTCTCAACATCGGTCTCGCCAAGGATATAGCGGAATCCTTCCACCCACATCTTGAGGATTTCGGGATTGTAAAAGACTTCTTTGTTGTGACCAAAGGCGCTCACAAAAACGCGTCCCTCACCATATTTTTTTACCCATGCGAGAGCGTAATCATTGTCCTCACGGGGCCCCTTCCTCTTGCCATTAACTTCACTCTTCATATCTAACGCCATCAAGACGCGCTGATCGCCACGGTCAAAGTCGTTATAAACATAGAGCTCGTCCTTTAACTTAAATCCTTTCCCGCCGTGAACATCCTGCACGATGGGATGCTTCGGATCCTCGTTGGAAATGTCCCACGTTCCACCTGCTCCCCAAGGATGACCCCGGAAGTTACCACCAATCATATCGATATACTCAGGCCACCCTCCATCAGTCGCTGAGTGGATCGCAAAAATCCCTCCGCCATTTTTAACGTAAGCAATCAGAGACTTACGAAGTGCCTCATCCTTCATTCCCTTCTGGATGTGGGTATTGTTGTTAAAGCAAATCGCATCAAACTTCTTGATGTTTTCCGGCGCGAAATTCGAGAGGTCATCTGAAAACGTCACTTCAAAAAGCCCCGTCTCCTCACCCATGACCCGAAGCATCGTTTCTCCAATCTCAATCGAATTATGCCGAAAGCCATAAGGCTTAGAGAAACAGAGGATTTGATGCTTATCTTTCGATTGTTCAACCTTGGGTAAATTGGCCTGAACCAAATCCGCCTCTGACATTGACTTCACTTTGGCGGCATAAACGCCAAAACCAAGAATCGGCAGTAGAGCTAGAAAAAGAGATTTTTTCATAAGACAGAATTACCCTACATCCCACAACTTTCTTTCGTCGTGGGATCTGGGCTCAACCTATGGTCGCCAAGAATGACCGCGTCCAGACACTCCATGCGGCTGCGACATCTGGGTATTTTGGGTCTCACATGCTAGAATTCCTCACCAAAATCCGGGATCGACAGGTTTAGGGTTTCAGATTCTCCGGTTTCCCGTTTAAACAAAGCCCGTGCCAGTTTCAGACTACATCGTCACCATCGGACTTGAAGTCCATTGCCAGATTAAAACGAACACAAAAATGTTCTGCGGATGCGAAACCTCCTTCGCCGACGAACCAAATACTCACACGTGCCCGACCTGCCTTGGCCTGCCCGGCGCCCTCCCGGTGCTTAACGAATTTGCCATTGAGCGGACGATCCTTTCCGGCATGCTTCTCGGTTGCTCCACCCCGCCCACCGTGGTTTGGGATCGCAAGAACTACTTCTACCCGGACATGCCCAAGGATTACCAGATCACCCAGATGGATCTGCCCCTCTGCCTCGGCGGCGGCGTCCCACTCTACGATCATAACTACCCCAAGGATGCCCAGAAAAAGATCAAGCACCCTGGCAAGGTCGTTGAACTCAATCGCATCCACCTTGAGGAGGACGTCGCCAAATCGACCCACCTCGCCAAAACCACTCTCATCGACTTTAATCGCGCCGGCACACCTCTCATGGAAATCGTCACCGAGCCTGATATCGAGTCTGCCGAAGAAACCTTCGCCTACTTAAAGTCGCTCCAGCAGATCCTCATCGCCGGAGGAATCTCGGACGCCGACATGGACAAGGGGCAGATGCGTTGCGACGTAAACATCTCCGTTCGTAAAAACGAAAGTGATCCCTTGGGCACCAAGATCGAGCTCAAGAACATGAACTCCACCTCCGCCGTGCGCCGTGCCATTCATTACGAGGTTGCCCGCCAGTGCGAAGCCCTCGACAATGGGGAAACCCTCGTGCAAGCCACCTGGCGGTGGGACGAGGACCTCGGTGAAACCCAGGAAATGCGAACCAAGGAAGACGCTCACGACTACCGCTACTTCCCTGATCCCGATCTCCTTCCAGTCAAGACAGCCGCCTACATCGAGAAAGTCCGTCCTCTGGTCCCCGAACTCCCTCACGAAAAATCTGCGCGCTTCCAAAAGGAGCTTGGGCTGACTCCCTATGACGCCTCGGTCATCACCTCAGATATTCAACTTGTCTCTTTCTTTGAGACGACCATCGCCTCGGCCAAGACCCCGGGCAAGAAAGTGGCCAACTGGATCATCAACAACCTTCTAGGGCTTCTCAACGAAAAGTCCGTTGAAATTCAGGACTCTCCGGTCACCCCAGCCAAACTCTCTGACGTCCTCAACCTCATCGAAGCCGGCACCGTCTCCAACAGCCAGGCCAAGGAGCTCTTTGCCGCTCTCTGGGACACCCCTGAAAAAGATCCTGCTGCTTTGGCCAAGGAAATGGGGTTTGAACCCGCCGACACCGGAGCCATTGATACTCTCATCGATGAGGTCATCGCCGCCAACCCCGACAAAGTAGCCGAGATTCAAGGAGGCAACGAAAAGCTCCTCAACTTCCTCACGGGCCAAGTTATGAAAGCCTCGAAAGGTAAGGCTAATCCAAAGATTGTTACCGAAGGTTTGAGGTCGAAGCTTCTCTAAGGACTAGGCATTCCTTTTAGAACTCGGGTTCTGCCTCTTTGCAGGTCGCTCTAATGGCGAAATTCTTTTCTGAGGGGATTCAATCGCAACTGGAGGATATCGATTCCCTCGTCCTGAACGAAAACACATCTACGAAGTCGCTTACCCGATCGGAAGATCGGCCAACAACATCTCACGCGATTTTCCTTTCTCGTTAGTTTGCCAGATTGTCCCGGATTCAAGATCCAACGCACTGAGCCAACCGCCGCCATAGGCGCAGGTATCGAGACAAATCGCGTGTCCAAGATTGGTTGGCAAGTCCCCCTGAATGGTATGACCACACACTACCGTCTTTCCCGACTGATGGGGCTGCTGACTGTAAAACCTCTGGTAGTAGTAGGTCTCTCTATCCTGCTCATCAACCGGCAAGTCTGCCTCCAGCCCGGCGTGCACCAAAATATGATCATCCAACTCGTGGTAAAGGGCCGCGCTTTTGATAAATTCCCAATGCTCGTTCGGAACATCCGCGAAACCGCCTCCATAAGAATCAAGCGTATCGCGACCTCCACAAAGCCCGCTCAAAAAACGTTCGCAGTCCTGCTTGGACTCTAAGGCTCGAATCATCTGAATTTCATGATTCCCCATCAAATGAAACAGATGATGTGTCCGCTTCTTCTCGAGCAGATAATCAATCACTCCTTTCGAATCAGGGCCCCGATCCACATAGTCTCCCAAAGTGACAATCAAGTTCTGGTCCGATGGCGCAACTACCTCGAACATCGTCTCCAGCGCCGTCAAACAGCCGTGAATATCTCCAATCACCAATTTCATTTTTTAAGAATCTCCCTCGTTTTTTTCGGAATTCCTTGCCCCACCAATTCATAAGAATGATCAATGAGTTCACCCACCAAATGATCTGGTAACGAGCCATCCAGCATCAGTGTATTCCAGTGCTTCTTGTTCATGTGGTATCCCGGCAGGACCGCCTCATAATCATCACGCAACTCCAGCGCACGCTCCGGATCACACTTTAAATTCATCCGCCCTTCTTCGTCCTCAAATCCCAGAGTCGCAAATATTTTCCCTAGGATCTTATAAACGAGAACCTCGGGGCCAAATGGGGTCTCCTCAACCACTCTCGGTTTTGCCATGATGTGAAATTGCACATCGTCCACCGAAAAGTTCATACGGAATCTTTTCGATTTCTTACCACATTTCAACCCCGCATTATCTCCCTTAAGACAAAACAACGATTGCCACCTTCACAATCCACGCTACCTCTCACACATGGAAGCCGATGCCATCCTCTTTGACTTTGACGGAGTCATTCTCGACACTGAATGGTCTATCTATGAATCGATGCGCGAGACCTTTATCGAGAACGGTCACGACCTCCCGCTTGAGGAATACGTCAAGTGTATCGGCTCGGACTTCAACACCTGGTCGCCAGAGAACAGGCTCGAGGAACTCACCGGAAAAACCTTCGACTGGGAAGCCATTGGCATCGCCCGTAACAAATGGATCCGTAAGGAAATCAGTAAGCTTGACGCGATGCCCGGTGTCCGCGAAACCGTAAGCCTCTGCCAAGAAAGAAAGATACCCGTCGCCATCGTTTCCAGCTCCAACCACAGCTGGGTAGATGGCTGGCTCGCCAAACTTGATCTCCTTAAGTCCTTCGATCACATCATCGCGCGTGAGGATGCTCCTCGCATCAAACCCGCTCCCGACCTTTACGCGGAAGCCGTCAAGCGCATCAACTTGCCTGCATCAAAATGCCTCGTCGTCGAGGACTCCCTCAACGGAATGAAGTCCGCTCACACGGTCGGATGCCCTGTTGCTGCTATCCCAAACAGGATCACACAATGCATTGATTTCTCGGCAGCGGAATACCAATATCCTTCTCTCGTTGAGCTTCTCGAGGACCTGTGATGCGCTATCTCCTGCTCCCTCTTCTCGTCCTATCGTCATGCCGTCAGGACAAAAACACGGCTGAAGAGACACAATCAAATGAGCCCACCATCGTGCGCCTGGAAAGCGAACGCCCACTCATGGGGACGCTCTTTAAGATTATCACATATGCCGAAGACCCTCGGGAAGGTTATCTTGCCATGGAAAAAAGTTTCGATCTTGCCGAAGACTTTAGCAATCGCGCCACCGACTACGATCCAGACTCTGAGCTGAACCATCTCACCAAGTCGAAACCCGGCATGCCAATTGCCGTCAGCAAGGAACTTTTCGACGTTCTTATCCTCGGAAAAAAATTAACCAAAGAATCCGAAGGAATCTTCGATCCCACCCTAGGCCCACTCACCCATCTTTGGCGTGAAACCAGAAGAACCAAGGAAGTGCCATCCGAAGAAGACATTGCTGCTGCCCGCAGCCGTTGCGGGATCGAGTTTCTCGCCTTTGATGAAAAAAAACAGACGATCACCGTAAAACGCCAAGACCTTCAACTCGACCTTGGAGGAATTGCTAAAGGCTTCGCTGCGGATCTTATCTACGATCACCTTGCCAAAAAAGGGTTCCCCCGAACCTTGGTTGCCGCAGCCGGAGATTTACGCATAGGCGATCCACCTCCAGAAAGAGAGGGCTGGAATATCGGCCTCCGGACCTTCCGTCTCACGCCCAACAAAAGCCTTCCACTCAGAAATTGCGCGGTCTCTACCTCAGGAGATCTCTTCCAAAGTGTGACCACAGACGGAAAAACCTACTCTCACCTTATCGATCTACAAACGGGACTTGGGCTCACCACCCGCCGGGCCGCTTCGGTTATCATGCCCGAAGCAAAAATGACTGATCCCCTCGCAACCATCGCTTGCCTTTCGGACAACCCTAAAGCCCTCTTCAAGAAATTTCCAGGAGCCTCGATTCGCATCGTTTATGAGGATCGCAAGATCCCACCGATCACCACCGGAGTTTTTACCGAGTAGCTCCGCCGGAATATTTTCCTTTGCTCATTGCCCATTCATGTAGACCAGTGGATGTTCTGCCAATGACTCTCGACGAACTCGAATCAGCCATCAATGAATGGCTCTCCCAAGGAGCAACCGATATCTTCCTGAGTGAAGATCAACGGACCCGCGTTCGAATCAACGGCGAGGTC
>Ga0315322_10000258_pt1 | contig 37698 bp, 23 predicted proteins | sample M110021515metaG_FD_203461 | JGI IMG/M metagenome (GOLD analysis project Ga0315322, IMG submission 203461) | Ammonia-oxidizing marine archaeal communities from Monterey Bay, California, United States - M1 100m 21515 | ecosystem: Environmental > Aquatic > Marine > Intertidal zone | place: USA... | reverse complement strand
GGGTGCCCGCATCAAAAGCTTTCCGCTGGGATTTCGGCGCTAAAGCCGGTCCTCGCTCCTGGCAGCCCAAGACCCTCAACGGAAGATACTCCAAGTGCTCCCGGAGTTCCCCCGTCCGTGACGTCCCGATCCGGGTGCCGCAACGAGTGAGTAGGTGGAAAACCCAGATTAAAACTCAACTCGTTGCCCGTCATTTCGGGCCGAGATGAGGCAAGCATCGAGAACCTTCTGAGTCTTTATCGAGATATCTGGCCAAAACGGGTCCGGAGTTCCACTGAGAGCGAGTTCCGCAAATTTGCGGAACAGTTTTGTCTCTTGTGCCGTGGGATGGTTGTTTGCTTCCTCCTCGACCGAATACTCTCTCTCATTGCGCTCCATAAAGAATTCGCAGCCTTGCTGAACAAAGTTGGGGTTTGCAACCTTGAAGCCTAATTCCCCGCCAGGATGAGGTAGGACGAAATCATCAACCTTGAGATGTCCTTTCGAGCCACTCACATGGAACCACTGCTGATTCTCGGTGAGAAAAGAGTTGTAAAATGTCGCTGAAGTTCCGTTCGCAAAAATAAGCTCGGCACTCAACTCGGTGGGCACACCATCCGAGGATTCATCGCTACCCGCAGATGAAAGCAGTGTTGCACGAAGAGAAACTGGCATTTCGTAATTCATCACGAATAAGGTCGCCCTGATCGTATACCACCCAAGATCGCCAAGGGCCCCCGCTGGCTCCAACTCGCTGTTTCCTCGAATGTTTTCACCAAAAAACTCAGGAGGGGCACAAAAGGAAAAGGCCGAAGCAATTCGCCGAATCTCACCAACATTCTCAGGGTCATCAAGTGCCTCACGCAGCTTTGGCATTCGATCGCTATGCATATACATCACACCATCCATGAATTGCACTTTGTTCGCGGCACAAGCGGAAGTCATCGCTTCCAGTGCTTCGCTGTCGACCGCACATGGCTTTTCACACATCACATGCTTTCCAGCATTAGCAGCCTTTATAACCCATTCCCTTCGCATTCCGGTTGGAAGCGGGACATAAATTGCATCGAGATCTTCTGCAGCAATCATTTCATCATACCCGCCAATCGCTCTAGGAGCCTCTCCAAAAGGAGCCTCACCCTGACATTCGTCGATAAATCTTTGCGCCTTAGCTTCATCGCGACTCGCCACTGCCACGATCACTCCATTGCCGGAATTGCGAATCGCATCCCAATTCTTACGCGCAATATTTGCCGCCCCTAGAATTCCCCATCGCAATTTTCTTTCCATTAGCAGTGATATACACTGCGGATCTTATCTATCTATCCAAAAGTGCCCACGATGGGGCTCTCGCCATCTCTTTTTGCTCCATTTTCTTGTTCGCTTTTCCTATCAAGCAACGATCTCCTTGTGAAGCATGGCCCTCAGTGATCATCAACTCCTACAAAAGCACTTGCACAAGCCCTCGGGTCCAGCATTAGCGGAGCTCGTGGACCGACACCTCCCACTTATCCACTCCGTCGCACGGCGGATCACTACGAACGACGAAGCTGCCCGTGACATCTCCCAGATTGTTTTCCTCCGCCTTGTCAAAAAGGCTTCAAAGCTCCCTAAATCTCTTCCCCTAACCGCTTGGTGCCACCGCGAAACCCACAGCGCTTCGGTCGATTACGTTCGTTCCGAGGTTCGACGCCAAAAACGCGAAAAAACAGCAGCCGACCTCGATGCTATGAAGACCTCTTCCGAATCCTGGGATCAACTTACGCCCGAAATAGACGGAGCCATCGATGAGCTTTGCGAAAGTGATCGAGCTCTCGTCCTTTTACGTTTCTATAACAATAAAACTTTTCCAGAGATCGCGCGCACACTTGGCATCAATCACGATACGGCCCGCATGCGCACCAATCGTGCGCTCGAAAAACTCCGCGTCATCCTTGCTAAACGCGGGATTACCACAACCACCGCGCTACTCGCTTCCACCCTGCCGACCACCGCGGTCTCTCCGGCTCCCGCCAGCTTAGCCAACTCTATTACGAGCTCGATTCAATCGACAGGCGCAACCGCCGGAGCACTCTCTTTCGTCAAAAGTCATCTGCTTGCCTTGGGTTCACTCTCTATCGGGATCGCAGCTGTCACGACTCAACAAATCAGAATTAATCAATTTAAGGAGACCGAGAGCGCCACCGCTTCCCCAGCACCACAAAGTCAGAGATCCATCCGGAGTTTCGCCATTTCTAAAATCCCTAAGACCGCTTCTTTCAGCGAGCCAGATCTTCTCGCTATTTTTGCTAATCCAGACCCTGCCGAGCGGCTGCGGCTTCTTCATGATTACTCATTACAGCTTTCCACCAATCATATTTCGGAAGCACTTGAACTCCTGCGTAGTAAAACCCCCGAATGGGATTCAGAGTCAAAAATCCTTACGCATCTCCTTCTCACTCGCTGGGCCAAAGCAGACCCCGAAGCCGCTTTCAGCTCCTTGGATACGGCAAACTTCTCCCTCGAACGGGGGCACTCTCTCAGCATTCTTTCAGCTCTTGCAGCCCTTGATCCTAAACGAGCTGCTAACTGGCTCACTTCGCCCGCAAACACCCGCGCCTATTACCCGATTGTAGGCCACGTTCTTTCGGGGACCATTGCCAAGGAATGGGCTCGCCAAGATCCCCGGGCTGCCTTGGAGTGGGCTCAAACTCTGGCAGATCAGCAACAAGCTGGAGCTTACTCCGGGGTTCTAGGAACCATTGCCGCGACTGATCCTCAAGAAGCCGCAACTCTTGCCCTCGGCCTCAAGGCAGGAGACGCCCGTGACGATATCCTCGCAGAAATCGCCCAATCTTGGGCGCGCTATTCCCCCGTCAAGGCACTCGCTTGGACCTTAACGCTTCCACCCGAAGCCAGGGGGCACGCAACCTCTCGGGCCCTAGAGTCGTGGTCCAAAACCCATCCTGAAAAAGCAGCGCAATACCTCGACGAGAACCCGAACCCCGAACATTTAAAGCTGATTGCAAATCAGTGGTCTAAGCGAGATCCTGAAGGTACGGCTAACTGGATTGCCTCAAAAACGGAATCTCCTCAGCGCAACTCTGCCCTAGCGGATACTCTCTGGCACTGGACCACGCAAACACCCAAAGCAGCCACCGCCTGGATCGAAGGCCTCCCCGCAGGCAACTCGCGCGACCAAGCCATTGCAGGTCTCGCCGTTGCTGCCGTTGAATTTGATCCTCGCAGCGCCCTTGAATGGGCGCTTAAAATCTCCGCTCCATCCTTACGCAACGACCTCAGCCGGCATACCTTCAAAGCTTGGAGTCGTAGCTCCCCAAAAATAGCCCAGCAATGGGCGAACGATCACCAATTTTCTCCCGATAATTAGACCTTCTTTATTTTATGAAACGGCTTCTCGCAGGATTCATTCTTATCGCCTTTTCTTCTCTCGGCGCTTGGCTTCTTCCAGCCCGCGACCAGAAAAATGTTTCCGATGATCGGCCGATCCCTTCGCCTGCCGAAGTTGGCCACCCTTCCTTTCTGAGTCCGCATTTTAAACCTATTGTTGTGCATCAGGACCGTCTCTTCGTCGTCAACACCCCGGCCGATACCGTTGACGTATTTGACACCTCTTCAAACAACCTTCTCGCCCGGATTCCCGTGGGTATCGATCCCGTCAGCATCGCAATCCGACCCGATGGGCTTGAAGTTTGGGTCAGCAACCACATTTCCGATTCCATCAGCGTCATCGATACCAATCCCGAGAACTCCACACACCTCCGCGTCATTGACACCGTGCAAGACATCGATCTCGAGAAGCGCGCCACTAATTTTGACGAGCCCGTTGGCATCGCCTTTGCTAGCGATCAAAAGGCCTACGTTGCTCTCTCGTCCGAAAACAAAATCGCTGTCATCGACGTTGCCTCCCGCAAGATCTCCAAGCACCTCACCATCCCGGCCCAGGACCCGCGCGCGATCAGTGTCAGAAACGGCAAGCTCTATGTTGTCCCCTTCGAATCCAATAACAAAACCCAACTCTCCGGCGGCTACAAAATTGATGGCGACCTCGTTACTTTCAATGCCCACGAGCATTCCATCGCCAACAATAACGTTCTCTCCCTAGGTCACGTTGTCGACATCATCAAACATCCTAAAGTCCCCGACAAAGATCTTTTCGTCTTCGATACTGAAACCGACAAACTGATTGAAACAGTCGATACTCTCGGAACCCTTCTTTATGGCCTCACCATTGATTCTAAAGGTTCGGTTTTCATTGCCCAAACCGATGCCCGTAATCACATCAATGGTCGCTCAGGCAGCAAAAAACATGGCCTGACCCAACTCCAAAACCGTGCTTTTCTCAATCAAATCACCCGGGTCGATTTTCAAAAGAATGCCGCAAAAAAACCACGCTTTATCAATCTTGAGCCTTTACCCTCCGTCCAAATCACCCCGAAGAATGCTTTCGCCACTCCCTTCGCGATTGAGATCAGCTCGAATGATGAGACCATTGTCGCCACGGCCGCCGGATCAGACAAAGTCTTCACCGTCGACACCTCCAGCGGCAAAGTCATAGGACATGTCAAAGTTGGATCTGTCCCTCGGGGAATCGCACTTCGGTCCGATGACAAAGGAGCTCCTGGTCAAGCCTGGGTCCTCAATGCCGTCGAGAATTCCATCTCTCACATCAATCTTTCTAACCCGGAAAACCCAGTCGTCACAGCTACCATTAAACTCGACGACCCCACCCCCGCGCCATTCAAGCGCGGCCGCATCGCCTTCAACAATGCCAGTGCCTCCAGCACCAAAACCTTCTCCTGCGCCAGCTGCCATCCCGACGGCCACACCGACCAGCTTCTCTGGGTTCTTAAGACTCCAATCGTCTCTGGAGGAAGCCAAATCCAGCCTCGATCCACCATGCCGCTTCGCGGACTCCGTGATACAGCGCCCTTCCATTGGGACGGTATTCCCGGCGATCCCTATGGCGGAAATAACAGCGCAAATGTCCGCGGTCATAGCCCGCCAAATGTGGACGGCTCCAGCCCTGACAACGCCATCCGCAATGTCGTTGATGGCGCCTTGAAATCCACGATGGCGCTCGGAGACAGCGCCACTGGCAAGGGCGACTTACTCGATCGGAACGAGCGCTACTACATATCGCGCTTCCTGCTCGCCATTCCTTATCCACCCGCCCAAAAACGCGCATATACCAATGTCCTGTCAAAGCGCGCGGTTGATGGCTTCGAGCTCTTTCACATCAAGGGCAACCACGAAGGCAAACCACAACCTAATGTTTGTGGTGACTGCCATCGCATGCCCTTTCTCGTCTCAACCAACACCCCCGGATCAGGAATGGACGCCCCAACCTGGCGCGGAGCTTACGATCGCTTCCTCATCCTGCCACAAGGCCGACTCAATATCATCGACTTTGATTTCTACCGTAAGATCGCCGAAAAAGGGATTCCCGAGAAAGATCTCTGGCGCTTCTCGTGGCGAAGTAAACCACGCTTTGACCCTATTTGGGAAATGGTCCTTGAAGGGAGCACCGGCTACTCCGGGACCTTTGCTCGACAACTCACCCTAAACCGAAGAACTACCGATCAGAAACTCACCCTCGACCTACTCCCGGCTCTTGAAGCTTCCGCTGCTGAGAGTGCTATTATCCTGCAAGTTGAGGCCATCCTTGGTGGACAAAATCTCACCCTGCAATTCCAAAATGGTCGCTATATCCAAGTCGATAAAGGTCGCCAGAGCTTCACCCGCGACCAACTTATTGGCCTCGCCAAAGAAGGAAAATTTCTTGGTTCCTTCACGGCCCGTCACGGGGCTCAGTCTGGATTCTTCATCCCCCAACCTGCCCTCTGGACACTCAGTTCTATTCAAGAGCAAAGCGGTCGACAACAATTCCCAATTCTTGCCGGAGGCAATCAAACCATGACCCTAAACGCTCGCCATGTCACCGAAGATGCACACGTCATCATCGATGGTCGCCGTGTCCAGGCCTCCGTTAAGAAAGGAACTGCCGAGACTATCGCCATTACCCTCGACTCACTCCCACCCAACGGTCTTCACTTTCTCCAGATCCAAAACTCTCAGGGGCTCTTCAGCAACGATTTCATTTTTCACGTCGCGGATAAAGCTGAGGACGTCAACGGCTCTCCTCGGAACGATCCCGACCAACTCCGTAATCTTCTCGAAAGATCGATCGCTAGCGGAAGTATCGCGCGGGTCAAGCGACACCTCGAACTCGGCGCCCGTGTGAATCGCCTTCACCAGGAAAATGGCATGACTCCACTTGCGAGCGCCGCTCTTCATGGGCATCTTAAAGTTATCAATCTTCTTCTCGAACACAAAGCAGACATCAAAAAATCCAACCGTGATGGCAACACCGCTCTCCACAATGCCGCCTTCATGTGTCGCAGCGAAATTGTCAAAACCCTACTCAAAAACGGCGCCTCGCCCACCATTCGTAACCATCGTCGTGAATCACCAGTCGACGTCGTCTCCGGCGATTGGAGTAAACCTCTTGGTGACCTTTACCGCTTTCTCAATACCTTTGTCGCCAACAAAACCAATTTAGAAGAATTGCCCGAGCAGCGTAAGGATATGGCCGCGCGACTTCGCAAAACTTCCCAAGAATAGCTACTAATTTCCCCCTCATTCTGATACTCAACAATGTCAAATCGTTCCGACACCATGAAAAAAAACATGCTTCATCACCTCATTTGGGCACTTGTGGCCATCACCACTTTCGTGGTCGGTTCAAAAATAAATTTTTCAAATCCTGAGCAATCCGCTGAATCAAAACGTGGATTACAAAACAGTTCCAGCAGTCGAAGAAGCGTAACCTCAGCCGAGAATAGTTCAAATCCTCGTGCTAAATCAACCCGCTCCAAAACAAAAAGTAGATCAGGAACGAAAGAAAATTCTATTCTTACCGAGGAAGGCATTGCAGAACTTGGAGCCATCTTTAAAAATGGGAATCTTGTTGAGCGGCGGCTCGCCTTTGCTGAGATGCTCAAGCAACTCACTGCTGATAATGCTCGGCAATTGCGTGAGCAGATCGCCCACATGTCGCAAGACTCTGCTGAATTTCGCGAGTTTCACTACGCTTGGGGGGCGATTGTGGGAAAGGAAGCAATCCTGCATGGGAAGGAAACTCCAAAACGTGACATGGCTGCCTCCCTGGCAGGCTGGGCGTCCGAAGATCCAAAATCTGCCATGGCTTACTTTGATGGTCTTTCAGCTGAGGAACAAAGCGACGGGGCTCATATGAAATGGGGAGCCGCCTTCGGACTCGCCGATGCCGATCCACAATTTGCTGCGGAGTTTGCCATCAAGCGCTCGCAAAACGGAGATAAGGACGCTGATAAAATGATCCACATTGCTGCCGCTGCTGCCCTGAAATCCGGAGACCAAGAAGAGGTCACCGAATGGGCAAGCAACATCCCCGAAGGAGACCTGCAGAATACAGCCTTCCAACGAATCGCCGGAGACTACGCCAAAAAAGATCCCGCCGAAACTGTCGAATGGGCCACCAACCTTCCCGAAGGCGAAGGGAAAGATCACGCTGTCGGATCCTCTTTTCACCAATGGGCCAACCGCGACCCCAAAGAGGCTGCTAACGCAATCGCCTCACTCCCCATCAATCAGCAGGATTCTGCAACTTATGGTTACGCTACAAGCGTCGTCCACAAGGAGCCTGCTGCCGGAGTGCAATGGGCTGCCAACATCAAAGACCCTGAAGCCCGCACAAATGCCATGGTCGACACCGGCCGCGTCTTTTATCGCAGGGATCGCGACGCCGCTCAGGAATGGCTCGCCACTTCCAACCTATCAGAGGAATCAATCCAACGGATCACTGGAGGAAAGTAGAATCCAACCAAATCGGAATTTCCTACACTCAGTGACATAGGCCGGATTTCATGTGAGCCGAACGACGGTAGCGTGGAATCCAAATTGTAGAGCTCCTAAAAGTTTCCGAAAACAGGCTCAATCGGCACACGAAACCTGAATTGACGGAGGCCTATTTATCATGAATGGATCGCTCTCATCCCTCTGGCGAAAGAAAAAAACCGGTCAAACCGTTTAGAGAAAGGCACCGTTTCTCTTGCGTATGAAAAAATCTCACCTTGTTCATCTCTTCTGGGCTCTTGTTGCCGTCGCTGCTTTCGCCCTCGGCTCCAATAATTCCACCTCATATGCTGGTGAGGAACGCGCGAACGCCGAAAAACGCATTACTCCCAGCAGTGGCCTTTCCAACCGGTCGGACCGCTCCAATCCGAGCCGTTCCGGAAAAGCACGTTCCGTCAGCCGGAATCGTGAAACCACCACGACGGGAGAAAGCGGAATTGCCAACCTCTCCGAAAGCGAAATCCGCCAAATCGGAATCGATCTCAAAGCCACAAAGACTCCCCTCGAACGCCGTGAACTTTTCACTCAAATCCTCGCCAATCTCACCCCCGAGAACGCAAAACTGATGCGCGAACAGATTGTCCATCTTGATTCCAATAGCTCAGAATTTCGCGACTTCCATTATCAGTGGGGAGCCATCGCTGGTGAGGAAGCGGTGCTCAATGGAGCAGAAACCCCGGAACGTGATATGGCCACCACCCTCGCCGGTTGGACTGCCTCAAATCCCGATGACGCTTTAACCTATTTCAATAGCCTCGAACCTGACGCTCAAAACGGCAGCGGTATGAAATGGGGTGCCGTTTACGGATTGATTGCTGCCAATCCCAACCGCGCCGTTCGTTTCACTATGGACCGTCAGGAAGCAGGCGACAAAGAAGCCTCCCGCCTCATGGATCTCGTCACCCGTGAGGTCATTAAAAGCGGAAATCCTGCTGAAGCCGCTAACTGGGCCACCGCCCTACCATCCGGAGAAATGCAGGATGCCGCGATCCGGCGCGTCGCCGAAGAGTATGCCGAAGATGACCCAGTTGCCGCACTCAATTGGGCTAACACCCTCCCTCAAGGAAATGGCAAAAACCGAGCCATGCGCGAATCCTTCTCCGAATGGGCTCGCGAAAATCCACAGGCCGCCGCGGACCGCCTTGGTTCCATGAGCGCCTCATCTGAACGAGACTCAGCCACTTACGGCTACGCCACCCGCGTCGCGTGGGAAAACCCTGCGGCCGCCATCGAGTGGGCCAATACCATCTCCAATGAAGGAACTCGTGCCAACGCACTCATGGAAACCGGTCGTGCCTACTTTCGCAAAGATCCTGAAGCCGCTAAACAATGGCTCTCCAACAGTGGCCTCAACGAAGATCAACAAAAGCGTGTCACCTCCTCTCGCCGCAGGTAATTTGCTTCTCACATAAAGCTTTTTGGTCAGATTGAGGACGGGGAAACTCGTGAATTTCTTACCCTGCAAAACTCCACGCATAGTCCGACTCCTGCAGACCCATCTTCGAAAAACGCTTTTCTACGTCTCAAGATTCGTTGGAGGGAAGATTCTCATTCCCAAAGCCATCCTCCTCCCTAATCTCAAAGTCAATGCCATGAAAGCTCTCAATCTTTTATCGCTTCCATAGCCAGTCCACCACGGTGGCAGATTGGTTCCCAAATCACGCTCGCACGCGATTCAAATCTCTTTCATCTCATGCTCACTCCTTTCGGAACACCTGCCGCTATCTTTGCCGCCGTCTTTGCTGCTTCCGCTTGCTTTCTCCTCCTCGCTATATGGCGTAAAATGGGGGGAGGAACAGGAATCTCAGACGAAAAGATCACCTCCTTTTTTGAATCGATGCGTGACGAGTTTTCTCGCAATCGAAAGGAGGCTGGGGAACAAGGGCAGGCGCAACGAGAAGAACAGCGAAAGCTACAAGAAGCATTTGAGAAAAAAATAGAAGAAAACTCTAAAGATCAGAACGCGGTTTTGCGCCAGAAATTTGAAGACCTAGTAAAACAGCTCGGAACTCAAAATAAGCAATCGCTTGAGGCCCTAAAGGACGTTCGGGGCGCGGTCGAAAAACAATTAAAAGACATCCGAGAAGACAATGGAAGGCGGCTCGAAGAGATGCGCAAGACCGTTAACGAAAAGCTCCAAGACACCCTCGAAAAGCGTCTTGGTGAAAGCTTTAAAATCGTAAGTGAGCGGTTGGAACAAGTGCACAAAGGTCTTGGTGAAATGCAGATCCTAGCAAGCGATGTGGGCGATTTGAAGAAGGTGTTGAGCAACGTCAAGACCAAGGGAATTCTAGGAGAGTACCAATTAGGCAATATCATTGAGCAATTGCTTCCCACGGAACAGTACGAGGAAAATATTGCGACTCGGCCCGGAAGCAACGAGCGAGTTGAGTTCGCGATCCGGATGCCAGGGAATTCTGAAGATGACGAAGTATACTTACCCATCGATTCTAAATTCCCATTGCAGGATTATGAAAATCTATTGGATGCCCTCGAAACTGGAGATGTAAAAAACATTTCAACAGCAGAGAAAGCTCTGATTTCTACCATTAAAAAATTCGCCAAAGACATTGCTGAGAAATATGTGGAAGCTCCACATACGACAGACTTTGGCATCATGTTTTTGCCAATCGAGAGTTTATATGCAGAGGTGCTGCGGCATCCTGGTCTATTTGAAACCCTTCAACGTAAATATCATATTACGATAACTGGACCCACGACCATGTCTGCTTTGCTCAACAGCCTCCAGATGGGATTCCGGACCTTGGCCGTCACTAAGCGCAGCAGCGAGGTGTGGAAGATTTTGGAGGCAGTCAAAACAGAATTTGGGAAATTCTCGACCAAGTTGGAACTTGTCGATAAGCAACTTTCAACCGCCAAACGATCCCTCGAAGATTTGCGGAATACCCGCACCAATATGATGCAAAGTAAGTTGCGCAAGGTAGGAACGCTCGACCGAGAGGAGAGCGATCGCTTACTCGATTTCCAGCAGGCCGATGAGGTGCAAGAACAGCCGGCAGAATAAATAAGCTTTCCTACTTCCAAGTTTTAGAAGGGGAAATTCCGCGTGAATTCCTATAGTCCCCCTCATTTTCACCATCACAGAAACCGTAATCGCCGAGGAGGGCGAAATATTAAGCGGCGTAAGTGATCTTAGCTTACCAGTTTGCTGGGATAATTATTCCTCCGTCACAACGACAGTTCCTAGTTCAGAATTTTGCCAGCAATCTTCGTCAAGTAACCACACCACGCTAGCATATTTGATCTCAGCCTTGCGAAGTTGAAATATTTTTTGGCGGGCCTGAATCTCAGCCTGGTTTTGAAGCGGCAAATCACTGCTCAATTCTTCCAGAAGTTCGGCCTGCTGTTGAGCTTCTTTCATGCTTCGCCAGCTTTGAATGAGCGCCCGCACTTCTCCGCGGACCGAGTCAGTATCCCGGACGGTTGTTGCTCCAGAGTTCTTGTTGACCATTTGTTTCAACGACTTCGCGACAAAGTTAGTTCCAGGAAGGGTGGGCTTACTCTCCTGATGGCTCTGGGCTAACTCGCCAATCAGCTCCTTCGAACGACGCAGGTGGCACCAGCGCCGCCATTCCCCCAGATCAGGATTCTCCGCGTTGCGATAAGTAGGTAGGCCGGAATCATCCGGAATAAAGTGGACGTCTTGATACTCAGCGTCGAAAAGATTTCGCACCTCAGTGAGCCAATTCGAGCGTTCTTTTTTTAAACTACTTCGCCATCCATTTAGCGCTCCCATAAACTTAGGGTCGGGCTTTTGCTCAGAATCTGGATCCAGTATGGGAGTAGGCCGAGCCTTTTCTATTTCGCGATTAATCAGCTTCCCAGTCCTCATCAGCCGGTGAAGCTGTACCTCGACCTTTCGCATTTCCAACTCAGCATCCACTGAGGTTCCAGCATCCTCCCAAGCCCCTTGTTTCACTTCGTGAGAAACGTCCTTGAGCCTACTGATAGAGGCGATTCGTTTGGGAATTTCAAGACTCGGCGCCTTCAGCGAGGATACCAAGGTGTCGATATCCAACATCGTCCCAAGGGATTCTGTGACAGTATCTTTCACCTCGCGAGTGAGTTCGCTAACCAGGGGCTTTCCTTCGAGAGCTTGGGAATAGCGTTTACTAGATGCGACAAAAGAAGGATTGCGCTCCTTAATAAGCTCTCCGGCTTCAATCCAGCGCAGCTCAACGGTTTTGAAGGGAGATTGGGCATCAACCTCTTCTGCATAGCGGCGACCTTCGACACTTGCAGTTTGGACCAGCGAACTTGTGATCTGCCGATCTGCGCATCCAATCAGGACCAGCATGCAACTTGCCAAAAGCATTTGCCCTACTTTCACAGAATTCAATACGTCTAGGATCTAAAATTCCTTTCAATTATCTTAATAATCAAGATTTCCTTTAAGATTTATTGATTTCGCTTCAACAAAAAGGGGCCAGCGCTGACAAACCTTACCCTTTTTGTTAAGAGCCAATTTCTAGTAATCGCCGGGGGTTCCTCACTGTCTTCCCGCATTCCACCACCGAACTCCGATGCCCGGGTTGGTTGTGACCTGCTGAATTGATGAAGCATTAAATCCATTCAGTGAGCGCTTTTTGAGAAAGATCCCACCGGTTTCCGGAATGGGGAAAGGGAGAAGTTTGTCTTTGGGCGAGTGGCCATCAAGACAAAGCCATTCGTTGTCAGTGAAGCAAAAGGTCTGAGGTTCAGTCGAAGACCCGATGTTCACTGGTTTTGCGAGATTACTAGAGCGAAAAACGACAAAATTGCGTAGAAAGCTCCCTTTACGGCAGCGGGCAAGGTGAGCCGCCGTGTTTTCCTGAAGAATACGAACGATCCATCGCCGAGGTTCCAAAATCGTGTTGTTCCGGACCATCGCTCCATCCACCCCAACAAAAGCAAGTGGGGCAAGGGATCCTTCGAACAAGCAATCCTCAACCTGAAGATTAGCAGCTTCCGCTCTAGCATTATTGGGGCGGAAGTAGTCGGCTCCGGTGCTTCCTCCCAAGTTAATGGCGCGGCCACCAGCATCTTTAAATCGGCAACGACGAATACTAACACCACGGCTCCCACCCTTGGCTTGAACCCCATTAGCTCCCTTGCTGTCTTCGTCGTGTTCAAAAGAGCAACGAAAGATAAGGCCATCATGGCACCCCACCATATCAATACCTGAGCCTCCGCTGCCCCAACGTTTAAGCCGACAACTTTCGATCCGGAAATTTTGGAGACCGGAAATTTTGATGCCATCACAATTCCCCCGTCCGCTAATGTCCCTTACCGTCAGGTCGCTCAAAGTGATATGGTGAGTCGGCGAGTTAACCTCGCCGCCATCATCAATATTAATGCCATTAGTTTCGATATTACTGACGATGAAATTTCGGAGGGTCAAATAACGAGGGGCGATGAAGTGGAGGCCTGATCTCCCACCCTCAAAAACTGGTGGGTTGTTATGGTCAGCACCTGCAATTGTGATCGGCCGCGTTTTAGTCCCATGCAGATTCTGGGCGGTCAAACCTCCCTGATAGTTTCCGGGCGCGAGAAGAATGGTAGTTCCCGGTTTGGCTACACGGACCGCGTTATCGAGTTCTTTGCGATTGGCAACGCGCATCACTGGAATCTCCCGCTGTCGCCATCCCTCGATTTGGTTATCGTCGGTCATAACAACGTGTGACCCTTCCAGTGCCCACACTGCAAATTGTGGGGGGCCACCTTGGCGGGGGGACGGGCAGCGGAATTGGTTGTCGCCGACAAAGATTTCTCCCTGGCATCGAATGGCCGCCACCCCACTCCCAGTCAGAGTATTACCGAGAAAATCAGCCCTCGCCCCTTTAAAAACCATGACCAACGGAGGCAAGCCGCCTTCGCGCTGAATCCGGTTGTCTTCGATACGTGCTGTCCAGCCTGCTTGAATCCCGATGCCAACCAACTTTTTAGCCGTGATGTCATTCTTCAGAATCAGGACTTCTCCAGAGTCGCAGGCGTCTAGCCCAATAGCGGCCGCCTCGTTGTCATAAAGCTTGTTGGCAACAATCGTCGGACGAGCATCACTCATCGCGCCTATTCCGGCGAGTCGGTTCCGGTAGCAGTCGTTTTCAAAGATGACCGGGGCGGCTTGGTCACGGCAGCCAATACCGGCCATACCATTATCGTAACAATGATTTCTGAAGATCCGGGGTTCGGTTCCTGACATCCTCACACCGATACCAGCCCGGCGGTTCTGATAGCAACGATTGTCGTAGACGTCGGGGCTCGCCCCTTCGCGGATCCCGATGCCAGCACGAACATTTTGGGAGCAGTGGTTTTTGAAAATCTTTGGCGAGGCATTACGACATCCAATCCCAGCGCGGAGATTTCCCCAGCAGTGATTGCCCGAAACTTCCGCCCGAGCTTCATTAGCGATCCCGATCCCTCCACCCATGTTGCGGTAGACGAAGTTGTTTTCAATGACCGCCTTACCAGGACCAATAATCCCAATTCCAGGGACACCATTACCGTGGACGATACAATTACGAATGATCGCGGTCACTCCGCTAATCGAGAGGGCCGGATGATTCCCCTTTGCTCCCACTGCCCCTTGTCCATCGGCGAGATTTTCGCCCCGTTCCTTGTGATGCCGGTCAAACTCGGCTTGGTTGAATTTTCCGGCTCCGGTGATAGCGAGACCGTCGAGGGTAGAACCTTCAAGCAAGGTAATCACCGGCATCTTGCCGCTCCCATCGATCACAGTGACTTCCGCCCGGGCCATTCCGATCTCTCCGCCTTCGGCATCTCCTTGGCTTCGAAGGGTCACTCCGGCAGGAATAGTCAATTGCTCCCGATATCGGCCGGGCTGGAGAAAAACAATGTCGCCCGACTTCGCAGAATCGAGCGCTGCCTGGAGATTTGGATACTTGCCGGGAGCCACGATCTCCGAACTAACCGAGGGAAGGGTGAGAGCGCCAAGCAGGATTAGTGGAGTCAGGACGACCAAGGAGATCGGTCTTAGATTATTTTTCATAATTCTTAGATCAAATTTGCTGAAACTGTCCTAGGCAAATTAGAGTAGCGTCAGGGGATAAGTAAATTGCTAATCGTTCGGACAGGAATTTAAGCCCAGTTAATTTTCTTTTATTCCCCCAGCCCTTTTTCATCGGCGATGGTTTTCGCTCTGTTCCTAGTGATGCCAGTCAAGCTTAGCTTGGATGAGTTTCGCAGCTACTTCCGTCGATCACACTGGCTCCCACCCAGCCCAGTCCGATCTCTCCCTTTGTCCTCAAAAACAGATTCCTAATCTTCGAGCAGCCCCAATTACGGCTTAAGGATTAAATAATTATTTCGAACTGGGCATTCCGAAGCGTTGAAAATCGTGCCCGGTAGGTTCTTGGAAGACATTGAGCTCAAATTCTGGAGCGACAGCAAAGAGGTGATCGAAGATGTCAGCCTGAATAGTTTCATAGCCGGCCCATTCTTTGACTGAGCTAAAGCAATAGATTTCGATGGGAATCCCGCGCCCTTCGGCTGCCAGCTGCCGGACGATAAGAGTCATCTCCTGATTAATGTTTGGGTGTGCTTTTAAATAGCACTCGATGTAAGCGCGGAAGGTCCCGAGATTAGTGAGGCGTCTTCCATTGACTCGATTACTCAGGCGGGCTTCTTCTAGCTTAGAATTAGATTTCTCTATCTCTGCTTCTTTAGAGCCCATATACCCAGAGAGATGTTCGATCTCGCGGAGCTTCCTGAGCATTTTTTCGTCGCAAAATTTGATAGAACCAGTGTCGATCAAAAAGCTACGCTTAATGCGCCGCCCAGTGCTTTCTGACATACCCCTCCAATTTTTAAAGGATTCACTGATGAGGGCATAGGTTGGAATGGTAGTGATAGTCTCATCCCAGTTGCGAACTTTTACGGTAGTGAGGCCGATAAGTTCGACCGTCCCGTCTGCCTGATAACTAGTCATTTCTAGCCAATCGCCTTGCGAGAGCATCCGATTAGAGGCGAGTTGGATGCCTGCGATGAATCCGAGAATGACGTCTTTGAAAACGAGCATCAGAACCGAAGCAAAAACTCCAAGCCCACCGAGAAGAACGAGGGGGGATTTGCCGAGGATAACGGCAAGGGCAAGAATGATGGCGATTAGGGCCGCGAGAAGTTTGGCAACTTGGGCAAAAGTGGTAAGGTTAATTTTTCCTTTTGAGGGAGATTTTGTATAAATTGCTTGGAGGGCATTGACGGCTGAATCAAAAATAAGATAGCAGGAGATAATGATATAAAGTGATGAAGCTCCTCGCAGAATGTTGGCGAGGGAGGGTTCCGATTTGAAGAGTCCTGGAACCAGAAGAAAAATGAAGATGCCGGGAAGGAGATGAGTGAGCCATCTAAAAACGCCGTGGCCTGCCAGTTCGTTATCCCAAATAGCATCGGTTTTCCCAACGTAGTGAGCGACCCAACGAAGGATCAAAGGCCGAAAAACGAAATAGATGATCGCGGCCGCTGCAAGCATCCCCACAAACAGAATAAGCGCGGCGAGAGATTCGGGGACCCAACTCTGGTTGCTCAGCCATTCGGAAAAATCCTGAGCGAAATTCGATACTTTCGAATCAATCACCTCCGCTTGATTCGCGATAATTTTCGTGGATGGCTTTAGGACGTCGGAGGTTTCTAACATAGCAAAAAAGGGAGAGGTAACATCGTTTGGTTTTGACTCAAGGATTCGTTTGATAATCAACCCACACGTCTTGAGAACATGAAAAACATGATTGAAGCTAAGTTCAACAGGAAATTTCAGCCATCCTCAAGTCCCGTAACCATAAAAAGCGCCCGACCTTTTCAGGGCGGACGCTTGGTTAATTTTTAATATCCTCTGGACCTAGCCAAACGTCACGACTTCCTCCTCGCTGGGAGGCACATCATCGTCACCGGAGGGTGCATCATCCGCAGGTGCAGAATCACCACCGCCGCTTCCTTCACGGAGAGCTGCACGACGGGACATTTTCACACGGCCCTTATCATCGATGCCGATGCACTTGGCAGTGATGACATCGCCCTTCTTGCAAACATCTTCGACTTGGTTCACACGACCTTCGTCAAGCTCAGAGATGTGAACGAGTCCGTCTTTACCGGGAAGCACTTCCATGAAGGCACCGAAGGTGGTGACGTTCATGACTTTACCAGTGTAGGTCTTTCCGATCTCAACTTCCGCAAACATCATGTCGATCATGTTCTTGGCAGCCTCAAGGCCCTCCTGCTTCGAAGCATAGATGTGAACGGTGCCATCATCTTCGATGTTCAGTTCAGCACCAGATTCGGCCTGGATGGCTTTGATGTTCTTTCCACCAGGTCCGATGAGCTCGCCAATGCGATCTTGCGGGATGGTAACGGTCTCGATACGAGGAGCATATGGACTCAATTCACCAGGCCCGGTGATGGACTCAGCCATCTTGGCGAGCACGTCGCCGCGGCCTTCGAGAGCCAGGTCAATCCCTTCTTCAAGGATGGCGAGGGGAATACCGGGAAGCTTAAGGTCAAGCTGGTAACCGGTGACCCCTTCGCTGGTGCCACAGAGTTTGAAGTCCATGTCACCGTAGAAATCCTCGGAACCAATGATGTCGAGAATGACAACGTGCTTGGTCATGTTTCCATCGGCATCCTGCTCGGTCACAAGACCAGTCGAGATGCCAGCAACAGGGCGGATCATGGGGACACCGGCGTCGAGAAGAGCCATGGTGCCGGCGCAAACGGTAGCCATCGAAGTGGAACCATTTGATTCCATCACCTCGGAGGAAATCCGCATGGAGTATGGGAAGTCTTCGGTGGAAGGAAGCATGGGAGCGATGGAGCGCTCGGCGAGTGCTCCGTGACCAATCTCACGACGGTTCATGCCGCCAAAACGACCGGTCTCACCAACCGAGAACGGTGGGAAGTTGTAGTGGAGGAAGAAGTTCTTGGAATCTTCACCACCGGCGTAATTGTCGACGTAGAGTTTCTCGTCGGCGGGTGCGAGAGTGCAAATTCCGAGAGCCTGGGTCTCACCACGGGAGAAGATCGCGGAACCATGCACACGAGGCAGGGTCCCAATTTCTCCATAAAGGGTGCGGAGATCGCGAAGCTTGCGACCGTCGGCGCGGACTCCTTTTTCCATGATGGAAACGCGGAAGGCTTTTTTCTGAATGTATTCAAAGACCTGCTCGATTTCGAACTCAGTGGTTTCGGGGAATTTTTCCTTAATTGCGGCTTCCACTTCGTCGCGAAGAACGCCGACTTTTTTACCACGCTCCACTTTGGAAGCAGCGTAGATGGCGTCCTCAATGCGGTCGCCAGCAACGGCGTATCCGATCTCAAGGAGGTCTTCCTTGGCCACTGTGACGACGTAGTCACGCTCCTCTTTACCAGCAAGTTTGACGAGCTCTTCCTGAGCTTCGACGATCTTGGTCACGGCTTCTTGAGCGAAGTAGAGAGACTTTTTGAACTCAGCGTCGGGGATTTCATCAGCAGCACCCTCGATCATGATGACGTCGGTCTTGTTCCCCACATAAATGAGGTCGAGATCGGAGTCTTCGCGTTGTTCGAAGGTTGGGTTGATGACGAATTCGCCGTCGACGCGTCCAACGCGGACGGCACCAATGGGACCAGCGAAGGGGATGTCGGAAATTGCAAGAGCGGCCGAGGCACCATTCATGGCGAGCACATCAGCATCGTTTTCCTGATCAGCGCTCAAAAGAAGAGCGATAATCTGGGTGTCATAGAGATAACCCTTCGGGAAGAGCGGACGCAGTGGGCGGTCCGTCATGCGGCAAGTCAGGATCTCTTTTTCGGTCGGACGACCTTCGCGCTTGAAGTAACCACCGGGAAAAGTTCCAGCAGCGGAGGCGCGTTCCTTGTATTCCACCGAAAGGGGGAACCAGGTCTGTCCCTCGCGGATTTTTGTTTGTGAAACAGCCGAAACCATTACGATGGTCTCTCCCATCTGAACGGTGACTGCTCCGTCGGCCAACTTGGCCAATTTTCCGGTCTCGATGACCAGAGGACTCGGCCCAACATTGGCCGTTACATTTTGTATACTCATTGTCTTTGTTTTTTGAATCACGTCGGGACCCTCCCGTGCGATTTTTTGGTTAGATACGGAGTGGTTTTCCCGGTCTTAATTTTGGGTGGGAAACCCGCTCCGCTGAAGGCGCCGCTATCAAATCGCGGCAGCTATCGAAAGCAAAAGAGCCATAATGAAAGTCACCATGGCCTTTTGCAGATCATTTTATTTGCGCAAGTCGAGTGCTTTTAACACCGACTGGTAACGTTCATCCGACTTATCCTTGAGATAATCAAGGAGCTTTCGGCGGCGCGCCACGAGGCGAAGAAGTCCGCGACGTGAGGCAAAATCTTTGTTGTGCTCATTCATATGCTCGGTCAAGTGCTTGATCCGCTGCGTCATGAGAGCAATCTGGAAGTCGGCGCTTCCGGTGTCATTGTCACTTTGCTTAAAGTCAGCAAGGTTGATTCCGTAATCGTTAGTCATTTTGGTGATAATCGGGATGGGTCGAGCCGCTTTATTGCAGCCAAACCGTCCTTCGACGGGCGGGGAATAAGTCAGGACTGGGAATAACTCAATCTTTTTCGGAGAAATTTGGCATCATTCATTCCACCACCACCTTGCCCGGATCCCAGGTCACCTTGGGATATTCCAGATTCATCTTGTCCATAGCATGGGTCACAATCTGGGCCACGGCCATATCACGATACCATTTGTAGTCCGCCGGAATAATGAACCAGGGGGCCTGCTCAGTGCTCGTCCGCTCGAAAACATCTTCATATGCCGCCTGAAAATCATCCCACCTCGCACGATCCTCAAGGTCTTCAGGGAAGAATTTCCAGTGCTTCTCCGGCCGATCAAGCCGCGATTGCAAACGCCGTTTCTGCTCATCTTTGGAAATGTGCAGGAAGAACTTCAAAACAGTGGTGCCTTCATCGACGAGCATTTGCTCAAAATCCACAATATGCTTGTAGCGCTTCTGCCAAACCTCCTCGGGAGCAAGATTCTTCACCCTCACCGCGATGATGTCTTCGTAGTGGCTTCGATTAAACACCGCGATCTCTCCCTTTGCCGGGACAACCTTGTGAACCCGCCATAAGAAGTCGTGCGACAACTCCCGTGTCGACGGAGCCTTGAACGGAGTCACCCAGACCCCCTGCGGATCGACACGTGAAAATAGCTTCCTTACGCATCCGTCTTTGCCTCCGGTGTCCATAGCCTGCATCACGATGAGCAACCTCTTCTTACCCTCGGCATAAAGCACTCTTTGCTGGTTCGCCACTTTGCTTCGGAGTTCTTGAAAAATCGGCAGCGCTTCTTCCTTCGGGCGACCAAGAATCCCCAAAGTTGTCGTAGTAATATCGTCCAATTTGACCTGTTCTCCAGGCTTCGCGATGCACTTATTTGTGAATTCCTCACCAAGCATGCCCAATCAATCCTTGCACCCGCTGCTCATGCAAGAAAAAGGTCAGGAAATCGAAAACATCGGCCTTCCTGCAAACACCACGATTTCACTATTGCCGAAGCCCACCCCTTTCGAGTCTATTACTTTCGTCACCATGTCCGAATCTTCTTCCGAAATGCTCCGCGCTGCCGTCCACATCGGAGCCAGCCACGCTTCCATGATCATCCTTCGCATTGCGAAGGACGGCACCGAGGAACGGGCCGACTTCCTCGAAAAGAATATCCCGCTCGGACGCGACATCTTCGGCTACGGAAAAGTTCTCGCCTCTACCATCGAGCAAGCCGTTAGTGTCATTCGGGGTTTTCAGGAATCCCTCGCCGAACTGGGCCTTGACGATATCCCAGTCCGCGCTGTCACCACCAACACACTCGAAGAGGCCTCCAACGCGGAAGTCTTCCTCAATCGCCTCCACATCGCCTGCAAATGGCACTTTAAATCACTCGATGATGGCGAAATGACCCGCCTCGTTTTCCTGAAGACCCGCCGTCGGCTCAAAGACACCCCATCCATGCAGCGCCGCAACACGATCGTTGCACACGTCGGCCCCGGCAACGCCCGCCTCATTCTTTCCAAAAAGGGCCGCATTGTCCGCTACCAATCCTATCGCCTCGGCACTCACCGTTGCTGGGAGCGCCTGCAATCCCCCGACCTGACTGGCGAACCCATCATCCGTCTCATACGCGAACAAATCTCCGGGCTCATCGCGCAAATTCTTTACGACTTCGGCGAGGAAGATATCGAAGATTTAGTCATGATCGGGACTGAAATTCAGATGCTGGCGCCCTATCTTTCCAAGCCACACAAGACTAAATCCCGCTACCGCATCCTGCGTCAACTCACCTCAGACATTGCCTCCCTCACCGAACCGGAGCGCGTGAAAAACTATAACCTCGATTACCAAACCGCCGGCACCGTTCTTCCTGCTCTCGTCATCAATGCCGCCATTGCCGAATCCTTCGGACTCAATTCCCTGCGCGTCTCACGTTCCGATTACGAAGAAGGCCTCCTAACCGACCTCGCCCACCCTGACGCGGCGCACGACGAACTCAAATCCCAGTTACTTCACTCCTCGAAACTCACCGCCAAAAAATTCGGCTGCGACATGCGACACGCCCGCCATGTCGCCCACCTCAGCGGCCGCCTTTTCGAAGAAACCCGCGACCTTCACGGCCTCAGCGACCACGACGGCCTCCTCCTTGAAGTCGCCGCCATTCTTCACGAAGTGGGTAATCACATCTCACCAAAATCCCACGAGCTCCACGGTCTCTATATTATCCGTCACTCCGAAATTTTTGGGCTCAGCGATCCTGACCGCCTTCTGGTCGCTCTGATCACCCGCTACCATCGTAAAGATGCACCCCAGCTTTCGCACCTCCACTACGACAAGCTTACCCAGACCGATCGTATCCGGGTAGCCAAGCTCTCCTCCATCCTGCGGGTCGCCGACGCCCTAGAACGAACCCACTCACAGCGAATCAAAGATTTTACGGTCTCTCTTGGCGAAGGAAAAGCCACCCTCAACCTTGAAGGTGTTCTCGATGCTTCAGCCGAACGCCTTGCCCTCCCCACCAAAGCGGATCTCTTCCAAAACCTCTTCGGCCTGAAACTCGTCCTCAACGAAAACGCATAAGCCTACTCTCAATTTTTAATCTCTCCTGCTCAGCTCTCGAATCTCATGAAGCCTCCTTACATCAACCGCGAACTTTCCTGGCTTGAATTCAACCAGCGCGTCCTCAATGAGGCCTTGCGCCCCGACCTCCCCATTCTCGACCGCGTAAAATTCCTGGCAATCACTGGATCAAATCTCGACGAATTTTTCCAGGTTCGCACCGGGGGACTTCATACCCTTCACGCATCTGCGCCCACCGTTCGCGACATCTCCGGAATGGACGTAGGCACCCAACTGAATGCAATCGAAAAACGCGTTCGCCGTTTTAAAAAAGATCAGGAAAGACTCTTTCAAAAAGAACTCCTCCCTTCCCTCGCCGAGGCGGGCCTTCCTCTGCACACCATGGCTGATCTCACCCCCGAGCAAGTTGAAAATCTTTCGCACTACTATGAGTCCAGCATCGAGCCTTTACTTTCCCCTCTCATCCTAACCGCTGAAAACTCCCGCCAAATCATCCCCTCCCTCAGCATTTGTCTCGCCCTCTCGGTCCGCGACCCCAAGACATCCGAATCCCGTATTGTCATCGTCCCTCTCCCGCCCACAGTCCCCCAAACCGCGCTAGTCAACGAAGGCGGTTTTGTTCTCCTCGAAGACCTCGTGGCCCACTTCTGCGCCTCTCTTTTCCCCGGCGAAGAAATCAGGGCCCACACTGCTTTTCGCCTCACCCGCAATACCGACATCCCGGCGAACGAAGACGAGGCCTACGACTTCGCAGAAGAAATCCATCAGGTCATTACCGCCCGCGGCCAATCCTTTCCCGTCCGCCTTCAAATTTCGCAGGACAACGATCTCACAAAAGAGCTCATCAACCTCCTCGACCTTGACCTCCCAAAAGTTTTCCTCACTAAAAACGCCCCTCTCGCTCTCGCCGATCTCTTTTCAATTGCGATGGCGGACGGCTACAACCACCTCCGCACTGCTCCTATCTCAGGAGCTGAATCACCACAAATCGACCCCACCCGTAGCATTTTTGAAATTCTCGACCAAGAACTAGACATTACCCTCGTTCATCCCTACCAGAGCTATCGCCCAGTCGTCCGCTTTATCGAAGAAGCCGCCCGCGATCCTCATGTTCTTGCGATCAAACAAACTCTCTATCGCACCGCCAACAATTCTCAGATTGTTGACGCTCTCATTCACGCCGCTAAATCCGGCAAGCAAGTCACTGCGCTTGTTGAACTCAAAGCACGCTTCGACGAGGCTCACAACCTCGACCGTGCCGAAGAGCTTCGCCGCGCCGGAGCCCAAGTCCTTTACGGTGTCAAAGGCCTCAAAACCCACGCCAAAGTCACCCTCGTCATTCGTAATGAAGATGGAAACCTCAAACGCTACGTCCATCTCGGCACCGGAAACTACAACGAAATGACGGCCCGATTTTACACTGACATCTCTTATCTCACCTGCCGCCCTGAATACGGCGCGGATGCCTCCATCTTCTTTAACGCCGTCACCGGCCGCACCAAACTCGAGAATTTCCGCGTCCTCGTTCCCGCGCCCACACAAATCAAGCGCACGCTCATCAACCTCATCGAAGAGGAAACGTCCCGCGCCCTCGAAGGCGAAGAAGCCCGTATCATGGCCAAGATGAATTCCCTACAAGACAAGGAAATGATCGATGCTCTTTATGCCGCATCCAAAGCCGGAGTCGAAATCAAGCTCAACATCCGGGGCATTTGTTGCCTCAAACCCGGCGAACGAAAAGAAGCTAGGAACATCAAGATCGTCTCCATCGTCGACCAACAACTCGAGCACATGCGCATCTTCCACTTCCATCAAGGTGGCGATAATGAAGTCTATATTTCATCGGCCGACTGGATGACGCGTAACCTTGAAAAGCGCGTCGAGCTCATGACTCCTATCGTGGATCGGGCCTCTAAAAAACTGCTCATTGGCATCCTCAAGAGTTGCTTCCGCGACAATCAAAATGGCTACCTTATCCAGCCCGACGGAACCTCAAAACGCATCGAACGCGAAAAAGGCGAAGGCCGCTTCCGCATGCAAGACCATCTGACCCAGTTATTCGCTAGACAAGCTGCCGCTGCTCAACAAGCCCGCTCCAGCTCTCTCGAACCGCACCTGCCTAAAGACTAAAATCGTCAAAAGCTGAAATTTTCAGCTCCATTCTCCCTCAACCTTAACCGCGGTAATCTCACCCGTGCTGTTGGCAAATCCGCGCTTCGAAGAGTGGGTCTGAGCTAGCCAGGATCAGGAGAAGGCCTGCTTGATGACCTTCCCGCGATCGCCCACGAAGTAGGGGCGGCCGCCACCGGGGTGAACGCGCTTGTCGATGGGCAGGCCGAGGCCGTAGGCGATGGTGGTATGAAGATCCTTTGGTCCGTATCCTTCGCTCTTAATGTTGCTGGCGCGTTCGTCGGTTTCGCCGATATACTGTCCCCCATTGACCCCGCCACCGGCGAGCATGATGGAGAAGGCTTTCGGGAAATGATCGCGCCCTCCGCGTTGGTTGATCTTCGGGGTGCGTCCGAACTCGGTGGTGAGAACGACCATCGTTTCCTCGAGGAGCCCGCGATTGCTGAGATCCTGAAGCAGGGCCGCGACGGGTCCGTCCATTTCGCCGGCGCGGTTGGAACCGGCGTTGTAGTTTCCGTGCTGACCATCCCAGCCGCCAAGCTGGACTTCGACGTAGCGGACGTTGTTTTCGACGAGACGACGGGCAAGAAGTAAGCCACGCCCGAAGCGGGAATTGCCATAGAGGCTCCGCATTTCGGCGGGTTCTTTGTTGATGTCGAAGAGCTCGGTGGTCTTGTCGTCGAAGAGCTTGACTGTTTCCTCGTAAAAATCCGCGTAAGCGCGTACATCCTCGTGAGGGAAGCCCTCTTCAAAGGTCTCGCTGAAAGCCTTGGCGTATTTCATGCGACGTTCGAAGCGCTTCTTGTCGATCTTGGGAACAAGATCTTTGAGACCACGGCTGGGGTCGCCGATGGGAAGCGGGCTGTGATCGGGACGGAAAAATCCGGGCCCGGGATTGCCGCCGCCGATGACGATGCTGTCGGGGATGAGCTTGTTGCGGCGCCCGAGGAAATACTGGGCCCAAGATCCCATCTGCGGGTGATTGATTCCCGGCTGACGGCTGAAGCCGGTATGCATGAGGTAGTTGCCGCCGGCATGGTCGCCAGTCTTGGTGGTCATAGAACGGACCACTGCAAACTTATCAGCCTGCTTGGCCATCTGAGGGAGATGGCTGGAGATCTGGAGTCCGTTTGCATTCGTTGAGATCGGCGAAGATCCGCCGGCAATCTCGCTGGGAATTTTCGGGTCAAAGGTATCCACGTGCGGCATCCCGCCCGACATGTAGAGGAAGATGACGTTTTTGGCAGTGGCGTGGGAGGCAGGCTTGATGATTTCACTCTCTTCTCCGAAAGCGAGGTCGGGGAGAATAGTCACCCCGAGGGCGGCAGCGGCGGTTCCGGTGAGGAAACCCCGGCGGTCAAGGTCGTCGAATTTGCGAAACGTGTCTTTCATGGCTGGTGAGGTGGAGTTGGGTAATTACTTGACGAAGAGAAATTCGGGAGTGTTGAGGAGGGCCCAAATAAGGTCGGCAAAAACCTCCTCGCCTCCGGAGCTCAGCTCCTTGTCGATGAGGTGGTGCTCGTTGCCGATCGCACGGCGGCTAAGAATGCTCATGAAGACGACATTGGCCTTCTCGAAGTTCGAGCGAAGGTTCTTCATATCGAGGAAAATCTTGGAACCCGGTTGGGTGAGGATCTCCGTAGTGTATCCGTTCATGAGCTCCATCACCTGGGGCACCGATCCCTCCAGCGAGCTGGCACGGATCACGAAGGTGCGCTGAGATTGGCCAAACTGGCTGAGGAAGTGGGCCGGGTCGGAGGGTTGAGGAAGCTCGGAAGCGCGGGCCAGGAGAATCTTCTTTTTCTTGGCCACGTTCATGAGCTCCATCATCGCGGCCTCGTCGGACGCGCCACCTTTTTTGAACGGAGGCCTTGTGAGGTTGGTGCCGAAAGCTCCCGTCTTTTTTGGAGTCAGTTTGGCATTAAGAATGGAGGTGCCCTCTTCGTTCACGAGAAGGTGCTCGGGGCGAAACTTGTTGTACTTCTCAATGCGGGTGAGGAATTCCTCGACCGACGAGGAGCTCTGTCCAGCCAGATCAATGAGCTCGTTGAATTCCCCACCGGACTCAAGCTGGAACTGGTTGGGGTCCCCGAGCATGAGGGTCATCATGGAATCCCAAACCTGCTCGGCGGTCATACGGCGCAAAATCGGTCCCGGGAAATAATAGGGCTCGGCTTCCGAAGATTTGGTGCGACTGGCGAGGCGGTTGTAGGCCTTGGTATTGACGATGACCCAGGAAAAGGCCTTGAGATCGAAGTCCAGCACGAGCATTTCCTCCGCGAGGACCTTGAGGAGTTCTGGATTGTAGGCTTTGCGCGGATCGATGTTGTAAAGGGGTTCGGAAACTCCGCGGCCCATGTATTTAGCCCACATCCGGTTGGCGATATTCATCGCGAAGCGCTTGTTGTTGCGAGAGGTTAACCAGGCCGCAAGACGCTCGCGGGAGGTGAGGGCGGCAACCGCGGCCCCTTGTTCCTTTCCAAAAAGAACCCGCGGAGGGACCACTTCATTCGGCACCGCATCGTCATACTCGTAGGTGGCCGGAAGACGCATGGGACGATCCGAGACAGCACGGACCATAAACTCGCCAGCGCGGTTGATGTCCCGCAGAGGACGATCGTAGCGACCAACCAAATTACGGAGCTTTTCCTTATCTTCCGCGTTCTTGGGATCGAGGCCGTTCTTTTGAGCGAGATGCTGTTCGATCTGCTTGCGATTTGGGATTGCCTTGTTTTTAGGCTTGGGTCCCTTGGTGTCCAGATCAGAGAGGTAAGCTGAAAGCTCGTAGTATTCGTATTGCGTCCAGTTGCTGAAGGGATCGTCGTGGCATTGCGCACAGGTGATGTCGGTGCCCAAGAAAACCTTTCCCATGAAGGCGACATGATCGAGCTTCATGTCCTTGTCACGAAAGTGATAACCCACCGCGGGGTTGTCCCAGATATGGCCTTCGGCGGTGATCAATTCACGCACCAATTCATCGTAGGGCCGGTTGGTCTGGATCTGCTCTTTCAGCCAGAAAATAAAGGCATCGTTGCGCAAGACCGTGCCGGGGAAGCGCGACTGGATTCGCAATTGCTCCGCAAAATAATTATAGTTGTGGCTGGTGTTGTCGACGGAGTTGAGGAGCCTGGTGATCAGCTCCTGACGCTTCATGGGCTTGCGCGAGGTGAGAAAATCTCTCGCCTCTTGGTAACTGGGAATCCGGCCGGCAAGATCAAGATAGATCCGACGGAGAAACATGTGGTCGTTCAGGCCTTCATTATATTGGAGTTTTTTCTCCTTCAAACCCTTCTCGACGGCGGCATCAATCCGCTTCGCCGCGAGGGCAACCAGCTCGGCCTTGGCGGCAAAGCTGCGCTTAAGGACAGATTCCTGATCCACTTTTGAAAGCGCCTTCAGTGGCATTTCGACCGTCTTTCCATCTTCAAGACGGAGGGTCACCTTGCCGGCCTTCAGCCCCATGAAGTCGGCCTCAATCGGGTTGCCGGTTGAGTCCACCCAAGTGCGGCCTTCAGCGAAATCGGAAAGCAAAACGGCTACGAGTCCCACGACTACCGAAACCCTGTGTCTCCACCTCAAAGAATGGGGCAACGAAAGAGAACGCGCAGATCGCTGGTTCGAATGCTTAGGAGATTTGGAACGAAAACAAAACATATTTGGACAAGAATAAACCCTTCAAGTCAAAGTAGCATAGCAAGCTCTGACGCCTTGCCAAATTTTTTCTGAGTGGGCCAAAAGAAAAGTTTCGCCGAGAAACCAACCTACGAAGAACGCCGTCACAAGCTTTGACCAGTCCTCGATTCCACGGATTTTGTTCCAATGGTCAACCCACCCGCTCCGTGAAAGAGCAAAGACCGCATAAAACAGTGAAAGGCCTAAAAGCTTCGAGAATCTTCCGATCCGCCTGAATGTCTTCAATAACTCTCACGGCTAGGCCTTTACCGCCTCAATCTCACCGGAGCTATCTGCAAAACGTTTCGTTTTCACGCCCATCATACGGGCCTGGGTCAGCCACAAGTTCGCGAGCGGTGTTCCTTCCGGCATGTTGATGTGTTGCCCGGTTTTCACTTGATTACCACCACCCGCCATAATGATCGGCAGATCATTGTATTGATGGGTCGAACCATCACCAAGGCCCGAGCCATAGGTGAAGAGCGTGTTATCCAGCAAGGTGCTACCGTCGGCCTCCACGACTCCCTCCATCTTCTCGAGCAAGTAAACGTACTGCTCCATGTGGAAGCGGTCCACTTTCAGAAGTTGCTCGATCATCTTTGTCTGGTTATGCGACATCCCGTGGTGGCTCATTGGCTTGTCAAAAAGCCCATCGAAAAGATAGGGTGTATCCCAACGCTCTGGCCCCACCATAAATGTTGCCACATTGGTCAGCCCTGATTGCAACGCCACCACCATCAAATCACCCATCAATCGGATATACTCACCCCTCGGGAGATAGGCCTCCGCAGGCTCGTCAAAGGAAACCTTGGCCAACTCGCCTTTCATCGACTCCAAGCGATCCATCTGCCTTTCGATCGACCGAATGGAATCAAAATACTCGGCAAACTTCTGTCCGTCGGCGTATCCCAGATCTTTTTTCATCGATCGGGCATCTTCTAAAACCAAATCAGTTACGTCCCGGTAGCGATCAATTTCCTTGGTCGAAAACAAGCGACGATACATCTTTCTCGGGTCGCGAACCGATGGAGCCAAATGCCCCGTTCCATACCACGAAATATTGTCGAAGTAGATCGATTCCTTATTGTCCTTATGGCTGTTACAGCTGAACTCCAACGTCGAAAATGGTGTTTCTTTCCCGGCCACATCCGCCACCAAATGATCCAGTGTTCGATCAAGCGGCCAAGCTGTTCCTTTAATTGTGTATGGAGGGGCACTACTCAGATAGCAGGACGCACACTGCGCGTGCACATCGGTTCCTTGTTGGAAAGTCCGATCCATTCCCGTGATCAGATTGATTTTATTCTTCAATCCCGAGAGCGGAGCCATCGTGGGAGTCAACTGATCCAAACTCCTGACGCTGAAATTCGGGTCCTGTTTGTCGAGGGAACGTCTGAGACTCCCCAAATTTCCTCTAGGAATGGTCGCATCTGCCTCCCCTGGGAAGAACCCCCGCCTCACCACCCCAATCGGCACATAAAAGTGAGCCATCCGTTTGGCCACTCCCCTAGCTAAAGTCTTCGCCCCATAACTTTCCATCCATGGCAAAGCCAGCGCAGCTCCACCCAATCCTCGTAAAAATTTTCGTCGTGTCGTCATCGTATCACATTCTACTCCTTAACTTGGTTTGTCTTGGCTAGGAAAGGTTTGCTGAAAACCACCTCCCGTAAAATCGCCTTCATCCGATATCCCTTAGCGGCAGATTTTTTAACAATCTCATCAAGCGTAATTTGATCAGCCGGGCCCAATTTTCGCCCCAATGAAAAGGCCAATAAGTGCCCCGCCAATCCCCGCACAAATCGCTCCTTCTCGACAAGGATAGCATCCTTAAACTCAACCACGTTGGTGAATTTATGCTTTCGAAAAAGCACGCCTTCCATATCAACCTTGCGATCATTCTCATACTTTTCACGCCACTTGCCAATCGCATTGAAATTCTCCAGCGCAAACCCAAGCGGATCAATCTGTTCGTGGCATCCACGACAATCAGACCGCTCTCGGTGCATCGACAACCTCTCACGCAGGGTCAGATGCTCTTCGCCCTCCTTCGGCTTCTCGCCAAGAGTTGGCACATCCGCCGGTGGGGGCTCAGGTGGGTTATTAAAAATCACTCCCGCCAACCAGGCACCACGAGTAATTGGTTGGGTTCGCTCTGGCCCGGAAGTCATGGTCATGACCGCTGCATTCGTGATAACTCCGCCGATTCGCCGATCTTCCACCGGCACGCGATGGAAATCAAGGACACCCACCTGCCCACGTCGTTTCTTAGCCGGGTTCCCCAACTCGCCATAAGCCTCTTCCAAATGACCTGAACGATAGGTAAAACTCGAATCGATAAATTCCGTCACCGGAAGATTCTCAATCAGGACAGTCTCAAAGAGCAGCAAAGGCTCGATCATCATGTGCATACTGTCGCGATAAGCCACAAAGTAGAAATCGGGAAATTTCTTGGGATCCGGCACCGACGAAATGATCCGATCCAACTGCAACCACTGGGCTGGAAAGGTGTCGCAGAAGCGCTTTAACTTCGGATCTTTCAGCATCCGCCCGAACTGCTTTTGCAAACCCTCTTCCTTCAACAACTCGCCCGACTCGGCCGCTTTCAAAAGCTCCTCATCCGGCAGACTCCCCCAGAGAAAAAACGACAAACGGGAGGCCAGCTCAAATCCATCGCCATCGCTTCCAGAGCCTTCGTAAAGATACAGGAACCTTGGCGAAGAAATGATGGCCGCAGCCACCAACTTCATCGCTTCGGTAAATTCAACTCCTCGCGCAAGTTGAACGTCAACGAAGTCCACATAGCGCTCCACCACTTCACTCTTAAGCCATCCCCGAAAAGCTCTTCGCAAAAACTTCTGAAGCCGCTCTCTTACCACTACTTTCACCTCCCTCTTGTCACGAGGATCGAGCACAAAAAACTCTTTCCAAATTCCAACCCGACGCGGGCCAAAATCCTGACTCCCTGTGATTGACTGCCCCAGCTTCAGGAACGATTCCATCAGCAGGGGCGACATTGAAAGGTGATCAGCCTGTGTGTCAAAGCCATGCTCCGCCCGGAGGTCCTGCGGAAAAGCTGCGACACCCGCTAACCTGGGCTCGATCAACTGGGATTTCCCAAGCGGACGACTCCCTACCCTAACCAAATTATCCATCTTTCCAGAAGCCGGTTTAAAGTATCCCTTGTGATCCCGGATCATTCTCTCTGGGAGACTGTAAACGGTGCAGTTGAGACCTAAGAGGTCCTGTACCGCATTGTGATACTGGAAACGATTCATCCGCCGGATTGGAGTCGGCGCAAATGACTTCTGCTTGGAGACCGCTTCCAACCGTAAAGCCTCTAGATCAGCCAGCAATTGCTTTCTCTCGCCCACTTCAAGTGGCGGCTCATCCTCTGGAGGCATCTCTTCAAAATCAATAACATCAATAATTTCCTGCAATAGCTCTAGATCATCTTTGAGATGATCTAAATCAGCGACCTCCAAAAGATTCACCTTCCCCTTCACCTTCCCCTCCTTCCCGTGGCACCGGACGCAATTTTTGTGGAACACCTCAAGAACCTCGGCGCCATCTAGGGCACTAAGGAACATTAGAAATGTCAGTCCAAGCGTTCGCACCTTAAGAATACTTTTCCCGAAACCTTCATCTTGCGAGCTTTCTCTTGTCAAAACATCAATCCCGTCAGAAAATTTCAGCATGAAAATTCTTCGAATTTTTGTCCTCTTAACCATCTCCCTCTACGCGGAAACGGTCCGCGATCTCAAATATGATTCGAAGCACGAGCGAAACACTCTCGATTTCTATCCCGTGCTCAAGAAGGGAGACAAACCCGCTCCCGTCTTTGTCTGGTTCCACGGCGGGGGATTTCGTAACGGCGACAAAAACCAGATCGAAAAGTATGGCCGTTCCACTTTAGAAAAATACCAAAAGGCCGGTTATGCTGTCGTGAGTTGCAACTATCCTTTCCTCGGAAAAGACATGGAATATCGCGATATCGTGGATCACTGCGGAAGAGCCGTAAAATTTGTGCGCTCTCAATCAAAGAGTTGGAATATTGATCCAAACCGACTGGCCTGTGGAGGAGTCTCAGCCGGAGCTCTCATAAGCCAATTTCTCGGTTATCACGACGACCTCGCAGACCCGGAGGCAACAGACCCAATCGATAAACTGAGTTCACGCCCCGGCGTGGTCGTTGGCGTTATGCAGCCAATCGGAACCAAGGACTTCGCGCTCCGTTTTATGGACAAGGGTGAAGCTCCACTTTTCCTCTACTCCAACGCGAAATCCAACGACTTCATTCATCCACCCAAACAACTTGAGCTCATTCGCGACAAAGCGAAATCGCTGAGCATCCCGGTGGAAGCCTATGGCGGCCCGCGCAACAAACTTCCCCAAGTGAAAAAAGGAGAAAACTGGATCGACCTCCAGCTGAAGTTCTGCAACGAGCACCTTAAAGTAAGTTCTTAGCTCTTCGGCCATTGTCGACGACACACATAGAGTAAACATAGCCGGCAGACCGTTCACTATTCACTAGAATCTTAGGAAAACGAAAGGCCATCTCCTACGCTGCGTATGATTGTTCTATGAGATATCTCCTCTATTTCCTTTTTACTTTCTCGGCCTTTGGCAGTGATTCCCTATTCAATGGTAAAGACCTCACCGGTTGGAAATCAGATGCCAAGGGCGACTTTGCTTACTGGAGCGCCAAAGATGGCGTTCTTCACTGTCAGTCTGGCCCCAAGAAAAAAGGCTCCGTTCTTTGGACCACCAAGGAATTCCAAGACTTTACTCTCACGCTGGAATACAAACTTGGGCAGGGCACCATCGACTCCGGTGTTATGTTGAAAAAGAACCACGATCAAATTCAGATCGGCATCTCCGGCTCCCTTAAGCGTGACTTAACCGCTTCTCCCTACATTCCCGGAAAAGGCTACCCCGTCGAAGGCAAGGAAGCGATTGCCGCCGTGAAACCCAAGGGCTGGAATGTTCTGAAAATTGAAGTGAAGGGCAACACCTACAAAACCTGGCTCAACGGGGTCAAAGGGGTCACCTACGAATCAAAAACTGCCATCGAAAAGGGCCCCCTCGGCCTCCAACTTCACGGGGGTCGCGACATGTCGATCTCCTTTCGCAAGATTGAGATCATCGAACAGAAATAAGGCAGCCCTCCTCTAGTCATTCAAATCGGCTTGAGAAAACTCTATTGCCGCTCTAAAGAGCATCACCCCGCAAAAAAAGCCCCTGGAATCCTATTCCAGAGACTTTCTGTAATTCTAGATCTTCTAAACCGTACAGATATCGATGGCCTGCTTGAGAGAGGTCAAAGGATCATTTTTCGGTCTGAATTCCTGACCGAGATATCCCTTGTAACCCAACTTCGCTAAGGCTTTGCAGATGCCCACATAGTTCAGTTCCTGAGTATCATCGATCTCGTTACGTCCCGGAACACCTGCGGTGTGAAAGTGGGAAATGGCATCAATGTGCTTACTGAAGGTTGCAATGCAATCTCCCTCCATAATCTGCATGTGGTAGATATCATACAAAAGCTTGAAGCGCTCGGAGCCGACTTCCTTGACCAGATCAGCGCCCCACTGGGTGCGATCGCAAAGGTAATCCCTATGATCCTTCTTTGAGTTCAAGAGCTCCATCGAAATTGTAATGTTGTGCTTCTCGGCAATCGGCATGATTCGCTTCACTCCCTCGGCACAGTTTTTCAAACCCTCTTCGTCGGTGAGGCCGCGACGGTTTCCGGAGAAAGCAATCACCTGGGGAACGTTCCCGGCTTTAGCTGCTAAAGGAATGATCTCTTCATAGATTTTTACGAGAGTGTCGTGGTTTTCCTTTTTCTCAAAAGAAGTTCCAATCCCACCAATTCCCTTGATGGGACGAGGACGGCCCATCGCGCATTCAAGCCCGTGCTTGGCAACAGTCTCCCACTGGTTGGGGAAAAGGATCTCGATCGACTCAATCCCCATCTTTTTTACCTCCACGCAAAATTGATCAAGCGGGATGTTGCCAAAGCACCAATGACAAACCGAGTGCTTAAACTCGGCTCCGGCTTTCGCAGCATCTTCTTCAGCAGCTTTGACTTGTGCTCCCAGAGCGGAAAAAACGGCGGCAGTAGCAGCACCACCCGAAAGGGCGGTAAGTGATTCTCTTCGGTTCATAACTGATATTAATACAGGACAAGAAGCCGTTCTTTGTCGAGAAATGAAACCATTCATTTCGCAAGCTCCATCGGCCGAACCTTGCCAGCGTGCATTCAAAAATCCCAACCTCCAATTGGCAACCCCGGTCAAAAAATCACCAAGAGCATCAAAGATGCTAGGCGAGGATCTCTTGAATGACCTTACCGTGAACATCGGTCAAACGGCGGTCGATACTATCCTTCCGGAATACCAATTTCTCGTGATCAATCCCGAGTAGATGGAGAATCGTGGCATGAATATCATACACTTGCGTGGGATTTTTCCGGTCCGCTGGTTTGTAACCCCACTCATCGCTCTCACCATGAGTGACACCGCCACGCACCCCGCCCCCAGCAAGCCAGTTGGTGAATACGTGAGGATTATGATCGCGTCCTTTGCTTCCTTGTGTCGAAGGCATCCGCCCAAATTCTGTAGTCCAAAGAATGACGGTGTCTTCGAGCATTCCCCGTTGCTTCAAATCCGTGATGAGAGCAGCTGTTCCAATTGCCATGCCACGCGAAAGCGGACCATGTTCACGTTCGATATCTTCGTGACTATCCCAATTACGCCGTGGAAAGCCGTTATCATTGCCAGACCAAATCTGCACAAACTTTACTCCACGCTCCAAAAGGCGACGCGCGGAGAGACATTTCCGGCCAAAGGCATCCGACTCTTCCTTCCAATTGATTTCCTTCGGCCACTTTGTGCCATCAGGTGAAAGGCCATACATTGATTTGATATAATCCGGCTCCCCAGAGAGATCGAGAGCTTCAGGCGCGGCCAGTTGCATTCGCGCCGCCAGTTCGTAACTCTGTATCCGAGCCTCCAGTCGGGAGTCGCCGGACCGTTGTTCCGCGTATTTTCGGTTCAATTTTTTAAGCAAGTTCCCGGCATCTTTCTCAGCCTGTGGAGTAAGATAATTTGCACTCTCGTGAGGAAAAAGATGGGTGATGGGCTCACTCGTTCCCGGGCGAATGATCGTTCCCTGATGAACGGTCGGCAAAAAGGCAGAAGCCCAATTTTTGGGTCCATTTGAAGCATATCCTCGATGGTCGGGAAGGACCACAAAGGTGGGGAGATTATCGTTTAGACTTCCCAAGCCATAACTGACCCACGACCCCATCCCCGGAAATCCAGGGCGATCAAAACCAGTGGCCTGCAAGTAAGTTGCCTGACTATGAACTCCGGTTTTACCCGTCATATTATGAACAAAAGCCATCTCATCCACCACCTCGCCCAGAGGCGTAACAGTCTCTCCCAGTAGCTTGCCACAAGCGCCATGTGGAGAGAAATCCCACACTGGTTTCTTCCAGGGGCCAAGGCCATTTTGGAAAGCTTCTACGTGCTCTCCAAAATCCGATTTTTCACCGTGTCGTTTGACCAACTCCGGCTTGTAATCGAAGAGATCAAGATGGCTCGCCGCACCAGCCATAAAGAGCTGGATCACCCTTTTCGCCTTGGGCTGATGGTGGGCTTCTTGCAAAACCCCGCCACCTTGGGCCTCGCCTCCAAGAAGAGATGACAAGGCGATCCCTCCGAGGCCGCCACCGGATCTCCACAAAAAATCACGTCTGTTTGTCATCACTTTAATCCACGTAGGAAAACTCACTCATATTAAAAATCAACCGAACCAAGGCCGCCATGCCATGGGAGCTGGCATAGTCCTCTAAAAGACCTCGTTCTTCTCGTCTTACGGGCCTCCCAAGAGAACGTGCAATCAACTCACCCACCGGGTCATCCTTATCTTTCAAATCAACCGCGACATGCTCCGCCATGCGAAGAATAAAACGGTTATTCAACATCGCAAGAGCTTGCAACGAGGTCGTCGTTTCACTCCTCTTATCAACCAACAAGGAAGGGTCAGCACAATCTAGAGCATCCATAAATGGCTGGGGTTGAGAGCGAACCAGAAAACGATAGATGGACCGACGATGGGTCGCCGGATCATCGGGATCCGCTTTGTGATATTGGTAATGCGGAGAGTGTTGGGGTTTCTCGATAATAAAATCCTGAAAGGACGGACCTCCCATTTTGAGGTTCAGTTTCCCAGCCACCGCAAGGACGGTGTCACGGACCACCTCCGCTTCGAGACGTCTTCGATTCTGCCTCCAAAGAAACCGATTCGAGCCATCTACTGAAGCATTTTCAGGGCGACCCGAGCTTCTTTGACGATAGGTTTCGCTCAGAAGAATCATGCGATGAAGTTTTTTTAATGACCCACCGCCATCACGAAATTCCACCGCTAACCAATCGAGTAATTCGGAATGTGTCGGTTGTTCACCGATCCGGCCAAAATCATTGGCAGTCTCAACCAGCCCGACTCCAAAGTGCTGTTGCCAAACCCGGTTAACAATGCTCCGCCAAGTGAGCTTATTTTGAGGATGTACCACCCAATTCGCCAACGCGACTCTGCGATCTCCTTCCAGGTGATTCGCCGGGAGATCGAAGGAATTCACGCCCTCCACAATTCCAGGGACCGGCGCAGGCCCTACTACATCAAGCGGGCGAGTCACATCACCACGATCCAGAATACGTATCTCTCGTGGCTTTCCGCTCACATGACCACGACCCATGAAATTTCCATTTCCGTGATGGACCTTGGCCACGTAGACTCGTTTAGGTTTAGGGAGAGCCGAGACCTTTCTCTCCAATGCCTTCACCTCCTCAGCAATTTGCTTTTCCTTTTTTAATAGGCTTCCCGCATGCTGCTGCAGAAGGCGGGCATACCGCCCCCTCTCGTTGGGATCAATTTTCGTAACCCCAGTGCCCGTTATACCATCAATCAGATTAGCACGACCCCACCGTGGCATCGCCTGAATGGAATCGAGAGCCTCCACTTTTTTCGGAATCAAAGATTTGTCCTTTGAAGTCACCTTCACCTCACTCAAAGCGAAGATCCAATCATTGCTCAAAGGTCCTCCGGCATGACGGCGACTCCACAACTTAGTTGCTACGATCCGAACAAAGCGAGCCCTCTTTCCCTGCCCCTGGATTACGATAGGCCCTGCTCCTGGGCGGGAGAAGTCGGCCCCGGCTTGATCTGCTAAAATTGATTTAGCTCCGAATTCCTGGTCATCAGAAACTTCGACGCGGAAACGATGGGGAAATCCAAAATCTGGGAACCCATACTCATCAGCAGGAAAGATCTCTACTTTCCCCAATGGCAATGAACTTCCCAAATCGACCTGCACCCACTTCACCGTATCCTGTTTGGCTGAAACCTGACTGTGGTATCCATATCGATCTGATCGTTTGCCCTCAGATCCAGTGACCAATTTCTCGAGCTCCCTCAGCTCAGGGGGTTTGGCAACTTCAATATCAGCTCGAACTTTTGTTAACTTAGATTGCTTCGCCGAGATCTGCGCTACCAGGTTCTCACGCTTTTTAACGACCGCCGGATCCACGTCATACTCGCGGTCGGATCGGTCAAGAGACGCAAAAATCGATTGTAAGGAATAGTAGTCCTTCATCGTGACCGGATCCGCCTTGTGGTCGTGACACTGGGCGCATTGCACCGTGAACGAACAGAAAGTCGTCATGACTGCGGTCACCATATCGTCACGGTCCAGATGACGCGCTACCTTCCCATCGATTTTGCTCTCGGGAACCTCGGCATGTCCAATGAGATCCCACGGCCCCGCAGCCAGAAATCCAGTGGCCTCAATCCCATCGCGGTGATGAGGCAAAAGCCTATCTCCGGCGATCTGCTCCCTTACAAATTGCGCGT
>Ga0315322_10000256_pt1 | contig 37836 bp, 29 predicted proteins | sample M110021515metaG_FD_203461 | JGI IMG/M metagenome (GOLD analysis project Ga0315322, IMG submission 203461) | Ammonia-oxidizing marine archaeal communities from Monterey Bay, California, United States - M1 100m 21515 | ecosystem: Environmental > Aquatic > Marine > Intertidal zone | place: USA... | reverse complement strand
GTTCGAATCGATGTCGCTTTCCGAGATTTCCATGATTTCAACCTCGCCTACCATTGCGGGTCCGCAGTCAAAATCACTGGTACCGTAACCGAAAAGAATGGGCAACCAGTGATCACCAAAGTGAAGCAATTGAATTCTCTTTTCGGTAAAAAGCCGGGATCGGCCAACGGCTAAACCGCGTTCAATATGGACCACCCAGCCTGCCCGCGAAAGACATGAAAAATCATACCCGCACATTTGCATTGACTGCGGCCGAGGGTTCGTCCCCCACTGGCTCAGAACGGGTGTGAACGCAGGCCAATCACTGCGGCATTTACAGAGAGTCCATTCGACGCCGCCCCCCCAAACCGCGGGTTTAACTTGACCTTTTCACTCCTTGTGCGTAGGCTCGAGCGAAGCCCCACTTGATCGTGATATCCGCAGGCAACGCATGCTCAAACCAGTCAATCTGCTTTTAATTTTCCTGCTGCCCCATTTGCTGCCACCAACGCTCTCGAATAATGCGTCCGGTCAGGAGTCTCTGGCAGTGCAAGAAGATACAGGCAACGTCACGAAAGATGGCAGCAGCACTGAGGACACAGAGGAAACGGATGAATTAGCGATCGAGATCGGTGAAACAGAGAAGGAACGCGAACGGGTTCGAGAGCGACTTGGGTTTCTGGACAAACGTCTCCGTCTGCTGAGAAAGCGGCAGCAACTTGAAAAGAAACGCCTCAACATGGAACAACAGATCGAGGCAGCCGAAGAACGTGACACTGAGCCCGATGCTGAAATTGAACAGCAATGGCAACTCCTTGAACTTGAGTCGGAAGAAATATCGATCAATCTTGAGCTACTTCACAAACGCTCGGAATTGTCAGCACTCCGGCAAAGGTATGCAGAACAGGAGCTTGACTCAGATGATCTCGATTTCCAGAAAATGGATCGTGCAATTTCTGTAGCCGACAAACTCACAAAACTGTTTCTTGAGTCGATTCGAAAAGGCGACGACGAGCAGGCTGAGCAAACTGAAGTACGCATGGAGGAACTTGAACACGAATACGAGATGCGACAGGAACTTCTGCACCTGAAACTTGAATTGCGCAGTGCCGAAAAAGAAGGAGACGAGGAGTGGATGCAGGAACTGAAGCTCGAACTCAGAAATCTTGAACAAGAAATCAATCCTGAATCCGGACCGAATGGCACAACGAAAGATAGCGACAATCTCAGCAACAACATGCCGAAACCTGTCTTGATTGATGCAGCCATCGTTGCCGAAGCAAAAAGCTGGACCTACCGTCAACACATTCAACCGATTCTGAAACGTCATTGCCATGAGTGCCATTCAGATGAATCAGCCTCAGGCGACCTGAATCTACTGTCACTGGCTGAACAGAAACCGTGGGTCGTCAACCGAAGCCACTGGAAGAACATCAGCCAGCAGATCCGGATGCGCACCATGCCTCCAACTGATTCTGAACCCATGTCAGATGCTGATCGCTCGGCAATCGCAGGTTTCCTTCAGCACAAGATTGACAACTTCGATTACGAAACAGTTCGGCAACCGGGCTACGAGCCCGCCCGTCGCCTGACGCATGAAGAATACAATCACACGATCCGTGACTTGTTTGGTATCGACTTGCGTCCAGCCGACAGATTCCCACGCGAATTAACCGCTTCAAGTGGGTTTGCCAACAGCGCGAACAGCCTATTCATGCAACCCATCATTCTGGAACGTTATCTGGGTGCAGCCGAACAGGTCATCGAGTCTGCGATGCCTGATCAAGCTGACACGGCCGAATTGCAGAAAACACGAAACCTGTTGCTGGGATCAAAATCAGCTGCGGAGGCGATCACCCATTTCGGGCGACGTGCCTTTCGACGCCCCATGCGTGACGGAGAATTAAAGCCTTTGCTGAATTATTACAGCGAGCTGACAGGCCAAAACCCGGCGTCCGTCACCGATAACAAGGTTTCTTACAAAGCACTTGGTCAGGTTTTCGAAGTCATCCTCGCTTCACCTAGCTTTCTATTTCGCAGCGAAACCGACCAAAGTAAACAGTCCAAACAAGCTTTCCGAATCACGGACCATGAACTTGCTAGTCGGCTGTCCTATTTTCTGTGGGCGACGATGCCCGATGATCAACTGAACCGCACTGCGGATGCTGGCACGCTGCGAGACCCCCGCGTGCTTGCGGCTGAGGTGAATCGCATGCTGGCCGATCCGAAATCAAACACGCTGGGCGAGATTTTTGCTTCACAATGGCTTGGGTTCGGGGCATTACCTCACGCCCCCCGCGATCCTATCGACAACCCCTGGGCCACTGACTCACTGGTGGATGCGCTGCAGCAGGAATCGGCCCTCTTTTTCTCATCATTGGTGAAAGAGAATCAGCCGATCGAACGTCTGATCGATGCCAAATACACATTCATCAACGAAGAATTGGCGCGGCACTATGACCTTGATCAAGTAAGCGGATCCGAAATGAGGCGTGTCTCACTGGAGTCGAGTCCTCGCAGTGGCATCTTGGGACAGGGGAGTATCCTGGCAATCACTTCCTTTCCCAATCGGACCAGCCCGGTGGTGCGTGGCAACTGGATCCTGACAGAGTTACTTGGGACTCCACCCCCGCCCCCGCCGCCAAACGTCAGTCAATTTGATGATCGGGTCGCTGAACGACGGAATCTGAGCCAACGCCAGAAACTGGAACTCCACCGCAACAACCCGAATTGCTACGCCTGCCATGCGCAAATTGACCCCCTCGGGTTTGCCTTGGAGCAATACGACTGGTTTGGACGTTTCAAACAGTCACGTCGCGGCAGCCAGCCAGATACTCGCGGCATGCTACCCGGCGGAACCGAGTTCCGTGGTTTGCCCGGCCTGCAAAAAGCGTTGATAGACGAACGACGCGATCAGTTAGTGGAACAGATCACACGAAAAATGCTGACTTACGCATTAGGTCGCCAACTCGAGTACTTTGATGAATCAGTAATCAAAGGAATTATCCAGCAAGTCGAAGATGACGACAGGCGACTGCAAACTCTCATTCACGCAATCGTCACCAGCGACACGTTCCAAATGAAACAGCTTGCTCGCTGATCAACGTTTTTGAAATCCGAAGATAACTGCAAGAGTGTCCTTATGGCGAAGCAGACAACAACCCAAACGCGAGCTTCCGGCGCGTGGAGAATTTCACGACGAAGCATGCTGCGTGGCCTAGGGACCGCAATCTCACTGCCGTTGCTCGAAGTGATGGATTCACCTGCATCAGCAAGCGAATCGGAATCCAAGAACACAACGCGTCTCGCTTATCTGTACATTCCCAACGGTGTTGCCAACGGGGCCTGGTTGCCAGAGGAAGCAGGTCCAGACGGCCAATTACAAAAATTGAATCCGTGGATGAAGTCACTTCAACCATTCGCCAGTGAACTAACCCTGTTCAAAAACATTTGGACACCGGAAGGCAATGGCCACAGTGCAGGCACAGCAACATGGCTGACGGGTGGTGGATTTAACCACGAGAACATCAACGTGGGAGGCCCATCAGCTGATCAGATCGCCGCCAAACACTTTCAATCAACAACATTGCTGCCATCACTGGAGATGGCAATGCGGGGCGAAGGCTACTTCAGCAGCAGCCTTTCACGCAACTCCATTTCATGGGCAGACGCTCAGACACCCGTGCCACGTGAGATCGAACCTCGCGCTATTTTCGACCGTATGTTCCGCGCGGGCGAAAGCCAAATAGCCCAGCGTTCGGTGCTCGATATGGTGATTGCCGACGCACGTCGCATGAAGAATTCGGCCAGTGTTCAGGATCGTCAAAAGATTGACGAATATCTGGAATCCATTCGCTCCATCGAACGCAAAATCACCTTCGCTGAGCGACAGAAACAACGCCCTGACCTCGCATCTGGCCTGGGCAAAGCAATGATCCGTCCTGCCGCCGACATACCCGAGGATCATGGCGAGTACGTGCGTTCCATGTTGGACATGATCGTGCTGGCTTTCTGGGCCGATGCTACTCGGATCACCACCTGCATGATGGACCACGGCCAAAGCAACCGGTACTTCAACTTCATTGATGGTGTGACGGGAACATGGCATGCACTTTCACACTGGAAAGATATCAGTGGAAAGACGGAAGACGATGATGGGGTCACTTCATGGAAGTCACGTGACGAAAAACGCGAGATGTACAATCGCGTCACAGCATGGCACACCGAACAAATTGCCTATCTCGTCGGACGCTTGAGCGACATACAGGAGGGCGATGGATCACTGCTCGATCACAGTACGATCGTGTACGGTTCAAGTCTCAGCGACGGCCACGAACATCAAGAAAAGAACCTGCCGCTGTTACTCGCAGGCCGAGGTGGTGGAGCCATCCGCCCTGGGAGAGTGATTGGTGGACGACGCGACATGTCGATGTCCGATCTCCATCTGAGCCTGCTACAGGCCACTGGGGTTCCACTGACGCAATTCGCCGACAGCGATTCCCCCCTGCCATTGAACTGAGTGGTTGGTGCGGACTGACCAGTGTCTGCATCACTCCGAGTTCAATTACTCCGAGTTCTGGGAAACGCCATCCGGTTGTAGTGTACGAGCGAAGAACTTGGCCATGTCAGCGCTGAATTCATCCTTGTTTTTCTGGAATACAGAATGCCCGGAACCGTCCGTTAAACGTCGGTAAGTCACATCCTTTGCGCCCGCTGTATTCAATGCTTTGACAAAATCATCGGAGTGACCGATATCAACCAGCCGATCCGAAACCTCATGAAACAAAAGGAACGGAGGAGCATCTTCGGTTACGTAGGTGATCGGCGCTATGGCGGCAAATCTGGCATCAGCTTTACCGCGTGACATCGGGCGAGTCGGCGTCGCAGAGGCAGCTACCGCTTGGACTTGGCTGGCAAAGTCTTGATACGGCCCGTCACCCTCAAGCTCCCGATTACTTGCTGAAACGCCCAACATCACAACAAGGTGTGCACCTGCGGAATTCCCATAAGCCCCAATTTTCCCGGGATCAATCTGGTAATCCTTTGCGTGAGCCCTTAACCAACGAACAGCACATTTGACATCTTTGACACAGGGCAATTTTGCAGCATCGAGTCGATAGTTGACCGTCACACAAACATATCCCTTTCGGGCAAATTCGATCGCCTGTCCCAGAAACAAAGGGGCACGCTTGTCACCACGTACCCACCCGCCGCCATGAATGAACACGATCGCTGGCCTCAATCCTTCAAATTCCTCAGCGGACCGGAACAGATCCAATCTCCAACGTTCATGCCCCTCGCGATACGGCACATTCAACTCACAGACAAGTTGATCGCCCGCCATTTTCTTAACCTGCTCATCGGGCACGACCTTCGATTCATTACCAACGGGCTTTCGATTGCCGCGATTACGTTTCAAACGCTGTGACAACACAGCCAACTCTTTCACCTCCAGAAACCCGTCCGAGTTACCGTCGACGCGTGAAAAGTTCTTCTGCATCAGTCCACGCGATTCTTTCAAAGCAATGCGTTTGTCGTTGTCCTGATCCATCTGACGCAACCACTGCTGCACCAACGCTCCACTAGGATTTCCAGCACGTTGATCGCTCTTAGAGTTTTCCACAGAGCGATCTTCATCCTTTTCACTGGTGGCAGCTTGCACGTCCGAGTTGGCATTTCGAGGCGATTTTTGCCCCCACGCCATCCCACACCAACAAACAGATAAAGCTGCAATCAAGCTACACAAACGCATGATATATCACCTGAAAAAGAACGGTACAGAGCCGATGAATATCTTCTGAATGCAGTAGAAACTCCGTCGTGAGGCATGGGTTACTTCCCAGCAAGCTCTACGTGGCAAACGACTCGGCTTCTAATTTCCTAGGCCATTAACGAGCCAATGACTCCCCGACTGTCGGCAAACTCATCCATCTCAAGTCCCATCAACTGAGCCTGAGTCAGCCACAGGTCGGCCAGTGGCGTTCCCTCGGGCATGTTGATGTGCTGTCCAGCCTTCACGCGATCGCCACCACCTGCCATTACGATTGGCAAATCATTGTATTGGTGCGTTGCTCCATCACCGAGACCTGAACCATAGGTGACAAGCGAATTATCCAGCAACGAGGAACCATCAGCCTCCTGAATCGAATTCATCCGATTCAGGATATAGAAGTACTGCTCCATGTGGAAACGATCGACACGCAACAGATCATCAATGAACTTTGTCTGATTGTGCGACATCTGGTGGTGACTTCGTGGTTTATCAAACAGGCTATCAAACATGAATGGGGTATCCCATCGTTCGGGCCCAATCATGAAGGTAGCGACATTCGTCAGGCCTGTTTGGAGCGCAACAATCATCAGGTCTCCCATCAAGCGGATGTACTCACCACGCGGCAGATAGGTTTCAGGCGGCTCAGGAAAATCAACCGTCGCCAGTTCCTTTTTCATTTTCTGTAGCCGATTCATTTGCATTTCGATGGTCCGCAACGCATCAAAGTACTCCGCAAATTTCTGTCCATCAGAGTAACTGAGGTCACGCTTGAGCGATTTTGCATCTTCCAGCACCAAGTCGGTGACATCACCTGAACGTGCTGCCTGGCTGGTACCAAACAGGCGATCGTACATTTTGCCCGGGTCACGTACCGAAGGAGCGAGATGCCCTGTTCCATACCACGAGATATTGTCAAAGTGAATCGACTCTTTGTTGTCTCTGTGACTGTTGCAACTGAACTCTAGCGTACTGAACGGAGTGTGTTCCCCGGCATGGTCAGCGACGACATGATCAAGAGTACGGTTAATTGGCCAAGCCGACCCCTTCACTGTGTAAGGCTTTGCACTACTGAGGTAGCATGAGGCACACTGCGCGTGCACATCAGTGCCTTGTTGGAAAGTACGGTCCATGCCTGTGATCAGATTGACTTTGTCAAGCAGAGGCGTCAGCGGCTCAAGCGTGGGTGTTAGATTTTCAAGTGGCCTGACACTAAATTTTGGATCCTGCTTTCCAAGTGATCGAAAAAAATTACCGAGATTCCCCTTGGGAATCACATGGTCAGCCTCACCGGGAAAGAACCCGCGTCGCACCACACCAATGGGTACATAGTAGTGCACCATTCGTTTCGCCACCGTTGAGCTGCCAGCTGCATTCCCAACACTCTCCAGCCAGGGCAGCGCCACCATGGCCCCACTTACACTTTGCAGAAAGTTTCTTCTTGTCGTCGATTTCATTGACAAAGGCTCATGAAATTATCAGGGACTTTTAATTAAACGCTGGTCGGACAATTCGACACCACCGAGGAACGGTTTACTGAAAACCACTTCTCTGACCAAGGTCTGTATTCGATAACCATCGGCAATGGTTACTGCTGCAATGCGATCCAATTCACTCTGATCCTGAGGCCCTAGCTCACGCGCTAAGGCAAACGACAGCAGATGACCTGCGAAACCGCGAACAAAACGATCTTTCTCTGCAAGAATCGCGTCTTTGAATCCGGCAATGTCAGAAAACTCATGGCGACGAAACAGTTTCCCGGACGAGTCAATTTCACGTCCATTCTCGTACGACTCACGCCACTTTCCAATCGCATCAAAATTCTCGAGAGCGAATCCCAACGGATCAATTTTCTCATGGCAACCTGCACAATCGGCTCTTTCCCGGTGCAGTGCCAAACGTTCACGCAACGTCAAATCTTTCTCATCACCCGACGGTTTTTCCTCCAGCGGCGGCACATCCGCTGGCGGTGGTTCGGGCGGAAGGTTAAAGATCACGCTGGACACCCAGGCTCCACGAGTGATCGGTTTGGTGCGTTCAGTTCCCGAGGTCATCGTCAAAGTCGCAGGGCTAGTAATCACTCCCCCCTGTCGACGATCTGTCACCGGCTGGCGTGTGAAGTTGAGCACGGTAACACCGCCACCGCCCTTGCCACCCTCAGGACCTCCGTAAGCTTGACGCAACAACGGCGATCGATACGTAAAATCAGAATCAATCAACTGGGTCAGAGCCATGTTCTCGATCAACACCGCTTCAAACAACAACAAAGGCTCCAACATCATGTGCATGCTGTGGCGATACTTTGACATGTAAAACCCCGGAAACTTTTCACGGTTGGGTACCGAGGAGATGATCCGTTCCAGTTGTAGCCATTGGGAAGGGAAACTGTCGCAAAAGCGTTTGAGCTTGGGATCGTGCATCAGACGCTGAAATTGTGCCTGCAACACACCCGGTTTCCTCAGTTCCCCATTGGACGCCAGATCGATTAACTCCTGATCCGGGATACTACCCCAGAGAAAAAATGACAAACGTGAAGCCAGATCGATGTCCTCTGCCCAATCAACCACTGCGTCCAGATCTGCTTGGTTTCCTTCGCCCGTCACCAGATGAGAACCGGGGGTGGAATAGAGGTACAGAAAACGCGGAGAGGCAAGCACTGCACTTGCCACCCGCTTCATCACTTCGGTGAAGTCAACCTCTTGCGCCAATCCACGCTCGACATAGCCGGCGTACCGTTCCAGCGAACCTTCACTCACAGGTCTACGAAATGCCCGCGTTAAAAAGGGTTTCAAGCGTCGCCGCGCTTCTTCTGTTTGAGAGGCTCCGTCAGCCGGCTTTGCGAAGAATTCCTTCCAGATGCCGACATTCGCAGGTGTAAAATCAGGACTCCCAACAATCGATTGACTCAGGCTGAGAAAAGCTTCCATCAAGAGCGGCGACAACGAAAGCTGGTCGCCACGGTTGTCAAACCCATGCTCGGCTCGCAGATCCTGCGGAAACGCCGCCACTCCAGCAAGCCGCTTCTCGATCATTTGTGACTTACCAAGCGGCCGACTACCGACGCGAACACTTTCGGGCATTTTCCCACTGGCAGGGTCAAAATACTTTCCATGCTGCCGCATCATTCGTTCGGGCAGTGTGAATACGATCGAATTCAGCCGAAAAAGATCCTTCACAGCATTGTTGTACTGAAAACGATTCATCCTGCGGATTTCAGCTACCTCAGCCTCTGCCTGCTGAGCAACCGCCCAATCGAACAATGTTTGTAAATCTTTGACCAACCCAGTCTGAACCTGAGACGGCAGTTCTCCTTCGTCTTCAGGTGGCATCTCACCAATATCGACGACTCTGATTAAGACCTGCAGCAGCTCAGGATCAGATTCCGAAACCGCCTGTTTCAGAAACTGGACAAGGTCGATCTCTCCCATCACTTCTTCAGCTTCACCGTGACAATGCACGCATCGATCATGAAGTACCGTCGCGACTCTCTTTTGGACCGCGATTAACTTCGCGTTCGCTGGGTCATTTGCAGACTGATCAGCCGCAGTCTCATCCGCAGCAGATACGTAGCCCGACTCTGTTCCCGAAAACGAGAAAGCAAGCAGCATCAAACCAATAAAAAATCCGCGTCGAATCATCTGACTAACACACCGAAGAGGCCAACGTTATACGAACAATTCCTTGATGACACCCGAACTGTCACCAAGTGACGCGGCATCGACCCCAACACCCCGCAACAGGCTGAGCCACAGATTTGCCAAAGGAGTCCCAGAGTCAAGCACCAGATGCCGGCCATGAGCGACCCCGGCGCCACCACCGGTGATGACCGTGGGGCAATTGGTCAAGTAGTGAATCGAGTTGATATTACTTCCGTAACTCATTGCAACGTGATCGAACAATCGACTGCCATCGGATTCTTTCGTCTGTTTGAGCCGGTCGATAAAATAGGCCAGCAATTCAGATTGCTTCTGATCGCGAGTCTGCGAAACTATTTTACGGTCACCATTGGTGTAATGACTCATGTTGTGACCGGTGATGGTGGCACCAAAACTTTTCAGCAAGCTTTCCACAGGTTGCCGATAGGTAAAAACGCGTGTTGCATCAACTTGCATTGCTGCAATCATCAAATCATACATGAGCTTGATTTCTTCATAGCCAGCAACAGGTCCTTGCGGCTCTTCTGGCAATGTTGTCGGACGTGTCTTTGGAACGTCCAACCACTGTTCTTCTTTTAAGAGCCTGGTTTCGATATCTCGTACGGACTGCAGGTACTCGCCCAGTTTGTCAGCATCATTGCTACCGAGTCCTCGGCCAACATCCTTGGCATCTTCCATGACGGCATCAAGGACACTGCGTTGTTTCTGCAACATGAACTGTCGCTCGGCCAACGGCGTCTTTCCATCCGAGAACAGTTTGTGATAGGCAGCAACAGGATTGTCCAAACCCGCGACAGGCTTGCCCTGACGATTCCACGCCAATGACAAACCAGGCCCATGCCCTGAATTCTCGGCACCCTTGCAACCAAGCTGGACAGAAGTGAAACGTGTTGCCAGACCCAATTTTTCTGCAGCAACCTGATCTGCTGAAACACTGTTATGAAAACTCTTTCCGGGTTCCGCATAGCGATTGGCACCCGTCAGATAAAAAGTACTTCCCCAGTGTGCTTCGCTACTGAACTGGTTGCTCAGGTTCTGCAGAACCGTGATGTCCTCTTTATGACGTTGCAGCGGTTTCAGGCCAGCAGGCAGCTCATAGTCAGTTCCGCTGATTGACTTGTCGGGAAACCAGTCATCTCGAGTGACACCCCATCCGAAACTCAAGAACACCATTCGCTTGGCAGGCCGATCCACGGACGCTGCACTCGCGAACTTTTTCCAGTCGAGAGATTCAAGAGCAGGTAGAGCAAGAGCACCTGAACTGCCTCGAAGAAAATGACGACGTGAAAGATTCATCCAGTTTCTCGTTTTAAAATTAGACAAAGGGCGTTAACGAACAGCGTTCTTGCATCGCATGTGAGCGAAAAATGGGCTAACAGTTGAAAGTTGTGTTGGTGTGTGGGGGGGGGATTGGGCTTGCAACAACACAGGTGATCTTAGGACTGCCGTTTAATGGCTGGACAGCAGGAATCGGTTCTTGCTTGCAGCCTACAATCAGCTTATCTCGACGTCCGCAAATTTAACGCAAAAAGCACGACACGCGAGCAAAGCTGAGACGTTGATTGACTGCTGCCATCCGCACCAGTTTAGCAGGGCAACAAGACAGGGGTATCTCGATAGCAGTGAGCCAACCAGAAAGGCAGCTCAACGGCACAGTCCAGTCCGTAAAATCGCGAAAAACAGAGGTATTTTCTGCCTCACCCGGGAACACGCCCTGCGACATTTTCCCAGACCGCATGTAACGGTCTGGTACACAAAATCGTCCTGACTGCCCATTCCTGCCACTACCGCGGTTTGCTCATCAACAATTTGTAGTGCCCACTTCCCAGCAGATCATCAATCCGATCTCGCAATTCCATTGTAATTTCGACCCGATACTTATCACTTTTAAGATGAACGGTTTCACCTTCCAGCAACCGCATACTGAACAGCAATTCCTGAGATCCCGGATAGCCGCGAACAATTTCTCTTAAACGACTGATCGTTTCACTATCATGTTCCGCCTCGTCGAGTCGCAGCCTCATGCCGTGTGTGTAGCGTGTATCCAGATCATCAAGTGGCGTCAATTCATCGATGATAAGGTTCGCTTCATCCCCACCTCGGCGATCAACTTTCCCTCGTGCGAGGACGATCGCATCGGGCTGGATTCGATCTCCCACATCGACGAAACCTTTTGGCCAAACGATACACCTGATAGCACCCTGCATATCTTCAAGATCAAAGTTGGCATATTTCGACGGCGCCCCCACCTTGGCATTTTTGGTGTGTGCAAACTTGATCGAGCTGATCATGCCACCGAGGACAACTTCACCTCGATCTTTGACATCGCCAAGTTTATCTGTCGTGTGAGTCCGAAACGTCGCCAGTTTTTTCTCGTACTCGGCCAGCGGATGACTTGCCAGGTAGTAGCCTAGCACTTCTTTTTCAGCGATCAATTTTTCACGTTCAGGCCACTCATCCATTTCCGGCAGAGGTGCTGCAACCGCTTCCTCACCACCAGCCTCATCGTCCTCAAAAGCACCAAACAGACTGGCTTGACCACTTTTTTTGTCGGCTTGAACGGCAGCCCCAGCCTGAACAGCCCTTTCAATCACCGCCGTCAACTGACTTCGATGGGCTTCGAATTCATCCATCGCTCCTGCTTTGATCAGGGTTTCGATGGCACTTTTATTACACGCAGCGGGATCCACCCGTTCGCAGAAATCGAAGATATCCTTGTAAGGGCCATTCTTTTTTCGTTCAGCTTCAATGCTGACCGCCGTTGATCCTCCGCAGCCCTTGATTGCGGAAAGAGCGAAGTAAATGTTTCCGTCCGCGACCGAAAAGTCGGCAGCACTGTGATTGACAGAAGGAGGCACCACTTCGATGTTCATTCGGTCACAATCTTCCATATGCTCAACCAATGCGTCTTTACGCTTGAAGTTACGCCCCGATATATCGCTGGACAACAATGCCGCCATGAACTCGATCGGGTAATGCGCTTTCAAGTACGCCGTCTGATACGCCAACAATGCATAAGCAGTCGAATGGCTTTTATTGAATCCGTATCCCGCAAATTTGACGATCAGGTTCCAAATATCATTGGCATCTTTCTCGGCGAGCCCGTTGTCTACCGATCCGGCAATGAATGCTTCGTGATTCTCGTTGATTAACGATTCTTTTTTCTTACTGATCGCTTTGATACAGGTGTATGCGTTCGCCAAAGGAATTTTGCCGAGACGGTTCAGAATTCTCATGACTTGTTCCTGATAGACCATGATCGAATTGGTCTCTTCAAGAATTTCCTTAAGAACCGGATGCTTGTATTCTGGCTCCTGCCTCCCGTGCTTGATATTGACGTAGTCATCAACCATGCCACCCTCAAGTGGCCCCGGCCGATAGAGAGCCGCGGTTGCGATGATGTCCGTAAAATGGTCGGGCTTCATCCTCAGCAGCAAGTCACGGATGCCACCGGACTCCAACTGGAAAACCCCTTTGGTTTCGCCACGTTGCAGCAACGCATAGGATTTCTTATCGTCGAGTGGAAACTTCAATGGGTCGACGGCTTTACCGGTGGTCTGCTCGATCAACTGCACTGTCCGACTAAGAATCGTAAGATTCCGAAGTCCAAGGAAGTCCATTTTCAGCAGCCCGGATGCTTCCACATCTCCCATCGGCCACTGCGTAATGACATCCTGCTTTCCTGGCACGCGCCCTAGGGGAACATACTCAGTCAACGGCTTATCTGCGATCACCACTGCGGCAGCGTGAGTCCCGACATTCCGGGCTAACCCTTCGATCTTCATCGCCAGATCTAGCAGTTCACGGATTTCCGGATCGCCATCGTAGGCCATCTTCAAATCAGCACTTTTCTTGAGTGCTTTGTCGAGCGTGATTTTTAGTTCATCCGGCACCATCTCAGTGATTTGGTTGACACGTGCCAGCGGTACACCAAGCGCGCGTCCGGTGTCTTTGATCGCCGCTCTGGCTGCCAGCGTACCAAACGTCCCAATCTGACAGACCATCTCGCTGCCGTAACGTTCTTTCACATAATCAATCACCTCGCCGCGACGCTCTTTTTCAAAATCGATATCAATATCAGGCGGTTCCGTTCGACTCTCATCAAGGAAACGCTCAAATAGCAGGTCATATCGCAGTGGGCAAACGTGCGACATGTACAACGCATAGCAGACAATCGCTCCGACACCACTTCCACGTGCAGTTGCTGAAATTCCTTTACTGCGTGCGTGCAGCACAAAGTCCCAGACGATCAAGAAATAGGTTGGGTATCCAAGTTTTTCGATCACGTCGAGTTCGCGATCCAATCGGGCCATCACCTCGTCGCTTAAGTCTTCACCTTTGAAACGTTCCGGCTCATCGACGTAACGTTCCCTCAGTCCCTTGATGCAGAGTTCACGCAGATAGTCGATCGGTTCTTTTTGCTCGGGACACTCAAATGCGGGAAAATAATACTTTCCCAATTCCAAATCGATATCGACCGTATCCGCGATTTCCTGACTTCTCGCGACGGCATGTTCAAGCCCCGGAAACTTTTCATACATTTGCTCGGGACTGCGGAGAAAGAACTGATCGTTCTCCATTTTCATCCGTGACGTATCTGTTCGGTAACGTCCCGTATTGATGCACAACATGATGTCTTGTGCTTCTGCATCCTCAGGATCGACGTAATGGGTATCGCTGGTCGCCACCAGAGGCAACCCCATTCGCTTGGCAACCTCAACAGCGTTTTCGAGTTGTGCCCTTTGAATCTCAACATCGTTGTTCATGATTTCGATGAAGTACCGATCATCAAAAACATTGTGGAACCAGCCGGCAATTTCCTTCGCTTCTTTTTCGACCGCGGCGGTATCAATTCCCTTGATCACAGCACGGCTGAATTCACTGCTGACACACCCCGACAGACAAACAATTCCTTCGTTGTATTTTTCCAGAATTTCCTTATCGATTCTCGGCTTGAAATAGAATCCTTCCAGCGAAGCCGCACTCGCAAGTTTGATCAGGTTACGAAATCCAGTGCGATTCTTTGCCAGCAGAGTCAGATGGTAACTGGCAGCTTTGCTGCTACTGGCACCACCTTTGTCAAAACGACTTCCCGGTGCGATGTATGCCTCGTAACCAATGATCGGATTGATACCAGCCGCCTTCGACTTCCGATAAAACTCCAAAGCACCGTGCAGGTTGCCATGATCGGTCAAAGCCAGCGAGTTCATCCCATGATCGACACAACGGTTAACCAATTTGCCGATATCACCCGCACCATCCAACAAGCTGTAATGGCTGTGACAGTGCAAATGTGTAAAGGGGCGAGCTGGTGCTGTCGTTTCCGTCACGATCTGGTTCATTGTCGTTCCTTCCTGAAAACAAAATGCCGTAGCGTTCCGAAACGGTTGAGGATGGTGCAATCTTCAAAGATGGTAAAGCTATCTGGGTGCCGCCATTACTTTGCATCAAACGAGACCGTGCAGGGCAAGTTGTTTTTTCGCAAACTGGCAAGCCTCAGCAGCAAACCTGGCAGCAACGTCGACCTGCTAGCTAACATCCAGAGCGTCTAAGGTAACGGACAGAAACAGGTTGACAATCATGCCGCTTCAGCCCGGACGGAGCTTCTGGAGTGCAAATTTCTATTCTCACGTGGTTCCATGGGTTTTGCGGCTGAGACATCACGTATTGTCGCCTGAAAACCGGGAGTCGAATATCTTCGGAAAACCGTATTTTACGGGGCATGCGGGCTGATTCGGGGATAAACCACCTGTAACTGCAGTTCCCCAGCACCGTCTCGCTCAAATGCAGACCGAGCAGAGAACTCAAGCCGTGAGGCATGCGTAAGCCTGACAGTTGCGAGAGCTCTGGATGCAAACCCTCGTTTTTAGGGGGATAGTGGCGTAATCTACGTCGATTGGTGTAAGCTAAGGGGCTTACGTTGACCTTGTATCCTGCGACTCGCGGGCCGAGGAATTCCCGCCAACTTTCCCGCCAACGGATCGCCTGTTTCGTGCTTAAGTTCGTACTTTCACCACTCCGTCTCTGCGTGGGCTGGAGCCTTTCACCGCGGATTTTGGGCCTGACCGGGGCCGTCATGCTGGTTCTATTGCGTCTCACTGTCGGTTGGCACTTCTACAGCGAAGGCATCGACAAGAAAGAGGCTGGAAATTGGACGGCAACACCGTTTTTTGCCAACGCGAAAGGCCCACTCGCAGACAATTTCCGTCAATTGGTATGGGATGCAGACGGAGGATTCCGCCTCAATCGCGCTGCGGCCATGCAAAATTGGGCTGTATTCCGCGAGGGCGTCGCCAGTCACTACGGCTTCGATGACAACCAAAAACGACAGGCGCAAGCCAACTACGCCAAGGCAGTCGAGCTATATGACTGGATTTTGCTTGAGAATGCCACCGATCTGGAAGAATACGCGTTGGGGCGGGAACGCATCTCAAAACTGGAAACGAACGTCCAGGAAAAAGCGGTTCGCGATGGCGTCACCAGCCTTGGCGGCCAGAGGGATACCATCCGCCGAGAATGGAAACAGAAAGCAGCACCTACGTTGGCCCAAATCGACGCCATTTGGGCAAATTATGAAATCGACCAAAACGCACTGGCAACGGCCAAGCAGGCCGAGGCGATTCCCTATTACCGATTGATAAAGCCGCGTACTGAGAGAATCGACACCAGCGTGATCGATCGATTCGTTCCCTACTTTGACATTGCAATCGGGCTCTGCCTGCTACTGGGCTTCTTTACCCCCGTTGCCGCGTTGGCTGCCGCTGGTTTTCTCGGTTCAGTATTTTTGAGCCAGTATCCTCCCACAACCGGTCCCGGTTCGAGCAACTACCAACTGATCGAGTGCATGGCCTGCTTGGTCTTGGCTGCCACCGGATCGGGACGTCTCGCCGGCCTCGACTACTTTCTTCACTTGATTGTTCGCAAGGTTTGGGGCGGCCAAGCCCCTCCAGCCTGATCGTCACACTTTTCCACATAAAACAAAACACAGCACACTCGAAATAGAGGATTTTTTCATGGTCGATAAATTATCAGCTGATCAACGTGACGTCGGCGAGCACAACTACTATTCCGCTGTTGGCAGCTATTACGATGTCAACCGACGCGACTTTCTGCGTGGGATTGTCGCCGCAGGAGCCGTCAGTGGCGCCGGACTCGGGGCTGCGTATTTCGGTTACGGCAAGGTCAAAGATCCTGTCCGCGTCGCTGTGATCGGAACAGGCGATGAAGGCAACGTCCTGATCGGCGGTTGCAACCCTGAATATGTGGACGTGAAAGCGATCTGCGATATCCGTCCATTCGGACAACACCGCGCATTCCACGGAGACTGGTCGAGCCCTTCTGCACTTGGCCGAAGGCCGGGACTGATCAGTGTAGCGGGCTACAAGGATGAAGCTGAGGCTCGACGGAACGTCAAAGTTTATGACGGTAGCAACGGCGGCATCATGGCCTGTCTCGATGACCCGGACATCGAGGCCGTGATCATCGCTCTGCCGCTTTGGCTGCATGCACCTGTGGCTGCGTTGGCAATGGAACGCAAACTACACGTTCTGACCGAAAAACTGATGGCTCACAACGTGGCCCAATGCAAAGTCATGTCGCGAATGGCGGCGACAATGAAAGACCAAAGCGGGAACCCAATCCACTTGGCGACCGGCCACCAGCGGCACTACAACGTCAAGTACGACAATGCAATCAACTTGATCCGCTGGGGATTGCTCGGTCAACTCCACCACATTCGAGCCCAATGGCATCGAGGCAACCTGCCCGGTGGTGATAGCTGGAAGATGCCGATCCCGGGCGGCGAAAAAGATGCAAACGGGAACATGATCGACAAGATCGCAGGCGATATCAGAAATCGCCAGTCGAAGCTGAAAAAAGCGACCAGCCCTGACGACATCGTGCGTCTACAGGCTGAACTTGCACAACTGCAGGCATGGGACGCAGACAAAAATGTGAACCCAAAAGACTTCGGCTACGAGGATTTCACCGCAGGAGGAAGAATGTTCTCGTCCATGGATGAACTGCACCGCTGGCGACTGTTCGAGAGAACAGGCGCCGGATTGATGGCCGAACTCGGCAGTCACCAGCTTGACGCAGTCAGTATTTTCCTGAGCTCACTGCGAAACGATGGCAAGAAAGTCCACCCACTCAGCGTTCATGCTGTCGGCGGTAGACACATCATGCCTGTGGACCGCGACGCAGGTGACCACGTGTACTGCATGTTTGAATTCCCCGGACCCGAGTATTCCGAAACGTTCGACGTCGGCTACTACGACAAAGTTGAAAACTATCCACCCAGCAAATTGAATAAACAGTCGAAACAATGGGATCGTGCTGAACCTTTGCCAGGCTATGAAACAGACCCGAACAAGAAGGTCGTCGTGACCTACTCGTCGATCAACGGCAATGGCTTTGGTGGTTGGGGCGAAGTGGTCATGGGAAGCAAGGGAACACTTGTTCTTGATAAAGAAACAGACGTACTGCTTTATCGCAACAGTGACACAAGCAGCAAGGTTGGTGTTGCAAAACAGGACGGTGGCTACGTGCTGGACACTAGTGCCAGCGGAGATTTCGCCGCACCCATTGCAAAAGCAGCCGACTCAGGACCAGTTAGCCGTGGTTACCGCGAGGAAATCGAGCACTGGGCATACTGCATCCGCAACCCCGACAAAGAGAATCACCCCCGTTGCTACCCCGAAGTGGCAATGGGAGATGCAGTGATTGCCTTGGGGACCAACGTGGCATTGAAAAATGCAGCTGCCGGAAACGGTGGGCATCTGCAATTCAAAGAGGAGTGGTTCGAAGTTGATAACGACGCCACGCCAGACGGCAGCAAGATCGCAACTGAAACAGCACGAATGAAAAAACCTGTTGCCTAGTTCCGCGAACTAGAAAACCAAAGTTCAAAGAAAAAACGGCGTGTGGAAGTTTCCACACGCCGTTTTTTTATTTTTGCCAGCAGCGATCGAGACCCGAAAGTCTGTCGCATCATGGCACAACCGTTGGATTACTCCTTGGCTGGTGCTTCGGCGGCTGGTGCTTCTGCAGCTGGTGCTTCGGCAGCTGGTGCTTCGGCAGCTGGTGCTTCGGCAGCTGGTGCTTCGGCAGCTGGTGCTTCGGCAGCTGGTGCTTCGGCAGCTGGTGCTTCGGCAGCTGGTGCTTCGGCGGCTGGTGCTTCGGCAGCTGGTGCTTCGGCGGCTGGTGTTTCAACGGCAGAAGCATTACTGTCGCTACCAGTTGTGTTTGAGTCGCCAGCTGGAGCTGTCGTATCGGTTGATGTGTCAACGGGCGGCTGAGCTGGTGGCTCACAACCAACAGTGAAAGCAACAACCAGTACAGCAAGGCTCAGAATCGACTTATTCATAGGAGGGACTCCGTAGACGGGAAACAATCGAGAGATGTTGGGCATCAGGCACGCTCGCTTCGCCCACTTAACTAACACATAGTGGAATCAGTCTGACGCGAAATGAAAGGGGATGACCGAAATAATCCGATTCTTTGATCACTTGGAGCGTGGGATTAGGCAACATTTAGCGTCAGATGTGGAGTTAGCCGACCTTAGTCTCCGATGGGATCAGTACAGCTTACTCAAGCCCCACCCCCAACCCAAAACGCGTGATTTGCCATGAATGCATGCCAATCCCTGTCCGTGGTCGTCATCCTTGTTTCGACGGCAGCCTTGCCTCTTAACGGAGTGATGACGCATGCTCAGGACGCAACAGCAACCCAAGTCGCGGCACCGGCTACGGACATCGCTCCTGCTCAAGTTGCAGCTCCTGCAGAGAAAGCAGCGTCTGATGAAACGCTCAAGGATTCTGGTGAAACACTCAAGGTTGAGGATCGGGTGGCGAATCCTTTTGTCCCTACAATAGCACCTCAAGTCAAGTCAGTAGCGACCGATCCCGCCCCCGCTCAAACCGATGCAACACCCCTACCAGTTTCAAGCAACGTGATCCCAACTCCTGAAATTACGACGCAGGAAATCATGATTCCGATGATTGAAGAAGTGGTAATGCCAGAGGGCACTCCCGCCGTGATGAGCGTTCCTGAAGCTCGACCTGAGATTTTTTTTGATGCTCCTGCTGCAAGCCAGTCAGATCGAAGAATTTCAAAGGAAAAGGTGGCAGAGCTACGGCAGCAGAGAGCCCTATACCGTGCGAATCAACGCATGGCACGCATGGAATACAATCTGTGGATGGGATACGAGCCACTTCGCCCTCGTCGCTCTCCGATGCCAATGATGAATAGTCGCTACGGACCGACCACAATCGTTGTGCCGGTTTTTGTTAACCCTCGCTAGTGCGAGTCAAGCCAGATGCAGGATCGGAAACTTCCTCTCCTGCCCTCCTGATCTCCACCCTCCTGATCTCCACCCTCCTGATCTCCACCCTCCTGATCTCCACCCTCCTGATCTCCACCCTCCTGATCTCCACCCTCCTGATTCTTGGTTTCCACCCTCCCCTGACGCAACCTCTCCTGAAACTCTCAGCTCTCCCCATGCATGGTTCAGTACCTCCGTGGGCAACACGAGCATTTCTGGAGAGGTGGCAACCAAGGATCCTCTTCCACTTGATGTCGCAACCAATCAGCAAACTGCAGCACTGCTCCCACTGAATCAGTGTGAGCTTAGGCACAGCGAGGAAAACAAGTCCTGATCCACGCAGGTAAGTTGCACGAGCAGGTCTGGATAGGATCGTGACACCAGACTGACGGCGGCAACTTAGCTTGGGCTGAGAATAGTACCGCCAAGGGCTCAATACGAGGAACGAAGAGTCGCTCGCCAGTCGACTTTCTTCCAAGCCAATCCTGCATGAGCTACAGAATGCGAGTTAGTTTGCAATGTTGCCGGAGTTCAGCCGTCTTTCAATGCGGTGTCCCAAAGATGACTCCATTAAACTAAACTCACCACGCGGCTTACGAGACTTGCATTCATCAGCGGGATCACGAACGCTAACTTGCGTGCCGTTTCACACGCCCAGAGGAAACAGGAGCATTAGGCAAATGAACATTAAACATTTTGGTGCATTTTCCATCATTTTTGGACTTTGCCTGACAACCCTGCCACACTGCCCTGCCAATGACGAAGAGATCAAACACGATGTTGTTTACGGCAATGTGGAGGGGACGGAATTGCACATGGACATTGCAATCCCAACCAAAAAAGATCAACCAGTGCCCTGCATTGTTGTGATTCATGGAGGAGCATGGCGTCAGGGAAACAAGTCCATGCACCTTGAAGAGATCAAACGTTTTGCCAAGCATGGCTATGTAGCAGCATCCATCGAATATCGATTCTGCCCAAAGCATCGATTTCCTGCTCAAATCGAAGATGCAAAATGTGCGATTCGCTATCTGCGTGCACATGCCAAACAATATGGTATTAATCCCGAGCGCATCGGTGCCATGGGCTTTTCTGCAGGAGCACACCTGTCGATGATGCTTGGAACGATGGACCGCCAAGATGGCTTCGAAGGGCAGGGTGGCTGGCCAGATGAATCAAGCAAGGTTCAAGCTGTCGTCTCATTTTTCGGCCCCACACAGCTTGATGCGAACGACATCCCTGACACGAGCCTACCCCTGGTGCACGATTTCATTGGTGATTCCAAAGAGAAAAAAGCTGATGCGTATCGTCAAGCATCACCGTTAACTTACGTGGATTCAGGTGATGCTCCCATGCTGCTTTTCCAAGGGACACGAGACGTCCTTGTTCCGTACAGTCAAGCCATCAAGATGGTTACTGCAATGACTCGCTCAAACATTCCGGGCCGTGTTGAATTCTTAATCAATGCCAATCACGGGTGGTACGGCGACGAACTCAATGAAACGATCGACAGCACTTTAAGATTTTTCAGAAAGCATCTCCCAATCGAGAAGTAGCCGGAAACAAAATCCACACGCTCAGTCGATCAACGGGGCATACGTTCGCACCCATCCAACACTTTCACCCAAGCGTGCCAGATGGAATTCCTGCTTTATCTTGCGATGATTCCTGCACTCGGACTCACTGCACAGTGGATCGCGTGGCGAACCCGCCTGCCTGGCATCCTATTGCTGCTTTTGTTCGGGATGACACTCGGCCACTTCATTGATCCCGATGATTTCTTACAAGAACTAACCGACGGGAATGATCAGACAGGTCCGCGTCTGTTGTTTCCGCTTGTCTCACTTTCAGTCGCGATCATCATGCTAGAAGGTGGTCTGTCACTCAACCTCAAGGAACTGCGAGAAGCCGGGAACGCAGCATTTCGTCTATGCACGATTGGAACGATTATCTCGTGCACGGGTGTCACAATAGCAGCACACTACATACTCGAATTTGGCTGGCGTTTGAGTTTTCTGCTAGGTGCGATTCTTGTCGTGACTGGTCCGACAGTCATCGGCCCCCTCCTACGGCAAGTACGTCCCAGCAAGCGAGTGGGCGCTACCCTTAAATGGGAAGGGATCGTGATCGATCCCATTGGCGCCGTGCTGGCTGTTCTTGTTTTTGACCAACTGATGATGCATATCGATGAGCCCAGCCTTGGGTCTGCTGCCTTCATGCTTTTCGAAACAGCGTTGGTTGGCACTGGGCTCGGAATCGCAGGCGGTCTGATACTTGCGTTCGCATTTCGCCATTATCTGATACCGGATCATCTACAAGGTGTTGCCACCCTCGCCATTGGCTTGCTGTCATATGCAATCAGTGACCACCTTGCAAGTGAATCTGGCCTGATTTCGGTCACAGTGTTGGGCTTATGGCTTTCCAACAGCAGCAGCTTGAATGTTGAATCCATCATTGAATTCAAAGAAAACCTGAGGACGCTTTTGATCGGCTGTCTTTTCATCGTACTTGGCTCACGAGTCAATCTTGACGAAGTGCTTGCCATTGGCCTTCCGGGACTTATTTTTCTGGCAATTTTAATTCTGCTGGTTCGTCCCACCTCAGTTTACCTATCGCTCCTTGGGACGCCTTTGAACCTACGTGAAAAGGCATTCATCGCTGGCATGGCGCCACGTGGAATCGTAGCGGCAGCCGTCAGTAGTGTGTTCGCACTGGAGATGGAATCGTTACCTGCAAATCGTGCCATTGAAGATGCACACCATCTGGACACAGTGACATTTCTCGTGATTTTTGGAACTGTCGCGACCTACGGCCTTACTGCTTCCCCCTTCGCAAAGATGCTGGGGCTTTCCCGAAAAAGCAATGCTGGAATCCTAATCACGGGAGCGGATGCATGGACCCGTGATTTCGCTCAGCAGCTTAAAAATCTTGGCTTGCCTATCTTGCTGGTGGACACGAACTACAACAAGATCGCCAAAGCAAAAATCGCCGGATTGGATGCAATCTGCGCAAACATTCTTAACGAGCACGTGAGAGAAGACCTGGATCTGAATGGAATCGGGAAACTGATGGCTCTGACCCCAAACGATGAGGTCAACTCACTTGCCGTACGCGAATGCCAAACTCTTTTTGGAAGCGCAAATCTTTACCAACTGACATTCCGCAAACAAAACCAACACAACCGACGCGGACTAACGCGTAACCTGATGGGACGAGAGCTCTTCGATCCTGAACTGACCTTTTCAAAGTTGGAGGATTTTCACGGGGTCGGAGCAACCTTCAAAACCACGACTCTCTCAGAAAACTACTCCTACCAAGACTTCCTTGAGCATTATCAGAACGGTGCAAAACTTCTCTGCGTCATCGATGAACTTAAAAACTTGTCCATCAACACAGTTGAACATCAACTGCACCCCACCCAAGGGCAAACAATCATCGCTCTCGTATCATCTACAGTGATCCCTGACAGTCACGAAGCGAAAAAACCTGATCTGCCACCACTCGTGCAATAACGTGCAGCAACACCACCATATGAATTAAATTGCGATGCAAAAACGATTAACCGACCAAAACGTGGCATACTCATTGGTAGCGATCGCTGTCACTACATGCATGATTTTGGTACTGATGGGACGTGTTTGGTGGTGCGAGGTCGGAGACTTCTCACCATGGTCGTGGGACATCTGGAGTTCACACAATTCGCAGCACTTGCTCGACCCCTACGCCTTGTCACATTTCCAGCATGGGATTGGCTTGTTCTTACTTCTGCAACTGTGCTTCAGCCGTTGGCTTACGGTTCAAACGTGCACAGTGATCGTGGCCCTGATCGAAGCAGCATGGGAAATCGTGGAAAACACCCCCTTCATGATCAATCGATATCGCGAAGCTACGATTTCGCTGGATTATTTTGGTGACAGCATACTGAACTCCATGAGCGATTACGGAGTCTGCTTGCTCGGCGTGTTGCTGGTCAGGAAAACCAATTGGAAATTGGGCCTGGCTGTGTTCGTTTTGTTTGAGATCGGAAGTGTTCTATGGATCCGGGACAGCCTGATGCTTAACATCCTGATGCTGACGTATCCAGTAGAAGCAATCAAACAATGGCAGGCACCCTAAAAAATCAGTTGTGGCTGGTGAATGGGCAAACGCATCTTCCACAGCACAAGCCGCGAATGTGAACGAGTGCCCTGCCGTTCACCGATGCAGTCGTAACGCGTTAAGAGCCTCGCTGTTTGCGAAGCCCTTTGCCTGAATTTAACGCGGCCTGGGCTGGATACAGATTGGGCTTGATGCTCTTACGAAGCCCGACGTACGGCTTTGAGAATACTTTGCAGAAGCATCCCACGTCGGCGTCCAGCGGTTCGCGGCTGCACCACGTTTTCACGTTGATCAAGCCAGACTTCTACTTCTTGGTAGGAGCCAGCGAACAGGCGTTGGCCTTCTTGGCTATGAACCACGAATTGATCGCCTTCGATATTAATTTCATGCACCTCACGGGATGGCTTATTCATTCCCTCGTTCCCACTCCTCCACAACGTTTCTTACGTTGCTTCTACAAAAGTGTGCGCAGAAAACAGGAAAGATTATCAACTCTTTCTGTCTGCCCTGCCTACGTTTCTTGGCATCCTCTTCCCAGCTACTTCAGCAAGCCTTGTTGTGCATCATTAAATCTTTGTATGTCACCTCCGCCAACCACGATCCAAACCGGTTCGTGTAAACACGTCGACGTCAATCGATCCTATCAGTTACCCCAAGACGACGTGATGGCATTCCCCTACTTAACGGCCTTCTTTCCGAAGCAATTTGGAACTTTTTGCTTCCCAACAACTGCGGATTCATAAAAAAGCACAGGAGTGGCAACAAGGGAAAGCTAGGTAACCAATTCGATCACACCGTTGCCAGTTGCATTCTTTGCCCCCCTCCAGCCCGCACGAGTTTCTCGTAACCTCAGTCAGGCCACGATCACGGAACGATAATGGAATCCAAAACGGTTGCCTTGTCGCAATAAAGAACAGGTAGAAACAAATTCTTTTTGGGGAACAAAGATGACCAACGAGAACGAACCAAGCCATTTGAATTTGGTGAGAAGCTCAGTCAAGGCAGGCTGGACGTCAGAGGAGAGAGAAAAGAGACGGCGTCTGGCGGGGAACAAGCAATTACAACTCAAGGAGTTGGCCTTCTTAACCGTGCTTGCTTCCCACAATCTTCGCGACACAGCGGCAAATGGCTTAACCACTGCGTGATTGCACGAGGCATGCCTGTGCGAGTAATGACCGTGATCGTGGGACCGCGACGTATTACATTGCAAAGTCACCGATACCGCAGAAGATCAAGATCTCAAGCGTCCAAGTGATTACTTTTACGCTTCGCTGACTGTCCCCTCTTCTACCATCGCTGCTCATCCAGCGTCACTCTCGAATCGAGTTGGACACACCCTCATTGTCCGAACTCGCTTCTGGCTTGGTTTGCCGCCTGCAACGTTCGGAGCAATGTTTGACCTCGTCCCAGCATCGTTGCCATTTGCGACGCCAACTGAACGAACGCCCACATGTCTTGCAGTTCTTCGATGGCAGTTCCGTTCGATGCTTTCGGCCCAATGGTCCGCCCCTCTCGACACCCCCTTTGTCGGGGGGATTCTTTGGTTGGTCTTCCTACGTGGTTACACCTGCTTCGTGAGGATTATTGATCGCAGCCAAGTGAATAGCTGATTTTTTCTTTCGGAGGGGGCAGAGAGCCCCAGCCAATTACACGGCATTTAGAGCCGAAAAGGTTTTAATAAGACGGTTTGTTTGGGATTTGTGGGCCCAAATCGACGCATGCCCAATTTGCAGCAACCCTTATGGTTGCACATATTGCGACGACTGGCAAAGATGGGGGGAATTGACGGTTTTCCACCTTTCAACATGAGAGAGACAGATGAACACTTTGCGTGGATTGATCACAGGATGCATGGCTGTGGCCATGCTTTCGTTCGCTGCCCCAACAACGGCAGAAGCGGGCTGCTTCGGTTTTTTGAGTCGGTGCTGTGCCCCCGTGGACTGCTGCGAGCCAGTATGCTGCGAGCCACCTCCACCAGTAGCAGTCACTTGGTGCATCAAAGATCCTTGCACCTGCTGCAGCTATGAAGTCACCGCGTGCGTTCCTGCATGTTGTGCCGAAGCAGGTCCAACACTGGTATGCTGCCGCCCAGGCCTTTTCGGCCGAAAGATCATGACATTTAGTTTCGGCGACTGCGGTCACACCGTTGACGTCGTGATCACAGCTCACGGTCGTACGATCGTTCGAGACTGATTGCGGGTGGCTACCCAAGTTTTGACAACTTGGTCTACTCGGATACCTAGATCATCGAGAGCCTGTTCTCCCCAATCGGGAGAACAGGCTTTTTTCGTGCTAAATCACCGATCATGGAATTCCAGAATGAGTCACCTCAAACTGCCAGATCCCGGTACAAACGCACCCATCGCTGCGAATCCACCATCGGAATGACCACCAAGACCAACCGGAACCAGCTTCCGTTGACCAAACTTCGCGAAAACAGATAGGATCTGCCGGTCGCGATGACTGCTTTTGGGCAGGAATTGTCTGCAACAACACCTGACTGGGCATTCAAGGAAGAACCAGATGTCAGTGATTGAATCTCATTTGATGGATCAAGAGAAAGACGCGCCGCGAGAATCAGGAATTCGATTCCCCGCGTCGTTCTCAAATCAGACTTCCAACGACATGCCCGCTAGGCTGCGTTGTTTGATGATGACCATTCTATTGATGTGCCTGCATCCCCTGAGTTTGGAAGCCGCTCCCCCAAGTGCATCAGCCTCCAATTCAGTCCCCAGCGTCGACATGATCAGAAAAGCGGTGCCTCGCCTGTCGCCGGGCATCTTGGTGGGCCATCCACAGCAGTCGGGTTACTCAAACGTTGTCACACTCGCCATGCCCCGATTGGCAACTGGAGAGATCGACAGCCTGCCTGAGTATGCCAAACAGTATGCAGGCATGTTTCATTTCACGGTGCTTGCCAATGTCAAAAGCGTTACCCGCGGCGAGCGGACGGATTATCTTCTGGACCGTTTTGGAGTTGGAATTTCGATGCAGGTGAACGGACGTCTTGTGGTGGTCACGCCGCAAACCGCCAATGATCTGGGACTCAATCTTCGCATGATCGAACGCGGAATCCTGAAGGGAAACGAGAAAGACCTCAATGGAATCACACAAGTTGCACGCACGAGTCGCATGATCATTTTCGATGTACCGACCAACATGCTTGTCGATGAAAAGCACAAGAAACAAATCCTTCGCTACTTCGTCTGGGCGTCGCCAGCCTCGGGAAAACTAGGCGTTCTGGTTTGGACACTGGCTGACACAAAAAGCAACCAATACACAATTGTGTCCAACGACATGCAGTTACTGCCGCCCAACTACACCGAGGATCGCGCGATTCATGTTTCCAAGGGGCCATTGCTGTCAAGCATTCCCACAGCCAACCGATTTGCTCTGGCAACGATCCCTCAAGGTACTCCGGTGCCCTTCTCACCAAAAATGCGAAGCGTGTCCGCGTTGCGAACCATGAACGTGCAAAGCCTACACACCATGATGGCGGGAGCCAGCGAGTCTCTCGCACTGGTTCCAGTAATCCAACAGGCCACCAACCCAAACGCAAAACGCTAATGACTTCACTTGGGCTCCCATCACCAGCTACACACTTCACCTCAGGAAGACGGTAGAATTTGAATACAAGCTCGAAACAGACTGCGTAGCGTGAGCAGCTCCTACGCTGGCTGTTTTTAAGAAAGGAAGCTTCAATCGTACAAAGTTATCAAGTACACAGAGAGCAGGAGTCAACGATGCGAACACTCGCGGTTGGCGATATCCACGGCTGTTACCACGCCCTGACAACACTCGAGGCGTTTGTAAAATTCCAGCCAGACGACCACATCATTACGCTGGGTGATCATATCCACCGGGGGCCAGATACCCGCTCGGTAATCCAATGGTTGATTGATCGCCAAGGGAAGGGACGCTTGACCGCGTTACGCGGCAACCACGAGTGTGCCTTTCAGGCGGCCATCACATCCGAATTGGATCGTGAGACATGGCTGGGGTTTGGTGGTGACCAAATGCTGGCTTCCTATAACGTGCAAAGCATCGACCAAATTCCGGTCGAACATCGTGCGTTTCTCCAAAGCGGGCTGAAGGATTTCTACGAGAACGACACTCATTTTTGTGTTCACGCAAACGCACGCGAAGATGTGGCACTCAAAGACCAGCCTGAACGCATGTTGTTTTGGAAGAAGTTCGTCGATGTCAAACCCCATCAATCGGGGAAGGTCATGGTTTGCGGACACACACCTCAAAGAAGTGGCTATCCCAAAGACCTTGGTCACGCCATCTGCATTGACACCGCTGCCGCACGAAAAGGCTGGCTGACTTGCCTGGACCTTGAGACACGACATTGCTGGCAGGCCAATGAAACAGGAAAAACTCGAAGTTTTTCACTGGACACGGCTGACCGAATCGCAATGTGAATCCGACAAGCTTCCGTCACCAGACAACGGAAACTACGATCTGTTTCATTGGCATCTGATAAATCGCAGGCGAAGCGAGTATATTGCTGAGGCACCGCTAATGAGACTTTTGCAAAAATGCTCCTTGGTCAAGTGACTGACATCAACTGATACACAGTAACCTGAGGCCGCAAGCCGCAGCGGACAGGAAAAACAAATTCCTGGCTTGGGCTTTGTGAAGGACTGCCGCGGTACATTTGATAATGCGGCGTTTTGATCAATCGTGCTCTGTCCGACAATGAACACTTCGATGCGATGTTGAAAAAACATCGCCGCTCCAGTTGGGAAAGACTTCCATGCTGTCAATGACATTCCTCTCGTTTCTATTTTTCACCGGACTCGTGATTGTTCTCACGTGGTGGTTTACGCGTGGGTCAGATTTGAACACTGACGAGGGCTACTTTCTTGCTGGCCGAAGCCTGACAGGGATTTTCATTGCAGGGTCACTGCTGTTGACCAATTTATCGACGGAGCAACTGATTGGCTTGAATGCTGGATCATTCACCGACGGGCTATCAGTGATGTGCTGGGAAGTGATTGCCGGGATGTCTCTTGTTGTTCTGGCATTGGTGTTTCTACCGCGTTACCTGAAGTCAGGAATCGCGACAATTCCGCAATTTTTGGAAGAGCGTTATGGCCCATCGGTCAGAGCGTTGACGGCTGGCATCTTCATCGTTGCCTACATGCTAATTTTGCTTCCGTTGGTTTTGTTTCTAGGTGCCCGCGGCCTCAATGGCATGCTTAACCTTCAAGAATTGGTTGGATTCAAAGATGAATTGGCAGCGATCTGGGGCGTCATTATCTTCATTGCGATTCTGGGCGGTGGTTACGCAATTTGGGGTGGAATGCGCGCGATCGCTGTCTCCGACACCTTCAACGGTGCAGGGCTTTTGGTTGGCGGACTAATGATCACTTTCTTTTCGCTGCAGGTCATCGCCGGTGACGATGGCGGGTTCATGGGAGCCTTTGAAAAAATCAAAGCGAAAGACGCTGATGCCTTCAATTCGATTGGCTCTGCTGATGAGGATACACACTGGCCGACACTATTCACCGGCGTGTTGCTGCTGAACTTCTTTTATTGGTGCACGAATCAGCAAATCATTCAAAGAACATTTGGCGCTAAAAATCTTGCCGAAGGTCAAAAGGGAGTACTTCTGGCTGCGTTCTTCAAGATCCTCGCTCCACTGATCCTCGTTCTGCCAGGCATCATGGCTGCCTACCTAGTCATCGGAATCGGGGACGCTGAAATGGTGGAATCCGTTGGCAAGAATGACGATGGCAACTGGATCGCAGATCGCGCTTATGGCGCTTTGGTGAGTAAAGTTCTACCGAACTGGCTGTTGGGTTTCTTTGCCGCGGTCGTATTGGGATCAATCCTATCGACATTCAATTCGGTACTGAACTCTGCAGCCACACTCTTTTCGCTTGATGTCTACAAAAAATACCTGAATCCGAATGCATCAACCAAGTCGGTTGTGCGATCCGGTCAAATCTGCAGTTTTCTTGTCGCAGTGTTTGCCGTCATCGCAGCACCACAAATCTTCTACGGGCAAGAAGAGATTTTCGGGTTTTTCCAAACGCTCAATGGTGTTTATTTCATCCCGCTGCTTGCCATCATCATGGTGGGAATGTTCCACCGGTATGCAGATGGAAAGTCAGCACTCATCACCTTGCTCATCGGGCTTGTATTGATGGCCATTGGCACATTCGACATCATCGGTTGGGTGGGTGACGTTTTTGAGAGCCCATACCACTACATGGGGTTTGTATTTGCTCTGCTAATCGTGCTGCAATTGTCGCTGAGTGCCGCTGGCATGAAGAGGGGTGAACCTTACGTCCAAGAAGACAAAGGCCTCGTTGACCTGACGCCTTGGAAACCTGCTCGCTTCGTGGGCGGAGCATTGATCCTGCTGGTTCTTGGTATCTATGCATTTTTTGCAATCTAGGATACACACGCCATCTGGTGATCAATCTCAGTTGATCACTGCAAAACACGACTGCAAAACTTAGTCGACAAGCCGTCGTGTGGAGCGCCGAGACGTTGCGGGAACCATCCTTGGATCCACTCACCTGCCCCGGTTTTGCCAAGGAGGACAATCTACTGTCGATGCACGCTACCGTTCGGCGCACAGGCCAGTCCTTTCATCGCGTCGTTGGATTGTTCGTTGCTGATCAAAACCTCACAAGGTTACGATTTAACGTTAAAATCCAATCATCCCCTCAACCAGGGCGGTGTTGATCTGGGACGCAATACCGGAAGAGAATCACACTCCGAGCTCAACAATGAATTTCAAAAATAGTGCAGGGACACTTTGCAGATGCTGGTTATTTCTTCTGCTTCTTACCATTTGCCTGCTCAGCCAATCGAGTGTTCTGGCAGTCCCACAATCCCCCGCACCTGAACGCCCTAACGTGATCATCGATGGCAAGGGAGAACGGAAAAATCTGCTCAAGTCGCATCCAGGAATTGCGGAAAAACTTAATTCGTCTGCATTCCAATGGAACCAGAACATACCAGCAGACGCGGGGGTGCCGAGTTTCAAGCCCGGTGGAGCAACCAACGCACCGCTGGCTGAGAATTCATTCATCAACCCCGTTGGCGAAGGAGCCGACCCATGGGTGATTCGAGATCCAAATTCGCCTCGATACTTGTGGTGCCTCTCAGAAGGGAATCTCGCAATCGCAGTCCACACTTCAGATCGTCTGGAATCCATGGGGCAAAAGCACATCATTTGGGAAGCTCCCACAACAGGCCCCTATTCGAAAGAGGTCTGGGCTCCTGAACTGCACTTTATTGACGGCCGATGGTACATCTACTTCGCTGCATCCGATGGCGATAACGCCAACCATCTTTCGTATGTACTCGAAAGCGAAAACGATGACCCACTGGGTCCGTACTCACTCCACGGACCCTTGGCGACGGGTGAGGGAGAAGACGGACGAAGTCCAAATCTTTGGGCAATTGATGTAACAGTGCTGAAGCATGATTCAAAACGGTATGCGATTTGGTCGGGCTGGGATGCAGCGGGAACCGATCAACAGTATCTCTACATTGCGCCCATGAAATCGCCAACCGAATTGGCTGGCCCGCGAATACGCTTGTGCAGCAACGACGACTACCCGTGGGAGTTCACGCATTACACACCTGACTTGACGACGAACGACAAAGGCAGAGGATTGAACGAGGCCCCGCAGATATTCCAAGCACAAGGGCGGACCTTTGTCACCTTTTCTTGCGGCGCATCGTGGCTACCCACCTACAAACTGGGCATTCTAGAACTCATCGCAGACGATCCCCTCAATCCAAAATCATGGAAGAAGCGTGCGACACCAGTCTTTACGGGCAACGATTCCACGATTGGTGTTGGGCACTCCTGTTTTGTCACCTCACTCGACGAGAGTGAACGATGGCATATCTATCATGCCAAACGAGACCCGAACCCGGGGTGGCGAAGAACTCTATTCGTGCAACCGATGAAAACAGGAAAACGCGGTTTCCCGTTGTTTGGGCAGGCTTTAGCAAAAGGCTCTGCAACCCTACGCCCCAAGGGGCAACAGCCATTCCCGGCAAATCAGACTGTCAAAGAATCACTCCGACAACCAGTTGCTCCCGATAACTTCAGCTACTTTGGGCACCATCAATTCGCCAAGCCAACCTCCAACGGATTTGAACTCGGCGTCATTCCCGCTGAACCTGTCAATGATTTCCGAAGTGGTGAGAAACTAATCTTTGATAACTACCTGCCTGCAGATCTTAAAATCTCTGTAACGATCGACTTACTGGACAGAAGCAATGCGAGGGATGCAGGCCTGTTGTTTCGCACCACAGGATCCTCAATCGGTTACGACGCGCAACGCGGATACTTTGCCGGACTCATCCCGAGCACTGGCCTGATCATTTTTGGAAAAACGGATGGCGAGACATGGACCGAGTTGGCTCGTCAAGAACACGCCTTTAACGTTCAGCAAAAACAACGCCTCGCAATCACATGCAAGGGCGACAGGTTCACAGTGAGTCTGAATGGAAAATTGATGATCTCACTTCAAGACGCGACCTATGATCGCGGAACCATTGGAATGCGAGTCGTTAACACGCACGCAGTCTTTACTGACCTAGAGTGCTCACCGGTGAATGAGCAGTGACAGAAATATCATTTCAGTGAAACAACCATTACGAGCACCAAGCATCACATTGATGCGTGGTACTGCGGAGCGTCAATGACACTGGCAGCCGGCTACTGGCAAGACACACCGAAACGGGTCAAGAGTCATCGATCTCGACAGGAAATGCATCTAGTTTTTCAATATAAGCACCGCCCATTCCATAGAATGGCCCAGCATCAGCTCGCCATTCCATTAGAACCACCAGATTCACTTCGGTATCAGCCAGCTTAAGATTCACTGCCAGTCGCTCAGAATCGAGAGGTTCATTATGAAAGAACCCAATGGAGGTCGGTGAAACGTCTCGGGTGATCACCTCAATCGGATCGCCCACAGGCTGATTTTCATCATTCAGCCTGACAATGACCACGGGGATCGCCATCGTGTGCCGTTTGTCCTGTCGGCGTTCGCCTCCCTTGTAGACAGTTGAGTTCAGAAATTGCCGTTTGGCAAAGTCACTCAGTTCCTGTGTTAGTTTTTGAAGGGGACGACGACTTTTAGCATCAGTTAACAAAGCTGATCTCATCTCAGATAGCGGGGAATGTGTAATCAAAATTGATGCCCCCCGGCATCCAAAAATTCCCCCGCGCAGCAAGCCGTCATGAACTGACTTCCACATCAGAAAAATGGGGTACAGATCGCGAGTTGGAGTGAGACAAACCAACCATGGCGAACAAAACAGACTTCCAAGATGCTTTGACGACCGATTAAAACGATTGTTCCGTCTGCCCCCTACCCCAAGATTCGTTACGGTATCATGCAGGCTGTATCCCCGCCCCAAAGAACATCCTCTAGCTGCGATTACCATGATGCGGGAACACAACACTTCACAGTGAATTGCGTTGTCTAAAATCAACTCAAACTGCAGAATTCAGACACACCGCTCACAGCCCAACCGCGAGCCACTTTCCCGCCCCGGCTTACAGAACGCGTCCCTTTTCAACACCTCAGAATGACCATTCCAACTTCACATGCCGTGTGTCGGTTCAACTTTCTCTGGCTGGCACTTCTTGTCAGTTTCTATTCACAGAAAGTGTTGACGGCACAGCCTCCCAAAAAACCAAATGTTGTCATCTTGCTGGCCGACGATCTTGGTTACAAAGACATTGGCTGCTACGGCGGTCCAGTGAAGACTCCAACACTAGACGCATTGGCTTCCAAGGGCACTCGTTTCAGCCAGTTCTATTCCGGATGTGCGGTCTGTTCTCCATCACGAGCCACCCTGATGACAGGACGACATCACATTCGGACCGGTGTCTACAGTTGGATTCACGACCCGAGCCAAAAGTCACACCTGTTGCTTCGTGAAATAACATTGGCTGAAATACTCAAAGACTCTGGATACGCGACAGCTCATGTAGGAAAATGGCATTTGGGATTGCCGACACCCGACAACCCAAAACCAACCCCAGATCAACACGGATTTGATCATTGGTTTGCAACGTGGAACAACGCAGAACCGAGCCACAGGAATCCAGGCAATTTCATCCGCAATGGAAAACCGGTTGGAAAACTCGAGGGATATTCCTGCCAACTCGTGGCTGATGAGGCGATTGCATGGCTTGAGCAACAAAAAGAAGCTCCAGAACCATTCTTCCTGAACGTATGGTTCCATGAACCTCATGCCCCCATAGCAGCTCCTGATTCGATCGTCAGCAACTACGGCTCCGCAGAAAGCCGAGCTGCCATCTACTCAGGCACCATCGACAATACCGATAAAGCCATTCAGCGTCTGCTGAACAAACTGCAGGAACTCGGTGTCACTGAAAACACGCTTATCATCTATGCGTCTGACAACGGAAGCTATCGCGACGCTCGAACGGGTGGACTGCGGGGCCGCAAGGGAATGAACTGGGAGGGAGGAATTCGCGTCCCAGGAATGTTTGTGTGGCCAAGCGTGATCAAGAGCGATGTCGTTTCATCAACTCCAGCAGGTTTGGTCGATGTTCTGCCCACTGTTTGCGGGTTACTTGGACTGAAGAAGCCGGGCCGGCATTTAGATGGAACCGATCTGACCCCGATCCTGACAGGAAAGTCACAGGGCTGGGAGCGCAAGCAACCACTGTTCTGGCATCTCCAAAGATCACGTCCGATTGTTGCGATGCGAGATGGCGACTATTCGCTGGTCGCTGAACCTGATTACGAACTTTCGAAAAACAACATGTTTCAGGAATCATGGATTCCGAAAATTCGCTCTGGCGGATATCGAAACTATCAAATGTTCAATTTGGCAGATGATCCACAACAAACGACCGACATTGCTGCGAAAAATCCTGAGTTGCTTAAACAGCTGAAATCCAAACTCTTGAAAATCAACCAGAGCATCATGCAAGAAGCTCACGACTGGAACACTGATTGAATCCATGGATTTCAAGTGTCTGTTGGTTTCCGAAATTCGCTGCGATTCCCTCATCTCGTGTCGATAGCAACCCACACGTCGTATTCAACCGATCCGTTGAAAGCAGGCACAGAATGCCAAATACATTTGAAGTACGGAACGATGGCCTCTAGAATGCGAGACCGTGCATTACCTTACTGCTATCTTCCACCCCCATGTCGGAACCCTCCATGTACCGCACCCTCACCTTTTGCAGCCTCTTCCTAATCGGATTCGCATTTAACTCTGCACAGGCCGCCGATTCTTTTCAGGTCAAGGACAGCACCGGAAAACACGCAGACATTATCAGCCCCGATGGCAAACCAATTTTGCGTTACATGTACGCACGAGACACCTCAGACGACGCCAAAACCTTTGACACGGCAAAAGTGTTCGCCCACGTTCTGGCTGACGATGGTGAAACCACGCTTACCAAGGGAGCTGGTGGAAAATTCCCGCACCATCGCGGAATTTTCATCGGCTGGAACAAACTTAAACAGGGCGGCAAGAGCCATGATCTTTGGCATGTCAGGAACACAGTTCAAAAGCACCGTGAATTTGAAGAAACCGAAGCAGCAGACAAGGGCGCCAGGATCACGGCGTTGATCGACTGGATCGGTGTCGATGGCAAGCCAGTACTCGAAGAAAAACGCACTTACAAAGTCACATCGCAGGATGATGCACATACCGTGATCGATTTCACGTCAACACTCACTGCCAGCCAAGGTGATGTTGAACTCAACGGTGATCCAGAGCACGCTGGCGTACAATTCCGCCCTTCACAACAAGTCGCCGAAAACCAATCAGCGGCATATACGTTTCACAAAGAAGGTATCGATCCTAAAAAAGATCGTGACCTGCCATGGGTGGCTGAAAGCTTTCAAGTGGGAGACGACTGGTGGTCTGTCCAGCACATGAACCACCCTTCGAACCCTGACGGTGCTCGCTGGTCAGCCTATCGCGACTACGGTCGCTTTGGACCTTTCACTGTGGTCAACATCGCGGACGGAAAATCAATCACGTTCCGCTATCGTTTTCGCGTGACCAAGGGCAAAACACAAGATCGAGACCAGCTACAGGCAAGTTTCGACCAATACAGCAAGTGATCGCCGAAACGGTATAAGTTCACACGCTGCCCGAAACGTCTCGATGGCAAACCGGCGACGTGGAACGAAACGCCCCGTGCTACCAGCGGCAGCACATCAAACAATGGATCAGTGAGTCAGCGCGTACACCAAAATATTGATGGTGATCGCGTAGGAATTGATCGAAAAACGCTCAAAGAACTCTTTTGACTCACCTTCTCGCTCCCAACCATCTGCGATGTCGGTGTTGTGGGTTGCAACAACCATCAAGCGATCCTGCTTGTCAAACAACCCCATGAAGCGAACGCGGTTGACCCCGGAGACACCGCCGGTGGGAGCGCGATGCGCAAACGGCGGATCCCAAGGCATGCCAGTTTGTTGATAAAAAATCCGGGCTGGTATCTGCGGACATTGCTTCAGTGGATAGACGATTGTCAGCATGGGGTGATCCGCAGGAATCGGCCGCACAGTCCAGTCTGCACGCAAAGTCCCAATGTTTTGCATGAAGCTGGTCCATTCTGCTTGTCCCCAAAAATCATCGACCCATAAAAAACCGCCCCGCTGCAGGTACCGTTCCAAACCATTGCGTTCCAAGGGTGACAACTGCTGCCAACCGATATCACTCATGAAAATGAACGGATGGTCGAGAAGTCGATCATCCGTCAACCGCAACACGATGGGATCAGGACAGATCTTCATCGAGGTCAATTCATTCAATCGATAGATGAGATTTTTTTCTGCGCGTGGATAGTCTGTCTCCCACCGCTGCCAATCACGACCCTCATATCGATACCAAGATTCATTGTAGCCTCCGATGCTGTCATACCGGACCCGAACAAAAGTAAAGGCATCTGAATCTCGCGAGGGAGCAACAACATTTTCATCTGTGTCAGCGTTCAGATACCTAGTTCCTGCAACAGTCATAAAGAGCAAAGCAACAGCGACCAATGAGGCAATACTTAGCAGCCAACGTCGGGATGGAACGTGATTGAGCAGCAAGCAAACCATTGAATTTCGATAGCGACGAGGCGGAGACACGAAACGGGGGCAGGAAGAGTCAGGACGAACGAATATCGTGACAGATTCAAATCCACCAACCACCCGGAGTTACATCAAGATACACAGTGGCACAGAAACGGCATCAACAGTTCGGAATCTTGCAAGCTGATTATCTATTTCAGACCGGCAACGTTCATTTCCAGAACGAACACCGAGTCCTTTGCCGTAACGAACAAATGCTTTCGCTTGGGTCCAGCAAACGTGACGTTCGCTGTCCAGCCTTTGGGAACGGCAATATTTGACAGTTTCTTCCCGTTACGATTAAAAATCGTTACCCCACGGCCAGTCAGGTAAACATTTCTCTGTTCATCAATGGTCATCCCATCACTTCCCATGGAACAGAACAAAGTTCGATCGGTGAGTTGCCCATGCTCATCAATTCGATAGCGATATGTTTTTCGATCACCGATATCAGCCACATAGAGTTGCCGGTTCTCAGCGTCACCGATAATCCCATTGGGTTGTTTCAAGTCAGCAACAACCTTGGACACCTTGCCTTCGGGAGAAACCCTGTAAACACCCCGAGGATTGTCTGCCGGAATCACCTGAGTCCAATACGGGCGTTGGTACAAAGGGTCAGTAAAATAAATCGCACCATCGCGATCCACCCAACAGTCATTTGGCCCCGAAAAGGTGCGTCCCTTCGTTCCTGCCGCGAGCACGCGATGCGTTTTATCACTGATGTCGATCTGCCAAAGCTCGTTGTTCTCATCAGCACAGGCAATCATTTTGCCAGGATTAACAAAGAACAAACCGTTTGCGCGCCCACACGGTTTCAGCCAGTCGATCAATTTCCCCGTGGCAAAGTCATAGCGAACAATGCGATCATTTGGTTGGTCGGTGAAATAGACATTCCCGGACGCATCA
>Ga0315322_10000254_pt1 | contig 38148 bp, 30 predicted proteins | sample M110021515metaG_FD_203461 | JGI IMG/M metagenome (GOLD analysis project Ga0315322, IMG submission 203461) | Ammonia-oxidizing marine archaeal communities from Monterey Bay, California, United States - M1 100m 21515 | ecosystem: Environmental > Aquatic > Marine > Intertidal zone | place: USA... | reverse complement strand
CCATTTTGAGATTTTGGGCCTGCCACCCAGTTACCGTCAGCCCAATGGATTTCATAGGACCAACTGCGATCAGATTTGGCTTTGGAAGCGGTTAGTGTTTGTTTGTTGATCTCGATCGTTATGTTCTTAGTTATATCGAAAGGTGCTAGTCCCGCAGCCATATCAAATTTCAATCCGGTCACGTCAGTGGTCACGATCACAACCCGGTTATCTCGGATTTCAGCTTTCACACGAGCCGGTTCCCAGTGTTCCTTCATACCTGTAATTGTTAGCCAGTACTGACGGTTGTATTTAAGCGAATGTGTAATTTTGTTAATAGTAAGCGGGAGTTTGTCGTTGCCGATACGAGCCAGACTGTACATTTTGTCTTCAATAAGGGCTTGGGAGTCGGGATGGATTCGGTGGCCGGTTTTAGGGCCGATGATATGAACAAGACTAATACCTTCTTTGGCCAATGCGATTTCCATCACATCAGCAGCTTGTTTCTGAATATCATCTTCACCGCTATAGGCAATCAGTGGAACGTGTGCCAGATTGATGGCATTATCATCGGTATCATACCAACGCCATAGTTTCTCTTCCCACCAATAGGGATGCAGTGTCTCCTTTTGGAAGGACTTTAGAAATTCAGGTGTCTCTGAAAAGCCGGCACCCGGCGTGGCTGCAAACCAGCGATCGGCGTAGAGCTGAGCGAATTGCCAGCAACCGGCTCCACCCATCGAAAAGCCCCGGACGCTAATCAAATCGTTATCGATGCGATATTGTGATTTGACATGCTCCATGGCTTCGAGCACATCGATTTCGCCGGCAAACTTGAAGGCATTGCTATAGCGTCCGTATGGGTGAAGGACGATGGTATCCTTCGGAGCGTAATACCCAACCACTTTGGCTTGCTTATCAATAAAATTTGTTTCACTCAATGTTTCTCCGCGACCATGAAACCAGATATCCAGTCGAACAGCCTTCTCACCATCGCCCTGATAGTTCGTAGGGATTACCAAACCATAAGGCTGAGCAGAGCCATCAAGTTCACTACGGTATCCGCGAACGACGAGCCCCGTTTGACTTAACCAGGGGGCTCTTCCACTGAGCAGTTCTTGTGCTCGTTTTTTTCCACTAGCCAGCGCTGTAAAGGCTTTGATAATGTCCTTGTCGCTAAAGAATTCCCGATGCTCCAAATTGTCTTTGACAGCTCGATGGTAAATCTCAATATCAGGAAGAAGTGCTAACGCCAAATCAGAGTTCGAGTTTTTTAATTTGTCTACAAGTCCAGCCAGTTCTTCCAATCCGGTATTGAGGCGGGACCGGTCCTCGTCCGAAATTTCAACTCCGACTCGTGGAACCTGTCGGACCTTTGCAGGATTGTTATCACCTTCGCCATCACCATAAGCAGAGGCGGTGGTAAGCAGAAGGCCAGCGAGAAGAAGGATGTGGAGTCTCATAGTGTTTCTTCCAAAGTTGGAGTAGGTAATGCTTGGGCAAGTGATTTATTTTACACAACTTTTCCGGGGTTCATGATGTTACGTGGATCGAGGGCGTGTTTGATTTGCCGCATGGTAGTGACAGCTTTGCCGTGTTCTTGTTCGAGTGCTTTGCGTTTACCTAGTCCGATGCCGTGTTCTCCTGTGCAGGTACCTCCAACAGCCAACGCCATGTCGATTAATTGTTGATGATAGCCTGTTACTTCGGCCAATTCAGCTGGGCTATCGGGGTCGAGTGGAAAGACGACGTGAAAGTTTCCGTCGCCCACGTGACCAAATACTGGGGCGGGTAGAGTCGCATTGTTAACAATCTCTTTGGCTCCGAGAAAGCATTCTGCCAGTTTGGAAATAGGCACGCAAACGTCGGTCACATAACCGACGGCATTCTCTCTTAAAGCCATGACAGCATGAAAAGAATCATAACGAGCCTGCCATAGCCGATCTCGATCTTGCTGATCAATGGCCCATTGGAACTCTACGCCGCCATATTTCGCCGCGATTTGTCTGGCTTGACGTGTTTGCTCGGCGACGTGGTCTTCTGTGCCATGGAACTCAAAGAAGATCGTGGGTCTTAGCGGGTTGTTCAGGCCACTGTATCTATTGACGGCATCAATTTGGACTTCATCCAGCAGTTCGATTCTGGCGACAGGGATTCCAGCGGCAAGAATGTTTAAAACGGCATCGATGGCATTTTCAATCGAGTCAAATGGGCAGATGGCCGAGGAGATTTGAGCGGGTTTCGGGTGCAATTTGACAGTGACTTCTGTGAGCACTCCAAGTGTGCCTTCACTTCCAACAAATAAGTGAGCGAGATCGTACCCAGCAGAAGATTTCCGAGCTCTTCCGCCGGCTTTGATAACTTCTCCGTTGGCGAGCACCACGGTGAGCGCCAGTGTATTATCCCGCATCGTTCCGTATTTGACGGCAGAACTGCCGGAGGCTCGAGTCGCCGCCATACCCCCAATAGAGGCATCCGCGCCAGGATCTACGGTGAAGACTAAACCACTATTTTGGTGCAGCAAGGCCTCATTGAGGTGGCAACGGGTGACACCAGCCTGAACGGTGGCATCGCTGTCGGTGATATTGATTTCAAGGATCTGATTCATACGTGTCAGGTCGATAGATACACCACCGTAGATCGCCACGACCCCACCTTCAACGGCCGTTCCTGTACCAAATGGAATGACAGGGACATAGTGCTCATGACAGAGCTTGACGGCGGAAGAGACTTCTTCTGTAGTGAGTGGATAGACCACTGCCTGAGGTGCCTGGATATCATGTCTTGACACATCATGTCCATGTTCATGCAGTACATGCTTATCGAGCGATAGGCGGTCTCCAAATATTTCCTGGAGTTGTGACAAAATTGCATCGATTGTATTGAAGTTATTGCGTTCACTCATGCTTACTAGTTTTCAAGTTTAACTCGTTCCCAGATATCCGGGATGAATTCACGCCAGGCTGCATTCGCCGGCACTTCAAATGGTAGCCGGTCAAAGTAACTGTCATAGATAAGAATCGCAACTCCTCGGTCGTCCATGGACTCAGCATTGATCATGCGGGCATATTGGATTTGTTGTAACAGTACTTCGTCGGACTCATTCTCACGAAGCCATTCCAGTAGTGATCGGGCGACTTGATATTGGCCATGTCTTTGGAATGTCAGAGCCAACTTAAGTACCGACAGGCTGATGTTCCCGTATTGCTTTAGTGTTTTATCTAACTCGTAATAAGCATCCTCAAACTTGCTAAAGCCAAGTTGGCGATGCACGATGGCCAGACTACCGCGCAAATCGAACGGCTCCAGCTCGAATAACTGCATATCTCGACGCGCCCAGTTTTCAAGCCAATTGACGCGGCGTGAGCCATTACTAAAAAATGCCAAAGGCAAAGAGTCAATATAGTTATGGTAAAGGTACTGATAGTCCTGCATGTCTAAATTACGATGAGGAATTACAAGCTTGTGTTCCATTAACTCATCCACGATAGCTCTGGCGATCATCTGATGGCCGTGTAACGTCGGGTGTACATGGTCAACATACATTTCATAACCTGGAATTTTGTCGGCACTGGCGCTTTCCAATGTATTTCTAGCGTCGACCAGAGGAATATTGTGTTGTTGGGCCAGTGCCCTTTGAATATTGTCCATCTGTTCCGAGAGACGTAACGGGCAGATATCGAGGTCTTTTGCTAACAAATAATGGTGTCGAGCAGATTGCGATTCTCCGAGCTGCTCTAAAGTTCGCCCTAAACGGAAGTGCAGAAGCGCATACTGATCAGAGATCTCCAGACATTGCTCATACCGGTTTAAGGCTGCTTCCGGTTGGTCGGCTAGCTCAGTAGCCTGAGCAAAAAGACTATGGAAGTCCTGCTTGTCTTTGGTCGCCAGATCAGGAGGGAGCTCCGACTTAAATGGCGGGCAATCTCTGAGGTTGGATCCCAAACAGACGAATACTAGTGGGATATTGGAGGACTTGCATTGTTCAATGATGCCTTGTAGCGATTCTTTATACTGTTTGGTAACCTGTCTTTTCCATTCTGGATCCCAATGATAAGACGCGTAGCCACTTTCCTCATCCAGACGTGCCGTCACGTTTTCCGGAAGTTCCTGCCCCGTGGATTCCTTGAAAGATTCAACATCCTGACCGATTAGTGAACGTAGCCAAACGACGAGCCTTAAGGATTCGAGAGCGCTGCGGACCTCAGTTTGCCGGGTTGCCGGATCAAAAGTACGGTTTTCCAGGAATTCGTTATGTCCGCTGGCCAATACCAGAAGATCGGGCTTGTAAGTCAAAACTTCTTTGCTAATGTGCTGAAGACGAAAACTGGCATAAGAAAGTCCTCCGCAGTTGACTGATTGATAGGCCGTCGAGTTGCTGCGGTGGTTTAATTCCAATTCAACCCACTTTGCAAAGGCGGTGTCGACAGCAAAGGGGCGTCCTCGCACGGTGGATCCGCCAAGGAAAAACATACGATAGGTGTCTTTCGGTTTGATTGCCTCAAAGGATTGATCGCCGAAGTAGAGGGCCCGGTTACGAGTCGTGACATAGGTGGTTTCATCCCGATTGAGAGAAAACAGTGGTTGATGTCCCGAGAAACCGGAGGAAGTATCGACTACCTGGTCCGGTGATGCAATGTTGAAGGCGCGGAAAATACCTTCGAGTATGGCCAGGGGCATTAGACCGACACATATCGCCAGCAGCGAAAAGAGAACCTTCTTTTTATTCGCAACTAACACGATGTGTACTCAATTTAGGAAAGACCGAATTATCCAAAGGCCTTGGCAACGGCAGCTTTAACTTTAGCTAAGCCTTCGGTGGCGACTTTAAGTGGGTCCTGCTTCCAGTAATCAGGATTAAACAGCTCTAGCGACAACATGCCCCGGCAGCCGGCTTTATAAACCATCTGCAGGATTTGGGTCACCGGAGCAATCCCATCGCCAACATGGACTCGATGCTTATCGGCGATCGTTGCTCTAGGTGGATCGGCCGGGTAGTCGTTGACGTGGAAGCAGTGAATGTGCTGACCATTGAGCATTTTTAATCCGTTGAAGGACGAACCACCTTTATAGATGTGGTAAATATCGGGCAGGATACATGCGTCCGGGTGGCCAGCTTCGGTTGCCACAAAAGCCAACTCACCGAGCCGGCTAAGTGTTTTAGAGAATCCCCACAACTCTAGCTGCGGGGTAATGCCTTCGTTTCGTCCGACTTCACATAGATCGTAATAACGTTTAGCGGCTGCAAACAAGTCAAAGTCTTCGAGGTCCGTGGCACCCACAGGAGGTGCTGCAATTCTCACACCGCCCATTTCCTTGAGCAGCCCCATGTCATGTTTAGCGGTTTCTAGGCCCTTGGCTCTTTCTTGATCATCATTAACAATCCAGCGGGCAAATCCGATAGCACTGACGACTTTGACATTATTGTCCGCAAGTTTTTTACCGAGGTCTTTAATGCTGCCGCCCTTATCTTGAAATGACTGCAAATCACGAATCCAAGGTTCAATGCCCTCGTATCCGGCTTTGATTACCAAGTCAACCTGTGCGTCCAGCGAAAGCTGCTGACCACGGACACAACTCGTGTTGAAGCAGTAGCCGAATGGCTTGGCTTGGTCCTTCACCGAGGATGCAGAAACTGTTTGCATGGTTCCGGCGGTGGTTAGCGCGGCCGCAGAAGTTTGAATTACCTGTCGTCGATTAAGATTCATGGCCGAGTGATCCGATGCAAATTAAGTCCCAAGGGGGGTGAGGTGGTTATTGTTAAGGCTTCTCAGTTGGGTTATTTAGGGTTCACCCACGCTTGAAGTGTTTCCTTCTCAAGAATACCCCAATAAAGTCTGAAGTCGGCGATCTTCCCTTTGAGGCCATTTGCCTGTCCATAGTCTCCGACAAGAGAACCGCCATCTAGACCTAACGTGAAGGCGTCGGCCGGGGCACTGGCAAGAAAAGCAGCCTTAACATCGGTTTGAATTTTCTTTCCGTTCACGGCAAAAGCAAGCTTGGCATTTCGGTCGAGAATAGCCACAACATGTGTCCATTCATTCAATTCAATTTCCGGACCAACAGCCGTGTATCGTTGTCCTTGAGAACGAATAGAGAAGGTAAGTTTGCCATCTTTGAGCAGCATCGTATAGCCGAGGGCCTCACCACCCTGAGCAGCAATCACTCCGTTCCCATCTGTTGGATTGATAAATCCACCCAAAGTGATTGGCTTGTAATCAGGACTGAACTTCCCTCCACTTGGATTGTGGAAGATATACTTGCTGCCATCTGTTTTCACCGCTGTCCCAAAGGGCGACTTCTCGGTGTTTTCAAAATCCCCAAAGCGGAATCGACGTACAAGCTGAGTCGGTTGAACCTTTGCCCGAGCGGCCCCAAAATTAACAATAGTTCCATCGTCCTTGTAGAAGTCCTGCAATCGCTCAAGTTCGATCTCGAGATCTTTTTTGACGCTGGCATAAGCGGGATCGTCGTAAACACTGGTTAATTCATTGGGATCCTCTTTCAGATCAAATAATTCCCATTCTTTATTTTCATAGAAATGGATCAGTTTATAGCGTTCCGTTCGAACCCCATTGTGCTTGGCAACACTATGGGCTCCGGGGAATTCATAATAGTGGTAGTAAACACTCTGACGCCAATCCTCAGGAGTCTTACCTTCGAAGACCGGCTTCATGCTGGCACCCTGCATATCTTCGGGTTGCTCCGCTCCGGCGATTTCCAGAAAAGTCTGTGCAAAGTCAAGATTCATGACCATGTCGGTATTCACCGTACCTGGCTTCACTTTGCCGGGCCAGCGAACCATGAGTGGAGTGCGGAACGATTCTTCATACATCCATCGTTTGTCGTACCAGCCATGTTCACCGAGATACCAGCCCTGATCCGAGGTGTAGATGACAATGGTGTTTTCGGCCAGACCGGATTCTTCGAGATAGTCTAAGACTCGTCCGACGTTCTTGTCTACGCTGTCGATGCATCGTAAATAGTCTTTGACATACCGCTGGTATTTCCAGCGAATCAGGGCATCGCCTTCCAGATTAAGTTTTGCAAGCTCAGCATTTTTCTTATCGTAAGCTTCATTCCAAAAGACAAGTTGTTCCGGCGTCAGGTTTTTCGGGGGATCCAGTTTGAGGTCGTATCGAGTCAGGTGTTCCTTGACGGTCATCGCCTGATTGCGAGCTGCGGAGGTCCGTCCCTGGTAGTCATCAAACAATGTGATCGGTTCAGGAACTGTTTCGTTATTATAGTTGTTAATTTCGTCTGGACCCGGCTGCCAGTTGCGATGCGGAGCCTTGTGTTGGTACATCAGGAAGAAGGGCTTGTCAGGGTCACGTCGTTCTTTGAGGTATTCAAGAGTCTGGTCGGTAATAATTTCTGTGGTGTAACCAATATGATTCACCGGACCATCCGTGGTTTTCATAGGTGGATTGTAATAGGGTCCCTGCCCGATGAGAACGTGATAATAATCAAACCCAATAGGCGTACTTTTGAGGTGCCACTTTCCAATGACAGCTGTTTCATAACCGGCTGTTTGTAATAGTTTAGAAACAGTTTGCTGATTCCCGTTAAACGTATTTCCATTTGTGACAAAGCCGTTTAGATGACCGTATTTCCCGGTCAGGACAACAGCCCGGGATGGCCCACAGATAGAGTTGGTTACAAAGGCCCGATCAAAACGCATGCCTTCATTTGCAATGCGGTCCAGATTCGGTGTCTTATTGACGAGACTGCCATACGCACTAATGGATTGGTAAGCATGATCGTCTGAAAAAATAAACAGGATGTTCGGACGAGCATCTTTGTCCTGGGCAATGGCCGCCTGGCCGATTGAAAGACTTAGAGCCATGGCAGCAAAGGTCAGAAGTTGTTTTGAAAAGTGCATTATCTTCCTTGGAAGTGAAAATTTCGGGGTAAGTTGACCGGCAGTATCGTTACTCCGGAGCAACGACTTTAATGTTTGTATTAATTTGGTTACTGGACACTTTGACTTCAGGCTTCAGATCCGTCGCCGCATTAGCGACCAATTTAATATCCTTTAAGTCAGCTGCTTTGGCTTCTTTGGCAAAGCGTATTTCCAGTGTAAATTCAGTTTGCTCAGCAGGGACTTCAATGCTTGGAGCAGCATAGCCTGTGGGTAGCCCGGCCAGTGTGACTGTTACCGGCTTATCAAAACCTGCAGCACGAGTAATCGTTCCGGTGAAATGCCCTGTCTCTCCTTCGCCAGCGCGGGCCTGAATAGTTGCTTCAGTGGATAATGCCACCCGAATAGCATCGAGAGGTGTGATGTTTAGCTGCCTTGTGGAGACAGTTGCGACAACGTTTTTGTTGTCGGCACTGAGTAGTTCGGCCGCAATGGTACCTCGCCAGGCCATTAATCCAAGATCATGTGGAATCCAGATATTGACGGCTTGGCTAGTTATATCGGCACTCAGTATGGGATCTTCATTCAATCGCAAAGCTCGATCCGTATCGTCGACCTCCACGTCTCTGTTATTCTGCTTTACCTTCTTGCGAGGCATGGTCTGATTAGAAATTAATCGGAGGCGGATATTTCCGGTGATGCCTTCCATACGCTGAATATTGACCGTTACTGGCAGGAACTTACCTCGAGAGATTTGTATGTCAGTGGCTTCCGCGGCAAGTGAAACTCCGATAGGAGCTGCGGTTGTGCGGGCGACTCCCAGGCTCTGACGAAGTTCTGGCAGTACTCGATAATGTGGGTTGTCACTACCGACAATGGCAACCTTACGGGTTCCAATGTTCTCGTCAGCAGCAGTTGCGATGATGCGACCGATACCGGCAAGAGAAACGCCGTCAGCGGCTGTGATGGAGATGAGACCGCGAGTACGACCTGCAAGAACCTGATTGTCAGCGACAGTAACGCCTTCGGGTAGTCCTTCGAATTCCAGGTCAACATCACCGTTGTATCCCTGCCGGGCAATATTCACGATTACTGTTTGTGTTGATCCAGCGGGGATTTGCAGTCGATCCTGAGCGATAGTGGCTGCGAATTGCGGCTGACTAATGTCCTGGACTTCAATGCGATAGATAAAGTCTTCCCCTCCTCGACGCAATAGGTCATTGAGTGTGACAGTAATGAATTCCGAGTCTCCTGGCACAGTTATGTCAATGCCGGGGTCTGACAGTCCTGGTCGGTCATCATTCTGTCCGATTTGAGCACCATTGGCTGCCTTGACAACTAAGACCCCATCGACAGGTGACCCAGCACGACGAGCAACAACATCTAATCGCAATTTAGAACCTGGCTTGGCCAGTACTTTGAAGCTGTCGGTTTCCCCGTTCTTTGATAAGCGACCGTTGATCCCCACCGGTGCTGCTGGTACGTCCGTCGCGTTGTCGTTCTCTACATACTCGGCATGATTGCTAAAGATGACGCGGGGCCGTGAACCTGTGGAGTGTCCTGTTGTCGGGAGGGGAAGTGAGCTTATGGTATCGCTGGCTGAGCTGATATCGACAACACTATCGATATTTGTACGGCCATACTTTACGCTGGCTGTCCGACCGGTCTGAACTCCAATAGGGAAGGCTAGGTCTGCGAAAGACAGATTCCCTATTTTTAGACGGAATCGTCCCGGTCCGGGGCCCTTATATAAGATGTCATGCATTTCCAGGGTGTACGTACCATCGGTTGGAATCGTAGTGGAAATGCGGGCATCTCCATGAAGTTCAGGTTGAGGAGCACTGAAGCCAATTTGCACTCCCTCTGCATTGAGCAACCGTAGTACGGGCCGGATATTGGAACCGATACGGCGGCCTTCAACATCGACAACGATCGATTCACTCGCTTTGCCAACAAACGTTGTTTTAAGAATGTTTCCCCCACTGAGGTCGCCTGCCAGAGCGACAGGCAATGCATCGATGCTTTCCGTGAATGGAATTTGAGTCAGATTGTCGACACCCAGTGAGAGAGCATTTGAGATTCCTTTGTCACTCGCAATACGAATCCAATGGATTCCAGGTTGTGCATTCGCGGCGGTAAGTTCGATAATTGCTTTGCTGTTGTCAGAGCCTTCGACAGCTTTTTGAGCTGAAATCGGAAAAGAAGCGACCAGTTTTGGAGCGGGAGTCAAGTCCGTACCTGTGATAGTAATTTGTACGGTTGTCCCAATCTGAATTCCCGGGACACTAATGTTATTAATCGTTGGTGCAGCAAGCAGTGCCTGAGCAGAGAAGTTAAATGTAATAACGGCCGAAAGAAAAGCAGTGAAAAAGCGAGTCATGTCTAATCCGAATCGTTAGTTGCAGTTTTTTAATGAAGGGATATCTGCCTAGGCCATGAGCGCATAACCGAGCTCTGGCAAGTTCTCTATTTTACCTTAAAAACCAGAGGGTGGGTATCTACAGAAAGGTTACCTGAGCCACGAAAGAACCCTGAGAACCCGTCGACGACGGGCTTTCAGGGTTTGGTTTATCAAACTTGGATTCGGAGCGTTTTATTTGAACGGATTGGGAGCTGGGCCAAATGGGTTTTTGCCGCCCGGTGCGGGTGGTTTACCACCTGGAGCAGGTTGTCCGCCGGGGAGATTCCCCTGGATGAGTTTTTTGATTTCATCGAGTGATGTAGGAACCTCTCCTTCACCAGGGGCAGGCTGGGCATTACCACCACCAAATGGGTTTAATGACCCAAAGATTGCTCCGAGCGTTCCACCACTCTTAGGCTCTTTGCCGCCATTAAGCGGATTGTCACCAGCTGGCAGATTGTTTGCAGCAGGAGGTGTGTTGTTGGCTGGCGGAGTCGCATTACCTGGAGCAAACGGATTGTTCGCAGCAGGAGGTGTGTTGTTGGCTGGCGGAGTCGCATTACCTGGGGCAAACGGATTATTCGCGGCCGGAGGGGTATTGTTAGCCGGTGGAGTATTGGTGACCGGATTCGCTGGCATTGGATTGTCGTTGTTTAAGTTTGCCAGCGGGTCTTTATCGTTCACAGAGGGCTTTGGATTTGTTTTAGATACAGTAACGTTGGAGGGGTTACTTTTAATGCCGGCAATATTGCTACCGGCGAACGGATTTTCCGGACGCGTTGATTGTGTTGCGTCGAGAGGTATAGCCGTTGCCTGATTTGGCATGGGCTTACGTAAGGCCATAGCTTCGTTTGTTTTTTGCTCTTCGTAGCGAGCGGCAGCCCGAGCTTTTTCGATTTGTACGAGATTGGCTCGTGCTTCGCGACGTAGGTTTTCAATTTGTAGTCGAACCTTGCCCTGCACTCGTATTAGGGCCGGGGAGACAGGATAGAAACCTCGTTTGTCAACAGCCTCCAATTCGGCACCTTTTTTGAGGTCCGTTAGGGATTCCTTTGTCTTCCCTTGCTGATGATAAACCAAACCACGGAATAAGAAGACCCGCGGGTCTTCTGTCCCTTGCTCCACCGCAGAGCTGAAGATGTTTAATGCGGCATCGTACTCACCAATGTTATAAGCATGGACACCCTGCCCATACAGTTTTGAATTGGATATGTTCTGTGCCTTTACAGTTACGCTGATCGACATAAAAAGACAAATGATGAGGCGGAACATGTTCTTAGGCATTTTCTCGTTATCCGGTTTCAGAATTGAAAAATTAGACATCTGACTGAATTGTACTAGGTAAATCGGACATCGTCCTTCTAGAAAACCGTAAAAAAATAGATTCAAGACAGTCGCTGCAATCTGAATATTGCCGACCTAGGGTGTTTTGGGTGTTCAATCCGGATAATCGGTAAAGTCGATATAAAGCTAGACAGTACAGGTAAACAATTCGGGTCTGTTAACATTTTCGGAAAAGAATTGAGTAGGCAAGATGCGATATATAGAGTGCAAGGGGAAGGTAAGTAAACTACGGAACCTTTGCGGGAGAGTGAGTGACACTTCGGTGGGGACTGTAAGTGAACCTCGATTCTCCAAGATGTATAACGGGCCAGTAGTATTAAGCTCTGATTCATATCCAAAATCGACAAACGTTTAGCTTCCGTCGATAGTCACTGGGGACAATTGGGCGATGAAAAAAGAGTTTGGTATTCCGGGCCCGTTTTTTATGCGCCGCGAATGAAAAGCTGTTACCTAGCCGCCTGAGCTTTTATATTGATTGCAATATCAGGATTCTGCATTGCTGCTGTCGCAAGGTGTACCGCTCCCGCCCCCGCATCTAGATAGCGTTGTATATCTTCCAGACAGCTTGCCCCGCCTACTCCGATCAATTCAAGAGCGTATTCATTTGCTTTGATGATTTTATGTGCCAGTTGAGTTTGCTCAACGGAGGCATCCAGAGTGGCTTTGCCGCAAATCCCTCGCGGTTGGCCATCAAAAAGTAACGTACCTACCTCATTTTTTACACGAGTTGCAATACTGTTGGTCATTGCTAATGCATCAACAAATGGATGGATTGCATGTAGCAGTGCCCGCATGTCTTCTTTCTCAGCGATTCGTCCTATTTTGGCAATCAGTGGAGTTGCCCCAATTTTTTTCCGGATCGTTTTTACTACCGTTTGGCAATCTTCAGGAATTTGATAAAGTTGTCCATCACAAGTTGATACGTTGGGACAGGAGAAATTAGCTTCCACACAATCCGCTCCACTTTGCACAGCCTGTTCAGCACAGAATGCATAGTCATCAGCGAGTTGCTGCAGGCTCCAGTCGGGCTGCACGGATCCGACGACAGAAACACAGAGTACTTTGTTGTCGGCCAAAAGATCACGAGTCGCCGCGATATCGGCCTTCCAAGTTTCAGGTTTAGTCGAGGGCATACCGTAGGATACGGCCCAACTACCAGTCATTTCTTCCTGAGTTGGTACGTGGGTTTCACCTCCCTGTAGCGTTTTAACGTGGACTGGCTGAAGATTAGGAAGGTCGTAACAGGCCCGCGGGCCACTGCGTACGGTTTTATAGGTAACGAAGTCAAAGCCAAGGCTGGCGTAATAGAGGCACCATTTTCCATTGAGCAATGGCCCGGCTGGGATGCCGAGTGGGGATTGAAGTCGAAAGCCGCAAAATGAAATATCACCTGGCCACTTAGGAACTTTGACCTCTACGACTTCTGGAGCATGGTCGTAATTCCATTGATAACTCTGCTGGCGGTCATAACGCGGAAGATTCATAAGACTATCTTACATAAGAGGGCACTAAATACTCAGGAAGGAGGATATTTTCTTGAAGCACGGCGAGGTTGAAGCGCAAGAAAAAACCCCGTAGTAATAAAATTACTACGGGGTTCTTCACTTGAAAAACTTCGGCTTTGAATGCGGCGAGCGGAGTCGCTGCGAGACAAGCGAGGATGCTGACGTGCTTCTGCACTGTCATATTCGTGATCCTGACTTACGCTAAATTTTGGTCCCTCTGCCGGATTAGCCGAAGTGTAGAAAATATCGACTAGCGCTCCGGCAAAGATTAACTAAAACTGCATTCTTAACGGGTTCTACATTCAACCTAGTTGATTCGTTTAACTCGAATGTTTTTGAAGTGTACGATACTTTTAGGATCATGACATTGTAGAGCGAAAGTTCCATCGCCAAGACGACGCTCAAAATCTTTACTAAATGCTTCCTGACCTTTTGGCTCGGTGTAATCGACCACCGTGCGGCCGTTAAGCTTAATGACGACGTGGCGATCTTTTACGATGATATGCGTTTCATAAAACTCGTTATCTTTGAGTTTAGGGTCTGCAATGTTTACGACGCCGTAGAGGCTACCACTCTTCTTAGGGTCACCATGAGTTATATTTACCTGCGCTTCGTAGCCAAATTTTGGCCAGCCGGTTTCCTGGTACTTCGTATGGAAGTAGATCCCACCGTTGCTGCCAGGCTCGGTCATGACATCCACCTTTAGTTCAAAGTTCTTGAATGGTTCTTCCGTTTCATAGAACAGGTGACTACGGGGGCCGTGAGCGACGAAAGCTCCGTCTTTCATACTCCATGAATCTTTATTTTCACTGGCTTTCCAGCCTTTGAAATCTTTACCGTTGGTGATGGTTGCAAAACCGTCATTTTTTTTGTCAGCCATAGTCAGGCCTGCAGCCAGTAGCAAGGCAGGCAGAGCAATCATTAGTTTGCGAATCATAATATTAATCCTTTGGATATTTTTGATGAGTTCAATGTGTATAGATAAGTTATCGACGAGCACGATCGTGCTTTAGTGGTAGCCACACCCCGTTGTCAGCGGAACTGGCAACACACTGTTGGATGAAGTACATCCCTTCCACGCCGTCATGTACGTTTGGATAAATTGTGTCTGTTTTTTCGACGCTGTTACCAAGTGCGCGGTCCGCCATCGCGTCGTAAGCTGAGCGATAGACATTGGCAAAGGCTTCGAAGAATGCTTCCGGGTGACCACTTGGAAGTCGACACGCTGCGGCACCACTGCCGTTCATAAACGGAGCGTTAGGGTCGCGGGTATAGATTTTATGAGGCTCGCCATTTTTGCGAACGATCATTTCGTTTGGATTTTCCTGACGCCACTGAAGAGCACCTTTAGTCCCATCAATCTCAATGAACAAATCGTTTTCCCGACCGTGGCTAATTTGTGAAGCAGTAACGGTTCCCAATCCGCCGTTCTCATATTGAATCACGGCAGTTCCATAGTCATCCAGGAGACGACCTTCTTCGAAAGTTCGCAGGTGACAGCTGATTTGATCGGGCAGCAGGCCTGTCATATAACGTCCTAAGTTGTAAGCGTGAGTTGCGATGTCACCAAAGCAACCGGCAGCCCCACTCTTGGAGGGATCAGTTCTCCACGCTGCCTGCTTCTGTTCCTCTTCTTCAAGGCGAGTTCGCAGCCAACCCTGAATGTAAAAAGCACGAATAGCCTGAATTTCCCCAAGTTCACCGTTAAGGATCATTTCACGAGCCTGACGAACCAGGGGGTAACCGGTGTAGTTATGACTGACCGCAAAGACGACATCAGAGTTATCGACGGCGGCTGCCAATTCCTCAGCTTGAGCCAGGTCAAAAGTCATGGGCTTGTCACAAATGACATTGAAGCCGGCTTCCACAGCGGCTTTGGCAATTTCGAAGTGAGTGTAGTTTGGCGTTGCGACCGAGACAAAATCAATTCGTTCCTGCTCCGGTAAGGCCGCTTCTGTCTCGAGTAATTCCCGATAGGAACCGTAGGCTCGGTTTTCTGTAATATCGTAAGCTGGGGCAGAGGCTTTAGCCCGTTCTGGATTGGAAGAAAGTGCGCCAGCTACCAGAGCGGCACGGTTATCTAACACGGCCGCTGTACAGTGGACGCGGCCAATAAACGAGCCTGCTCCACCGCCAACGAGTGCCATTCGCAGTTTTCTATTTAAGTCACCATTGGTGGACATATGCAAAATGCTCCTGTTTTCCCCCGTTGTTCCCGGCAGGAACTTAGTTCAACTTCCGGAAAGATAGATGGAGGCATTAGGTTTGTGTTTGAAAAATAGATTAGTATTCCTTCTTTTTTAGCATATCCCGCTGTGTGTTCCAGTCGGGACACACCGGGATGTTATTCTGCCGGTTAATTCCAAAACCGTTTTGGCCTATAATAAGTAACAGACAGGAAAGCGGCCTGAGGTAATACAGGGTCTTTTCAGTGTCGTCCAAACACCTCTTTTTAACTTCAGTGAATATCGAGAGTCTTTTCATGAAAAACAAATCGCTTTTTGTTGGCATTGGTATTGGCATGTTGTTTGGTATCGGAATGGTCATCGGGACCGTCATCGGTATGAAATCAAACGAGCAGACCGACGCGTTTAAAATTGATGGCATGGTTTTAAAAGCCGCGGCCAGTGATAGTTCCGAGAACTTTTCGATGGCTACCGGTGCAGTTTCAGATCAAGCTGAAGGAGCATTCTTTCTGGATACTCTGACCGGTGATTTGCAATGCATTGTTCCCTACGCCCGGACCGGTGCATTTGGCGGTCACTTTAAAACAAATGTATTTAATGATTTGCAAGTGCAGCGAACAAAGAAACCGCGTTTGCTGATGGTTACCGGCAATGCTCAGTTCATCGGAAACAACCGTCCGGGGAACTCGTTGGTTTATATTGTGGATGCTACCACCGGAAACTTCGCTGCTTACGCAGTGCCATGGAATCGTCAATTGGAATCCACAGGGCGTCCGCAGAGCGCAGCTTTGGTTGCCCTTAAAGTTGGTCAGGCTCGGAACATCACTCTTGGCCAGTAAGTATCGTTTGGTAAAAGGACCAGCAATTTGAGTACCTTGATTGTACAGGTCAATGGAGAGGCGGTAGAACTGTCGGACGGTGTAACATTGTCTCAACTGCTTCAGCAACTTGAGATTACTACTCGGCACGTGGCTGTTGAACTCAACTTAGAAATCGTTCCTTTCGAAAAACATGCGGAGTGCATTTTGGTCAATGGCGATCAATTGGAAGTGGTCACTCTTGTTGGTGGCGGATAAAGATAGAGCCTGAAACACAATGGCAACGGAAATAGATTCAAAGCAGTATGTCGCAGAGCAGGGAACGCTCCAAATTGGTCCCTTTGAACTGTCAAGTCGTTTGATTGTCGGTAGTGGTCGCTATGAAAATGCAACGATCATGAAGGAGTGTCTGGAACTATCCGGCGCTCAGTGCATCACCGTTGCAGTGCGACGTGAGCGGTTGCATGATGCGGAAGGTGAAAACCTACTGGACTTCATTGATTCTGATAAATATGTTTTGCTACCCAATACCGCTGGTTGTTACAGTGCGGACGATGCTGTACGGGTTGCCAGAATGGGACGCGAGATCCTGCGAGCCCTGGGAAACCCGGGAGCTGATTGGGTGAAGCTGGAATGTCTGGGTGACAGTAAAACGCTATTGCCAGATCCTGTCGCCACCCTGGATGCCACTCAAAAGTTAGTAAATGACGGCTTTCATGTTTTGTGTTATACGAGTGATGATCCCGTCACGGCCAGACGGCTGAAGGCGGCTGGTGCTGCAGCGGTGATGCCGGCTGGTAGTCCGATTGGATCTGGTCAGGGGATTCTGAATCCCAACAATATCCGCATTATCCTCGAGTATTTGAAAGATGAAGATCCTGATTACCCAGTGATTGTAGATGCCGGGGTTGGAACGGCGAGCGACGTGGCTCAGGCGATGGAGCTAGGGGTCGATGGCGTGTTGCTCAATACGGCCATTGCTCATGCTCGTGATCCTCACATCATGGCTCAGGCTATGATGCATGCCACGCTTGCAGGACGCCAGGCGTTTTTAGCGGGCCGTATTCCAAAACGGCTCTATGCGACCGCCAGTAGTCCCGAAGCAGGCATGGTGGCGACTCACCCTTATCCACGTGGCAAATAGTTTTGATGAATTGCTTGTTGCGAGGAAAAAGTCGTGGATAGTGAATTCCTACAATCAGAAGATATTTTGGGCCCTGAGGGTCGTATTGCAGCGCGGCTTACAAACTACGAGCATCGCATGCAGCAACTGGAAATGGCAGATGCTGTTGCCGTTGCGTTGGCTGACAAATGCCACCTCGTTGTAGAAGCGGGAACCGGAGTTGGCAAGAGCTTTGCTTATCTGGTGCCGGCTATTTTGGCTGCAACAGATCCTGAAGAGGGGACGCTCGAAACCGAAGATGGCGAAAAACGAAATCGCCGGATCGTAATTTCCACTCACACGATCAGTCTTCAGGAACAACTACTTGGAAAAGATTTGCCGTTATTGAACAGCGTCATCCCTCGTGAGTTTTCGGCAGTGCTGGTGAAAGGCCGAGCCAACTATCTTAGTCAACGTCGCCTGAAGAATGCGGTGAAGCGAAGTGGGACTCTGTTTGAAGGTGAGCAGGAGTTGGAGCAGCTTGACCTGATCAACCAGTGGGCAAAAGAAACTACTGACGGTAGCCGCAGCACTCTCCCATTCCAACCGATTTCAGCTGTTTGGGATGAGGTTGCCAGTGACTCTGGAAATTGTATGGGGCGGTCCTGTGCGTCCCACAAATCCTGCTTTTATTTTCGTGCCAGACGACGTATGGAACACGCTCAGATCATCATTGTTAATCACGCTTTATTTTTCAGTGACCTGGCTTTACGTAGTCAGGGTGTTAGTATTTTGCCGGATTATGATGCGGTGATTTTAGATGAGGCTCATACCATTGAAAACGTCGCAGGGGATCATCTTGGCCCAAGTGTCACATCCGGCCAGATATCATACATTCTCAAAAAGTTATATAACGATCGGACAAACAAAGGCCTGCTCGTCGAAGGGCGGCATACCAAGGCCCAGCAACAGGTCAATCGTTGTTACATCGCAGCCGATGAGCTGTTTGGCACAATTCTAGATTGGAAGCAGAGCCAACCCAAGTCAAATGGGCGAATACACAAGAAGCAAATGTTTAAGAACGAGTTGAGTGGTGCGCTGTCCAGACTGGCCGGTATGATGAGGCAAATCGCATCCGGGGTTGAAGATACATCGGATCGAAAAGATTACACGTCAGCCGTGGCAAGACTTGAAACTCTGTCGGATGCTTTGCATCAATGGATGGAACAATCTTCGCCGGATATGGTGTATTGGCTGGAAGCATATAATACGAAGCGAAGTGGCCCGCGGGTCTCGTTACGAGGAGCTCCATTGGATGTTGGCCCGGCGTTAAGAAAAGAGCTGTTCTCAAAAGTGCCCAGCGTGATTCTGACCAGTGCAACGCTGGCCGTTGGGAGCGATGAACAGTTCAACTTTTTCCGTTCGAGGATTGGCCTGACACAATCGAATCATTCGCAGATTGGCAGCCCATTTGATTATGAACGGCAGGCAGAACTGATTTTGGTTCAGGGGATGCCAGATCCGTCACAACAGAAGGAACAGTTTCGACAACGAACGGTCGAGATGATAAAACGCTATGTTGAACGTACCGATGGTCATGCCTTTGTCTTGTGCACCAGCTATGACATGATACGCTTTCTAACCGCTGCACTCTCCTCGTGGTTAACCGAAAAACAGCTTGCCATTATTAGTCAGGGCGACGGTGTACCACGCACAGAAATGGTCCGCCGTTTCAAAGACAATCCACGCGCGGTTTTGTTCGGAACAGATAGTTTTTGGCAGGGGGTGGATGTGCCGGGGGATGCATTACAGAACGTTATTATTCCACGTTTACCATTTAGCGTTCCTGATCAACCTCTGCTGGAAGCTCGATTAGAAAAAATCAAAGCCGAAGGGGGCAACCCGTTTATGGATTTCCAGTTGCCTGAAGCGACTATCAAATTCAAGCAAGGTTTTGGTCGCTTGATTAGAACGCGTAGCGACAAGGGTATTGTGGTGGTTCTGGATCCAAGAATACGTACTAAATTCTATGGGCAACTGTTTATTGACTCGTTGCCCAGAACGACTATTGTCACCGAGTCGGTGGCACAACAAGAGTTTTAGTGCTCGTGGCCTGCATGAGAGCCGTCAGGTGCAAGATTGAACGAGCTATCGAGGACACCGATTCCTTCAAGCTGCCAATGAGAGGCTCTGGATTCCGGAAAGATCTGGCGCCAGTACTGAATTCGAAATGCGATTGATTCTTTCAGGTCGCCTTGAAGTGGTAGTATATATTCCTGGACAAGCTGGGTTTCGTTCTTTTTAGTTCCCCGTACGGACACGTTCTTGTGAATGATTAAATCATCAGGTTTCCAGCGGTCGATATGATCCAGCAATAGGTTCATGGGCTGCTTGGCGAATCGTGCTTTTTGTTCTTCGGCCATCCCCTGATCATTTTGATAGAACTCTTCAATATCACGTGTCTCGGGGTTGCGGCGTCGTACTTCCAGCATCACTTGATGAGCGTGTCCTAATTGGCCATTTTGGAGATAGCTAAGCCAGACCCGAGTTTGGTCTGCCGCTTGCTCATATAGATAATGGCGGTCGTTGTATTGGTTCCAGATACTCCAGATTCCAAAGACGATACCAAAGAAGAGTCCCATGGTTGCGAGTCGTTCTCCGGTATAGATTTCAGGCTTTCGTTTAATGTAAGAGTAGCCAATGATTCCAAAGATGAAACCAAAAATAGGAACGATAATTAATCCAGAGATGTAAATCGCCAGCGGTGCCAGAACGGCGAAGGCAACGGAAGTCATTGCGGCCCAGTGAATACGACGATATCCAGTTTCTTCTCCCCAGCCATCATGTGAGTTTGGGGATTTGTAGGGTGATCGATCCTCAGCCACGTTGGGAGTTCCCGTTGATAAAACTGGAAATAGTATTCCGTAGGTCTCTGTATATTAACTCGACAGTGCTCGCTGTAACTCCTGAATCGAAGTTATACCTTGAGCTAAATGGAGGATGCCTTCTTGCTGCGTTGACTTATTACCGAGTTGCTGGGCCATTTGTCGAATGATATTAAGGTCTGGCTGAGTGGCGATTGCCTGACGTAGTTGATCGTTCATGGTGATTAGTTCAAAGATACCTGTTCGCCCGGAAAATCCCTTACCAGCGCAGGCTTCACATTGCTCTGGCAGATTGCCCTTTTCGTCCGGTACCGGCTGGAAATGCTGATACAGAACCTGCACGTGCGAGGGCGGCAGCCCAAGTTGTTGAATGTATTGAGGGCCGGGCTGGAACGGTTGCTTGCAAGGATCACATAACTTACGACACATACGCATGTGCAGCACACCATTCAGACATTTGGCAAACTTATCCGGCGCCACACCTAGTGAACGAATCTTGTGAATCGCTTCGACCCCATCCCTAGCATTGACTGAAATAATCGACATGCGATTGTTATTCAATGCTTCTTCACAGAGTGTATCGAGCGTATCCTTATCCGGTATCGAGGGTAAGACGTAGACATCAGGCTCTTTAAGACGGGCCTTGGCGATTTTTTTCGGAAATGTTTCTCCGGCGGCCAAATCGACTTCCATTGTTTCTATATTTTCAACTTCAGTTTCTTTTAAACCTCTGGGCTCCAGGCAGATAAAGTCTCGCATGAAGCGGTCGGTTGCACTGAGTGCATGAGACCAGACCGTCGATAGCCCACCACCGTTCGCTGGTGCGGATACAATGAAAATTCCTGCATGTATCTGCTGAGATTGATCTTCCATATACTTTCCGGTGAGCCGTTTAAACTCATCCAGAATGGCATCACGGATTCCAAGCTCATTAATGGCCTTAAAGCGAGGTTTTTTCGTTTGCAGCTTTAGAATGATCCGTTCACCGGTTTCAGTACCAACCGTAGTGATATGACAGCGACGTCCGAGTTCACCTGTGTTGGCAGTGAATTCGCCCTTTTGTTCGCTGACACGATCCTGAGCATTGAGATGAGCGAGTGTTTTCATCACAGCCACCATCATAGTGGCACTTTGAGAGTCAAGCATAGGAAGCTGCTGCCACAAACCATCCACCTCGAGCTGAGAGGTGGCCCCCTGTACGGTGCAGTCAATGAGTACTCTTTCAGCATCATTGATAAGTGCTTCATAGAGAACTTGTTTCACGGGTACGATACCCATCGATTGCCGACATTGGATTTCGGATGTTTGGTTTGCTGAGTTGTCGCCTGTAGTTGAACGTAAAACAACAGGGGGGCCCATTTCGTTTGGGTTTAGGCCTTCAGTGTCAGTTGCCATTGTTGCGGTTGAAATTCCTCAATAGAGTGTGACAAAAAATGATGGCACAGTTAATCTCGAGATTAAATAATACCCGGCGTGGAAACATTAATACCTTTAATGGCCATCTTAAGAGCATCTCGGTTTGGTGCAACCTTAAAGGCTGTTTCGCGATCGATTAGTTCGTCATCAATTAATTTTTTGAGACTCATTGTGAAGTCCTGCATCCCTTCTTCGGCACCAATTCGAATAGCGTCAGGAAGCTTGGCGTCATGACCTTCCAGTACTAACTTGGTAATCATTGGAGTAAAGGTCATGATTTCACAGGTGGGCACTCGACCAACGCCCTCTCGAATCGAAGGCAGTAGTTTCTGAGCAACAATCCCCTTCATGTTAAAAGCGATTGCACTCCGGATGGCTCCGTGCATTTCTTCGGAGAAGAGATCAAGAATACGCCCAATTGTGGTGGATGCACTTGAGGCGTGAACGGTACCAAATACGAGATGGCCTGTTTCCGCGGCGTGGATCGCGGTCATAAACGTTTCTTCGTCACGCATCTCACCTACGAGAATGATATCGGGGTCTTCACGTACGGCGTGCTTCATTGCAATTTCAAAGTCTTTCACGTCCTGTCCAACTTCCCGTTGGTTGATGAGGCATTTGTCCTCCTTATAGACAAACTCGATGGGGTCTTCGAGAGTCAGGATGTGTTTGCGGTAGATACTATTGATATAGTTCAGCATCGAAGCAATCGTGGTTGACTTGCCGGAGCCTGTAACCCCGGCTAGTAGCACCATCCCCTGATCAAAGTGACAGAGTGTTTCCATCACGGGAGGCAAATGAAGTCCGCGGAAGTCAGGGATCCAGTTACTAATACGACGCGCGACCAGACCGATATTGCCGAGTTGGGTCAGCATGTTCACACGGAAACGCCAGGTCTCCCCATCCACATCGACGGTATATGCAAAGTCAGCTCCACCTTCATCCCCAAAAATCTTCTGATTCCTCTTGTCCATCATCGGGAACAGCAAACGAACCATTTCTTCGCGTTCGATAGGTCCACGGTTTAAATCGCGAAGCGTTCCGTCCACGCGAACGATCGGCGGACGACCGACTTTGAGATGCAGGTCGGATCCTTCCAGTTTTACCAGCGCTCGGAAAATCTTATCAACCTCGAGTTCCTCCTTCTTTTGAAGGAATCGCTCCATAACCTGTTCAACATTACCTGCTGATTGTTCTGTTGAGGCCATCTTGTACTACTCCATGTATCCACGGGTATCTGCCGGGCTTGTTTGACTTCAATTGCCTGAAGAACTCAGACGTCTGATTGAAAAGTTGACTGTTAGGATTGTTTTCCGATTTCACAGTATAGACAAGTATAGCACATGGATTTAACCCTGCGTATTTACATCACGTCCCGCAAGTATGTTGCAAAAGTCGGTCAATAAGCGATTCGATTCTGGAGCTTATAGCGGGCACACAAATCATCTATAATAAAAATTATAACTTTAATAGATAGACAGTTTTTGCTAAGTGGATTGCTTATGAGCCAGTTTTTATTACATCGTCGGCAAGCAATGGCGGCAGCAGTAGCCGGCTTTTCTATGTTTGATTTACCAAGCCTTTCCGCGTCAGAAGACCCATTTAAAGGCTTGCCTATTGGAATTCAGTCTTTCTCATTGCGTGGTTATAACCTGCTTGAAACCATTCGTCATATCCAGGGAATGGGGCTTCATTTTGTGGAATTTTATCCGAACCATGTCGCTCAGGCGATCGATGCAGAAGGTTTGAAGAATCTTAACGACCTGTTAAATAAGTCCGATATCAAAATGGCAGCGCATGGTGTTTGGAGCTTCAATAATAATCACGAGTTTAACAAGGGTATTTTTGAGTTTGCTAAACGACTGGGTGTTAAATGCTTAACCGCTAACCCAACGCCGGATTCGTTTGAATCACTTGATAGGTTGGTCGAAGAGTATAAGATTCGGGTGGCGATCCATAACCATGGTCCGGATGCTTTGTACGATAAGATCAGCTCTGTGGTGGATGCAGTGAAGGATCATCATCCGCTGATTGGCTCCTGTGTCGATACGGGACACTTTATTCGCAGTCAAGAAGATCCTGTCGAAGCTATTTTGAAACTGAATAAACGAGTGTTTGCTTTGCATATCAAAGATGAAGCCAAGATGGAGAAAGTTTCTCACAACACAATCATTGGTGAAGGCCATCTCGATGTAGTGGGTGTATTTAAGGCGTTAAAGAAGGTGAAGTTCCCCGCTGATGGATCCATTTCGCTTGAGTATGAAGCTAACCCTCAAAACCCCCTCGATGATATCAAGCAGTGCATTGAAGTCGCTAAAGATGCCATTGCTAAAGTTCACTAACTTGATAAAACAGGCAACAAGGACAAGAATCTCAATCAATGCTCGCTAATCGAATAATACCTTGTCTGGATGTAGAGAGTGGTCGGGTTGTTAAAGGCACCAACTTTGTCAATCTGCGCGACGCTGGAGATCCAGTTGAAGTTGCATCTCGCTATGAACGTGAAGGTGCCGACGAATTAGTCTTTTTGGATATTACCGCGAGTCATGAAGGTCGTGACATCATGCTGGATGTTGTAAAACGGACAGCCGAGCAGATCTTTATGCCCCTGACGGTTGGCGGTGGTATTCGAACAATCGAAGATATTCGTTCCTTGTTGAATGCGGGGACGGATAAAGTCTCGATCAACTCCGCGGCTTGTAAGGATCCTCAATTCGTACGTGAGGCTGCTAGGAAATTCGGAAGTCAGTGTATCGTTGTAAACATTGATCCCAAACGGATTCAACGCGATGGTCACGAAGTTTGGGAAGTTCATATTAATGGGGGGCGTAAGCCAACAGGTCTGGAAGCTGTCCATTGGGCTCAGGAGGTTGAAAAGCTCGGAGCCGGGGAAATTGTGCTTACCAGTATGGACTGCGATGGTACGAAAGATGGCTATGACATAGAGATCACTAAGGCCGTCAGCGAAGCCGTTTCGATTCCTGTAGTGGCTAGTGGTGGGGCTGGGTCACCAGATCATCTGGCGGATGCGATTCTGTTTGGGAAAGCGGATGCTGCTTTGGCTGCCAGCATCTTCCATTTTGGTGAATATACTATTCAGGAAACCAAGGAACTTATGGCGGAGCGAGGAGTTCCTGTTCGACTTTAGTGGCCTCTAGTGAATAAAATAATGGCTTATCTGTTCGACCGTTTCCCCAGTTTGGGCCTGTCTTGAATTCATCACCTTCTCAGATCGATTTTCTCTGTAAAGCGTGTCAATCGCCGATGAGTGCGCCTGTGGAAGCCGCCGGGAAGAAGGGTGCCTGCCCGGAATGTCAGGCAGTGATGGAAATCCCTCTTGTTAGTCTTGAAGGGAAGCTGACCGATGTTCGTGATGGCAAATGTGTCGTTCTGATTCTTAAGGCTGAGTATCATCAGGCTGAAAAGGGGGACTACTACAGGTTTCGCTGTCGGGCCTGTGACCAAGGATTGTCTATTCCGGCGGATAAAGGGCATAAGAAAATTCAGTGTACCAGTTGTGAGGCTGTTTCCCGTCTGAGCTTAGCAGTGTTGAAGTCTGATGACTTGGACATGATTGATAACCCCCGGGGTGCAACGGCAGATAATCCCACCGTCACTGCTGAGAACAATGTGTTGTCCACAGAGCCCGATAAGATTTTATTTGAGTGTAAGGAGTGTCGTCAGCAGGTGCGTGTGCCGAAGGAACATGCCGGTAAGAAAGGAAGGTGTCCAAATTGTCGAGCGACAGTTGAGATCCCATACTATTCAACCGTCACAGGCTTTCGGGTCAAACCGTCGGTTTTTCAATCTCCTCTAAAAACGCTGGCACCGGGGCAAGTGAATTTGACTGCCCCGGACTTATTTAAGAACTACGTGCCTGAATCTCCTCTGAAGGCCGGTAATTGGAACTCTACCCGCGTTTCCAAGCGAACCGGATCTTTGGTGCCGAAACAGGCTGCAGTGAAGCGAGAAGGTCTTCCCTGGGAGAATCCTCCTGAGCATGGGGGACGCTTCTGGCCAACCTGTAGAATGATTTTGTTCAGCCCTAATACTGCGTATCAACAGATATACGAAGATGATGGGTTGGGCAATCCGGTTGGATTTGCAGTCCTCGCTCATATGCTGGCTACGATTCTTTTTGCAATGGCGATGGTACCGGTTCTGGCCGTGGCCTGTCTGTTAGCCGAACCGTACATGGCTAATGGTATCGATTACCTGAAGTTGACAGGGCAATTTGCAATCGGGGTTGGGATTTGGTTTGCTGCAGGACTCTTGACCATTCCGCTATTGATGTTTTGTTACGGAGCGATGTTGCATGCGGCAGCATTTGTTGTAGGCGGTACGGACAAGCCTTTTGCTACGACTAATCGCATGCTGGCTTATAGCTTTGGTGCGAATCTGCAAACACTCGCGGTTCCATTTCTGGGACCGGCTTTATTTCTGATTTGTTGGTGTTGGCAAATGACTTGTGGAATTTCCAAGACCCATGAGAAGTCGATGAGTCAGGGGTTTGGAGTATTTCTGTTGGGCACTTTAGTTCCGGGATTTTTCATTGGACTCATGTTGGCGATGATCAAATAATAAAGTCATGTTCAAAAAAACTTATATTATGTTCCTGCTGGTAGCTGTTTTGAGTAGCAGTTCACACGGGTATGCACAGCAGGTTGTTTTATCTGCTCCGCACTCTCAATTTACTGAACATTGGCATGAGAATTTGGGGTCGTCATTCTATTTGGAAGGAAGCTTCCCACGAGGTGGTTGGTTCTTCAAATGGGGAGCCCCCGTGCTGCCACCGTTCGGAGGCTATGACGGACGTGACACCCGATTTGGTATCGGTTTTCGCAAGGGGAATTTAAGAGGTCGCTTGAATCTTTGGATGAGCCAGGGAATGGATCGTTCGATCATCATGGATGCTCCTTATATCACCGTCCCTCATGCTGGCTATGGTTCTATTCGACATGGCAGTTGGCGACCGTTTGTCACGGGTTGGACACCTGTACTCGGGGGTCAGCCTCAATGGCAGTACCCGTTGAAAAACTTTGTGAATTCCGCCGACGCGAAGCAATTAAAAGTCACTTCAAGTGGTTCCAGGGATGCAGAGCAGATTGAGCATGTTCGGCAGACATTAAAGGCTCCTCAGCAGGACCCCCCGTTAACCTTGATCAACGGTACGGAACGCGCAGGTACAGACCAGTAATAATGGATCTCGCCTAGTAGGATTTAGACCAGCTTGCAGAAATGGTCCAATCCGTTCCCATTTGCAGACCTCGAAAATCCTGATGGACTGGATGAGCAAGTTCGAAGTTGAGACGACTGCTATCCTTGAGGGATTTGATTACACCGTAGCCAAAGTTTATGAACTGACCGCCTTTGAAGGCTCCATTGGCTGCAGGGTTCATTTGAGCGATGGTCATTGGCGGGTCACCCATTTGCATCATTTCCAACTGAGGGTCCTGACCCTGAAAGTCACTTGCCCAAACCCCTTCCATACGAAGAGTGTATGCCCAGGTTTTATCTTCGCTAAATAATTTGCTATACCAGCCGTTTAGACGATAAATGTCACTGGGTGCATAGCCGGCATCACTTTTACCCAAGGCGATATTCGTTTGCAGTTGGAGCCCGACACTGGAGGCCTCATTGTATTTATTCCATGTAATTCCAGGACGTGCCATCCAGGTTCCCGCCCCAAGACGCATAGGATATGGGTATTCGATCTGCATCATAGGATTCATCGGGCTCGTAGTTTTACCGTCTATATCGCCGGTCGGTGCAGAGAATCCAATATTCATGATCAGCTCTGTACCTTGGTCGTCATCGGATCTCAAACGCCAAAGAGCACCAAATGGTAGATCTCCGAATCCTGAGTTTTGCCTTGTCTGTGTTGGCATTGGCATTTTCATCCCCATGCCGTTATCCATGTAAGGAGTCATTTCCATGGTGTTGGAAAGCCACATTGGCATGATGTAAACGGTGATGTCGTCTGTCCAGCCCGCCATGTAGTGAAGCATGTGCATTTCCATACTCATACGTTCCGGAACGACCATGGTGGATGGATAGTTGTTCAGCACCTCCATATTTGTGAGTTGCGTTTCACCTTCAAATAGCCCAGTCATGGACATATTCATGTATTTGTATTCAATCATCCGTTCGGATGGGCTGTGCAGATGAGCTCCCATGAGATGGGCGGGGGCATGGGTATCAGGTCGAGAGTACTTAAGCTCTTTTTCTTTTTGAGCAGTATTGGTATTTAATACGACATTTCCGTTCGTCAGTATTTCATCCAAGCGCTGCTGAAGATTTGTCATTAGTGAAGATTCTGCATGAAGTGTTACAGTCAGACAGCAGAATAATAAGGTAATAAGACATCGTATTAACATAGCGGGTCTCCCGAAAAAAGCACGTCATTTTTATCGGTCCTCCCTTGATAGGTGCCACAGCGCAATACACGCGAAATAGCGAATATGCACCTAACTAAACCACTCTCTAGAGGGGGGGAGTGTTAAGACGTAACAGCTAGGATATTTATGAATCCGTATCGCATTCGCAATTATTTTTTTACGAATAGACTCCGCGCATGAAAAAAGCTCCCAAAATGTTAGTGGATCCCAGGGGGGCAGAGAATTCCAACTTTCATCTCGGGAGCGATTGGATTGTTGATTCCCAAGCTAGTGGCCTCCGTGCCTTGTAGCCGGGAAATCCTGTTGAAGAATGTTTTCCCCAACAGGGCGGGAGATTAATGGACAAGCCCTGAAGAGGTCAAGATGAGTTTGACCTACTTAGGATTTATTTGAGTAGAGATTCTGATCGGCCCGCTGAAAGAATGCGGCGGCACTATCACTTGTCTGTTGTCTTGCGGAACCCGTTGAGCAACTCAAGCCAATATTTGCGGCTTCGAATCGTTCTTCAATTTGAGTGCGAAGAGAACCTAGTTCTTCAGGGGATTCAGTGATTAATAGAACGAATTCATCTCCACCCCAACGAAACAGGGTTCCAAGCTCAGAGGTCTCATGGAGCAACGTGCTGGCGGCTTTTTGAAGTAGTGAGTCACCTGCCAAATGCCCTTGTTGGTCATTGACTGTTTTGAAATTATCTAAGTCAATAATGATCAATGCCATCTCACAACGGGTCTTCAGACCCAACTCCAAACTGTGCTCAAAATCTTTCCGGCTAGGCAAGCCGGTAATGTGATCTTTCCAAATCGCTGGGCCGGGTTTTCCCCACCGGCCTTTCACTAAATAGCCCAATGCAAAACTAACTGCGATCAAAAGAAAAAGTTGTAATTCCATGGCGGGTGAATCTTGGGGTCGCGAATCTTTGAGCTTAACGATGATTCTTATTGTGTCGTATAATATCAGCTTCTTAAAGCCACTTACTTTTTTACTCTACATCTTCTCCGCACGTCATGAGCGATATCATATTTGAATGGGAAAAAGTATCTAAGAATTTTCCTGGTGTGAGGGCTTTAAAAGACGTTTCCATTTGTCTTCATGCGGGTGAAGTCCATGCCATTGTTGGCGAAAATGGTGCTGGTAAAAGCACGCTCATCCACATGGCCGCCGGAGTGTATTTACCCGACGGGGGTACAATGCGAATCCTCGATGGCACTTCCTATTCCACACCTGTAGGCGCTCGTAAAAATGGGGTTGTCACGGTTTTTCAGGAAGCTGAGTTATTCGATCATTTGAGTGTTGCTGAAAATATTGCGTTGCTTCAGGGGTTACCGGTAGAAAAAGCTGGCTTGGTGAGCTGGTCACAAATTCAGGAAACCGCCACCTCATACCTGCAGGGTCTCCCTGAACCAATAGACCCACGGATGGCTGCTTCGGCATTAACGGTTGCACAACGACAAATGTTGCAAGTTGCATCCGCAGTTGCCCAAAACGCTAGAGTTCTTATTCTCGATGAACCGACGAGTGCTTTAAGTGTGTCGGAGACTACCTGGCTGTTTCGTCAGATTGAAAACTTAAAACAAACTGGTACCGCAATTGTTTATATTTCACATCGACAGGAAGAAATCTTGCAGCTAAGCGACAGGATTAGCGTTTTGCGAGACGGTGAGCTGATTTGGACCGAGCCAGTTGCTAGCGTAACAAAATATTCGCTTGTCGAAGCAATGGTGGGACGGAAGATCGACATTGATATTCCGCGAGAAAACACCGCTCCGGTTGCTGCCCCTATGCGTTTGGAGATAAGAAATCTGAGTGATCGGGAGCAAGTCGTCGAGGATGTCTCGCTTTCCGTCAAGGTAGGTGAGGTCGTAGCGATTTATGGTCTAGTCGGAGCAGGACGTACAGAATTTGTTGAAACGCTGTTTGGGATTCGTGAACGTGCCGGCGGTGATGTGTGGATTGACGGAAAGCCTGTCCGGATCCGTACACCCAACGATGCAGTAGCCAATGGCATGGGCTTAGTGACTGAAGACCGATTAAATCAGGGGATCTTTCGTTGGCATGGTGTTTCTGAAAACACGGTGGCGGCTGCTTTACGACAGCTAGGTACAGGCCCCTTTACCAATTTGACTCGGGAGCGAGTTGCCACAAAAAATATACTTGAACGACTTAAGGTTAAATTCGCCAGCCCTGATCAGGCCATTGAAAATTTATCAGGCGGTAATCAACAAAAAGTTCTTCTGGGCCGCTGGTTATTGAATGAACCGAAAATCCTTATTCTCGATGAACCAACGCGAGGTGTGGATGTCGGGGCTAAGGAAGAAGTACATAATATCATCAGTCAATTGGCTGTTTCTGGATGTACGGTCATCTTCATTAGTTCCGAGTTGCCGGAAGTTCTGCGATATAGTCAACGCATTGTGGTTTTTCGCGACGGCCAAATTTCTGGTGAGTTAACGGCGGACGAAGCGACCCCGGAACTCGTGGCAGAGTTGGCCTTTCCGGCTGAGAATTCCAAGCGGGCAAATCAGATCGACACCCCATTCAGACGTCAGCGTTCGTTGATGGGCCAGCACGTTCCAGAGTTTGTACTGGCAGCGATCTCGGCGTTACTAATGGTCATTCTCAAATGGAAGAATCCGGCTTTTGACTTTTCCATTTTGTTTGTTAATGTTGTTCCCTGGGCAATTTTGGGATTGTCTGCTGCCATGGTGATTATTGTGGGAGCCATTGATATTTCGATTGGCTCTCTTCTGGGACTGGCCACAGCTGCCGGCGGGATGGTGATGACCTCTGGACTACCCCCGTTGTTAGCCATCACTATCGGCGTCACGGTAGCCGTCATGGTTGCTGTGGCAGGAAGCTTGCTCAATGCGGCCATGTCAATTTGGGGCAATGTTCATCCAATCGTTGTCACTCTTGGAATGTTGTATGCGTTTCGGGGGTTGGTCTCTGTGCTGATGAATGGCGAATCCATTATCGATGTGCCGGAAGTCTTCACCTGGATTGCTCGCAAAGGTGATTTTCCAACGTCGTTGGTTTACGGAGCCTTAATCTTTGTCCTGGTCCACATCTTTATGACTCGGCACCGACGTGGAAGACACCTTTACGTTGTGGGCAACTCTGAAACGGCAGCCAAATTACTTGGCATTAGAAAAACGGTGGTTTGGTGCTGGGCCTTTGCTTTAAGCGGAGCCCTGGTTGCGTTTTCCGGATTGTTACAACTGGCCACCACCACTCAAATGCAGGCAACACTTGGTGACACCTGGGAATTAGATGCCATTGCCATTGCTGTGATGGGAGGCGTTTCAATCACCGGCGGCCGTGGTACCGTTCTGGGTGTGGCGTTGGGTGCGATCTTACTTAAAACATTACAGGCAGTGCTCATCCAGTTTGAGGCCTCAGCAGGGAAGATCAAACTTGTGGTGGGTTTAGTCATTCTTACCGCGATTATTCTAGACCACCTTAGTGCTCACTATCTTGTTCGCCGCAGCCAGCGAATTCGTCAGTTGGCAAGGAGAGGTGGCTCATGAATCGCATCAATCTTAAGTCGACTTGTCTTACACTACTTGTTCCGTTGTTACTCCTCGTTATTGCCATGACCATTGTGGTTACCAAGGTGGAGCGTCCGACAGCTCTCATTCAAACAGGTATTGAATGGATGGAAATCGGCATGCTGGCGATGGCTATGACCGCAATCATTATTACTGGTGGTATTGATTTGTCGGTGGCATCCATTGTTGCCTTATGTGTGGTAACCATAGGAGTTTTATTTGATAAATATTCTTGGTCATATCCTGCAGCAGCGAGTGCAGCGATCGCGGTGGGCGTATTCGCAGGCGGCATGAATGGACTGGTAATTGTCCAAGGCCTTTCGCCGTTGATTGTGACTTTGGCAACCATGGCACTTTATTCCGGCCTGGCTCTGTCGATCGCTCCTGAAGCGGGGATTCAAATGCCCCTCGACTTGGAAGAGGCTATTTACTTTGGAAGATGGCCCGCGCAGTACTTTATCTTTCTCCTTGTTGTTTTGCTGATGTACGTTTTTTTACATCACACCAGAAGTGGGCGTACGTGCTTTTATTTAGGTGAAAATCCCGTGGCTGCGCGATACGTCGCCTTACCGGTAAAACAAGTCCAGTTAGGTGTTTATCTACTCAGTGGGTTATTAGCAGGTCTCGTGGCGGTGATGTATGTTATGTCGCGAACAACGGCCATTGCGATTGCTCATCAAGGTGCGGAGCTCAAAGTCATCGCGTGTGTGGTGGTTGGCGGTACATTAATAACCGGGGGATACGGTTCGATCGCTAGGACATTGTTAGGGCTTTGCGTGATGGTCTCGTTGGATATCTGCTTAGACTTGATGGCAAATGATTACTCATGGATGAATGCACGTGTTAAGATGATCGTGATGGGCGGATTAGTGATTGCTATCGCAGTTTGGAATCAACGGCTGGCAAAGCGATTGAATTGATCCGGTGTTCACCCGCTATCTTTCAGCCTGAGGAGGCTTCAATAGCATGTGGTATAAATCTCTGATCTGTTTGACCGGGGTATTCGCCCTGTCCACCATCAGCCTGGCTCAACAGGCTGGTCGCCAGCCTTCGGTTCAGTTCCCTCAAGTGGTGCAGCTTGTAGGCAAGCCATTGCCGGACATCCGGATTCTAAACTCGGAGGGAAAACCATTATCCACAGCTGACTTACGTGGTCAGCATACGGTGCTTGTTTTTGGTTGTTTGACATGACCACCCTTTCTAAGAAATGTTTCCAGTATGGAAACGGTCGCGGTGGATTATCGAAAGAAGGGTGTAGGGTTCTACTACATTTACAAGGCACTTGCTCACCCCGAACACAACGGCTATGTCCAACCATTTAATCTTCAGGAGCGCTTATTGCACGTAGCTGAAGCTAAACGCACGTTAGGTTCAAGCATTGAATGGATTTGTGACAATATGCAGAATGAATTTAAGCAAGCCTTAGGCGGAGCCCCAAATAGTCAGTTTGTCATTGATCCGGATGGAAAAATTATAAGTGCATCAAGTTGGAGCAATCCAACCGGGCTTCGAGAGACACTAGCAGGCCTTGTCGGTGAGGTTGCTCCCCCCACGACGATTGCAGAATTGGGATTGAAGCCATTGCCGCCGCCTCGTTTAGCAGCGACAGGCGTGATTGCTCGTCCACAGATGCCGAGCTCTATGCGAGCCATTCTTGTGAAGCCACTACCTAGTCTTGAGCCTTATTATGTAAAGCTTCGAGCGGAGGTTGACAGCGGATTTATGCAGGAAGGTTTAGGATGGCTTTACCTGGGATTCCATTTAGATCCTTTATTGGGAGTGCATTGGAATAATCTGGCTCCGCCGCTTGAGTTTAGCATTGAAACACCTGAAGGTCTCTGTATTGCTTCTTCACGCGGTCTGGCTCCGGTTGTGAAGACAGAAGCAGATGCTGATCCGCGAGAGTTCCTTTTGGGGCTTGAATGGGATTCGAAGATTTTATCAAGAGCCAATTTCAATAAAGCCGAGTTGATTTTAGTCGTAAATTACTACGCCTGTCACGATAACGGTTGGTGTAAACCATTCAAACAACGTTATCACATTCAACTTGTTCCGGATCGAAATGCAGGAAGCGTTCGCTCACGGGGTCGCCCAGACGGCGGTTTTCGGAATCGTTAGGCTGAGTACTGGAGGTCGACGGTTTGGCCGGTGAGCGCGCTTTGTTCCACGGCTTTCGTGAATTCCATATAACGAACGCCTTTGGCAAAGTTATTGAATTCGATTTGTTCGAAGCCTCGGATTGCATTAATAAACTCTTCTTCTACTCTCCAACTCACAGCCAGATCTTCCGAAACATTTACTTCTTCCATTTGTGAATCACTAGCAGCACCAAAGTACAGCTTGTCATCCGGAGCCATCACATACTTGAGTGTTCCTTGGCTTCCATAAAGGTGTATTTGTGGACCGGGGCCATGATGAACTACTCCACTCATGTGGTAGATGCCACGGGCGCCACAAGGTAATTCAGTGATGACCTGAACGGAGTCCGGAGTGCCTACCGGTTCCTGCTGACCGGTTTCATTATTAAAACGCGTCGGTGTAAATGTTTGTGTACTTGCCAGCACCCGAATGGGGTCTGTGATCCACCGAACCAGCGGTTCGTGGATAATTCCCAGGGCTAGCATATTAATGCCACTATAAGGTCCGGACTGTCGCCAATGGAGTGGCGTACCTGACTGGGCAAAGGCATCATTTGTTCCTAAGACTACCACTTCGCGTAATTCACCAATTTTCGTGGCCAAGTACTGTTGCACTACTTTGTGCGCTCTCATGCCGAGAGGACTGGGAACGATTTGAGCCACGAGTTCAGGATGTTGCTGGCTAGCAGCATACATTTGGCGGGCCTCGTTGTCGTCCATCGCCATTCGAGCTTCAGTGAGCACATGTTTCCCGTTCTCGAACGCGGCAAGGGTGATCGGGCAATGCATGTAAGGCCAGGTGCCGATACAGATTGCATCGATCGTCGAATCTTCAACTACCTGCTGCCAAGACTCATAAATCTTTGGAATATTGTATTCTTTGGCGGCCTTTTGGGATGATTCGAGTGAACGATTACAGACCGCTTCTAGAGTAACCTTGGGGCATGCCAGTAGTCCCGGAGCATGACGCAAACGCGTATTTGCGCCAAATCCAATCATACCAACTCGGATTGTATCCATATTTGTCCTATCTATTTGCGGCTGACATGAGCGAAAGGAAGCGAGGTTTAAAAGTGGAAGTCATCAATATTTTCTTTGGTAAAAATGATGGGTGGACCCAGAATCGCCTGACCATCTTTCACGACGACGCCTTTGATACGGCCGAAGTCATAAGTACCTTCGGCCAATTCACCTTTGGTTTTTAAATGGTGTGCGACATACACCGTCAAATATCCCAGATCGACTGGATTCCAGAGGGCGAACTTTGAGCAGGCTCCACTTTCAACGAAGGGCTTCATGCTTGATGGCAATCCAACACCAGTTACAAAGATCTTCCTTGACTTTCCGGCATCTTCAACGGCTTTAGCTGCTCCTGGAACCGCGACCGAAGTGAGGCCCCAAATTCCGGCAATATCTCCATGTGAGTTCAAGGCCGCGGTGGTCATTTCCTGAGCTTTGCTTTGGTCTTCCCCGGGCATAAGAGTTTCGAGGAGTACCATCTGGGGATACTCTTTTTCAATTCGAGCCCTCATGAATTTGATCCAGATGTTTTGATTAGAGGCAGTGGGTGTACCAGAGACGATTAGAAATTTTCCAGCTGGTGGTTTCCCTTGTTCTTTCAGCCCTTCGACCATGATATTGACCATCGTCTCTGCAATGGCTTCATTCGAGGCCTGATTTACAAAGATCTGTCGGCGAGAATTTTCCGGACCGGCATCAGTATCCCAGGTCATGACAGTGAAGTCTTCGCGCGCAGCGGAACGTAATGTGGAAGAAATAGCATCCGGATCGTTTGGAGCAACCGCCAATACATCGAAATCCTGAGCCATCCATGTATTCAGCATTCGTACCTGATCTTCATGGATGGCAGAGGTAGGTCCATCGTAATGAACATTGATATTCAATTCCTCACCGGCTTCCCGAACTCCTTTGCCAGTTGCTTCAAAGTAAGAGATGCCAACCAATTTGGGCATTACGCCAATTCTTAAACTTGCATCAACTGTATCGGACTCCTTCGTAGGTGAGCCACCCTGCTCCTCTTCGCTTGAGCAGCCTAAAAACGAGGTCAGGGATATGAAACTAAGGAGCAAATAAAGGAATGAAGCGCAAGGGTTTTTCATGTCAGTAAACTTCCAAATGCTTTTATAGTTCGGGAGTGTAATCCTTTGCTAATTCTATCAGATGAGAATTGCGGAAAAAGGAATCGTTTTAGCGACCTGAGAGTAAGATCCAGTCAGGTTGATTGTCAATCGTCGACTCAGTCCAATCGGTAATATCGCGGAACGAGTTTTTAATGGCTTCCGCCCGACCATCCTCCACCAGTTGTTTTGGGAGCGGGAGATAAAGGGTGCCCGCGGGTGTTCCTCGATAGTTTCGAGACGCTAGTACTTCTTTGGTTCTGAGGTGAGCATGCTCCTCCATAAATAGCCGCCGCTCTTTCAGTGGAATTCCCATGGTAGGTTCGAGGATATAGATCACATCTTCAGAGGTGGTCTGCTTGTTGAGTTGGTCAAAGAAGGCTACGGCATCACCAGTTCTGCTTAGTAGATCATGACGCAGGCCATCAGAATCGGTAAGTTGCTCTGCGTATTGAGCTCTAATAAAGGTTTTGTCCCCCAGAGCAGCGATGCCATAGAGTGAGGGAATTAGTGTGAAGGTTGCGAGTAGAAATAAACCTGCAACTCGTCTTTGCAAGTGGGACGTGGCACACGCATTCCAAAGTGCTGGCAGTATAAGTGGTAGTACGGCAATCGCAGCTGGCCTTAAAAATCGCGTATCCATATGGATGGCACTTCCGCGAACCAGAAACACGAGTAACACAAGGCTGAATCCCAACAGGTGACCGATCAAGAGCGGTTTGGTTCGCTCAATGTTTGATGTAACAGTTTCATCTTTGGGGGATTGAGTGGGATGGTTTTTTAATACCCACCAAACCAGCAACGCGACGGGTAAAAACAGCCATCCTTCGGAACCGTCGTGATGATTGCCCATCGACGGCAGAAGATCAAGCGTCAATTTATTAAGTAATGTTCCAAGATCGGTCATTGCGAATAGCCACGCCCCCGGGATCCAAAGCAGAGGGGTCCATTGAATCGGTGAATCGACTTGGGTTGGATTTCCTTCAGGAATTATTCCGAGCCACAAAATAAATCCAGCCATTGTCCCGGCATTGATGCACCAGTTAATAAACGCACGTTTGCTGACGCGCCGGGTGTAAATTAGCCACAACCAGGCCACTCCGAATCCCACACTGCTTAAGCCGGCACTGTACTTAAGCAAAACCAACATGGGAGTCATCGCTCCGGCGCCGGCAGCGAGGTATATCGAAACACGTTTGGTCTGATCGGAGATGGCGGCTTTGTAATTTAATAGAAGTATGGCAGGGAAGAGCGACCAATAGAAGAACTCTCCACCATCGTAAAGATAGAAGTTAGCGTGACTATATCGGGCACTTAAAAAGCAGAGGAAAATCCAGGGTAAGGCTGTTGGAGAGCAGGCTAACCTGAAGAACCAAAACCAAAAGAAAATTCCTAATCCCCACCCGATGAAGGTTGTCCACTGAATGACTTGTCCACTATCGAGATTAAGACCAATGGCGGCGGTCGACTTATTAACAAGTTCAGGAATAGCTCCGTATGACTCGGGCCACCAGGTGATGGGGGAGCGTCGATTCTGAGAGAGGTCCTGTGGGTCAACCGAAGTGAGTACCGTCGGTTTTATTCCGCGACTGGTAGCATTTGCTAATAAATAAGTGCCAACATCGGTCGCGATGGCAGGTCGTTGAGCGAATGCCGCGTAGGCACTGATTCCCAGAATCAGTACAACGGCGAACCAGCCAACCTTGCCCACCTGTTCTGATTGCGAGGTGGCGGTTACTGGTTGCTCAGCAGTCATTGAAGTTCTTACGATAGGAGGTCATCGAGCGGCGGCAGGTGCCCCGGGAGTTGCTGGAAGAGTATTTTTGCAAGTTGTTCCGCAACTTTAGTAGATGCTTCAAGCTCATTGGCAGCCATCGCCTCTTCAGCCGAACACACCCCTAATAGTAATTGAGAGAAAACAGATTTTGACATCGTTAAGAAGCTCTTGCCTGATTTTCCTCGAGTGACTTTTGCCGATCTAGGAGTGAGTGTCAGGGTATAAGCCTTTCCACTGAGGACAAGACCAAGACTTGCGGGCAGGTTTACGTTGGCCTGCTGAGCACGGTCGTTCAGTAGGTGCCGCACCTGCTTCAGCAAGGTAAGTGGATTGAATACTTTACTGAGGATCACTTCGCCGCCAACGACGGTACGTCGCAGGAACTCACCACCAGCCTCTTTCATCAATTCATGCAAGGGGTCTCCGTCAGGTGCATCCAGACGAACAGGAACATCTTTTTGTTCAATGACATCGCTACAGATTCGTTCCAACAGATCGGGAACGATATCTTCACGACTCCCATCGGTGATTAATTCAAGAATGCGTCCATGTTTAACAATCGCATAACCAACGATGGCATGGTATCCACTTTCGATGGTTAGTTTTTTAGGACCGTCGATGGCGACATAGACTTGTTCAAAGCTGTGGCGATTTA
>Ga0315322_10000253_pt1 | contig 38185 bp, 32 predicted proteins | sample M110021515metaG_FD_203461 | JGI IMG/M metagenome (GOLD analysis project Ga0315322, IMG submission 203461) | Ammonia-oxidizing marine archaeal communities from Monterey Bay, California, United States - M1 100m 21515 | ecosystem: Environmental > Aquatic > Marine > Intertidal zone | place: USA... | reverse complement strand
TTTTTTCAGTCGGGAAAGTTCCTCCGCTGCTTTGCCTGCCAAATTGAAACTGGGATCGTTGCTCAGCCTTTCCAAGGCAGCAACCGCTTGATCCAGCGCACTCATTTTTTGGCCAATTGCAGAAATGATGGAGATGCACTTGTTTTGGAAATCAACATCACCTGTAAGAGCACTTGCTTCAAGTCTCGGTAGCACAGGAAGCCCCGCGTTGGCGAGGTGCTGAGTTGCGGCTTGCCGGACTCCGAATTTCTTGTGTCTGAGGTTTTCGAAGGCCTCTTCGATTGCAAGACTCCGTCTTGCCGACACAGTGGCTTCCGGCTTCGCAGCGTCGGCTTCAGACTTCGCAGCGTCGGCTTCGACAGCCTCCGAATCGGACTTCGGCTGTGTTGTCTCCGTTTGGGCAGCAACTCTGGCTTGATGAAGCTGGACGATCAAGGCGATTGCAATGATGCCGCGAATAAAACGCATAGACCAGGGATTCATGTGGTTCTCGTCAGTATTTGATCGGTTGTGGGACGATCGGTTCGTTAGGACCCTTGTGGAACTCACCTGCTCGTCGCTTGCGTGCGCGGCATACCTTTTCCCTTGTAGTATAGCGTTGGCACGTGGGATCGGCTAATCACGCAAGCGGGAAAAACGGGCTTCTCAAATTGGGATTTGTGCGGAAGTATAGGCACCGCCGTTTAGTCTTGGCGACGAAGTGAGGAGTTGGTCGGGACAGGCAAGACAGCATGGCAGATGAAAACTGTTGGGGAGGCCTGGGGGATCGTTGAAATGATGCGCCGATCGGTACCTTGCCCGATCGGGCAAGGTAGTCCGCTGGCGAGGGAATTCACCAGACTTATGGCTACCGTTTGTCTGGTCATCAAGCTGAACCAGTGTCACGCCATCAAATGTGTTGACGGGCGTTCATGTTGTTGCTGAGGATCAAGGTTCTTAAAGTTTCTCCGGTACTTTCAGTTTGATGGCGGCTTCGGACGGGGCCACATCTCTGGGTATAGTGGCATCCAGCGTCCCTGAGGTGAGCACGTCGGGCATGAGTAGATCAGAGCATAAGTCAAATACGACGCGAGTGATCCTTGCCGGACTGATCGGCAATTTCATGGAGTGGTATGACTTCGCAGTCTATGGCTATCTTGCGACCGTCATTGGCAAACAGTTTTTTCCCTCGGAAAATCCGACGGTTTCTTTGATTGCGGCATTCGGTGCTTTTGCGGCCGGATTCCTTGTGCGTCCTTTAGGGGGGCTTGTTTTGGTCGCATTGGTGATGTGCTGGGGCGCCAGCATGCAATGATTTTTTCAGTCCTGGCGATGGCGATTACAACCGTCTTGATGGGGTTATTACCGACTTATGAAACAGTCGGAATCGCCGCGCCTGTGATGATCGTTCTGCTTCGAATCATTCAAGGCTTGTCTGTTGGTGGCGAGTACACCAGCTCGCTTGTCTGCTTGGTCGAGCATGCGAAGCCACATCGCCGTGCTCGGCGATCTGGGGAGTTTGGGGCGCGACGGCTGGAATCTTGCTGGGATCCGGGGTGGGCGCCGCAACGACAACGCTTATGACGCCGGAGCAATTAGCATCATGGGGTTGGCGCTTGCCGTTTCTGATGGGAGCGTTTGTCGCTTTCACTGGCTATCTGGTTCGGCATGGGATTCATGCTCCCGAAATAAAAGCTACCAGTAAAAAACCCGTGCGTGACACGTTCGGCAAGCACCGCTGGGACGTCATTCGAGTCGCCTTGCTCAATGCGGGGTTGGGAGTCGGGGGTTTACTCAGCGTTTGTTTATTCAGTGTCTTACATTCAGACCGTCGACAACCTGCCCGAAAGCCTTGCCTTGAATCTCAACACGGGTTGCATGATTCTGCTGCTGGTGATCTTGCCGCTCTTCGCTTGGCTAGCCGACTTGTACGGTCGCAAGCCGATGTTGTGGGCGGAAGCGCGGTGCTCACTCTCGGAGCCATTCCATTCTTTCACCTCATGCACTCTGCCAATGCCTACCAGATTTTTCTGGGTGAATGTGGATTTGTGGTGGGCTTGGGCATGTTCTCGGCGGGTGTCGCTGCGGGAAACGTTAAGTTGATGCCGAGTTCAATTCGATGTACTGGACTTGCGTTTGCCTACAATGCTTCAATCGGATTGATGGGGGGAAGTACCCCACTCATCTCGGCCTGGCTGATTGCTGAGACAGCTAATCCAATTTCCCAGGATACTGGGTGGCCGCTGCATCGCTCGTCTCGCTATTCACGGCAGTTTTTCTGGTGCCCGAAACAAGGCACCAGTCACTGCCTTGACCTATCGGCCACTTTCACGCTGCAGGCAACACGGCATGAATGCTGTCGACGCAGAACAGTGCCGACACAGAAAAGTATTCCCAAGCGGTGCGATGCTACAACTCTGTCGGGGCAGAAAGCTACTGCGAGTAGGATTTGCACCGTCTTCTGATGAGCAGCTATTCTGGTAATACCCCCTGGCAGATTTGAACTACCGTTTCTGGACTGAGAATCCAGTGTCCTGGGCCACTAGACGAAGGGGGCGATTCGCAGCTCTAGGATCTACCGTAGGCAACTGCGGTAGGACCAACGCCGTCCGCGAATCCTAACACAACATGGGGGAATCGCGGAAGTGTTGTTCAGTCAGGTGTCGGGGTTCGGCTATGTTTATGTTACCAATGCAAGCATGATTTTTTTTGAGATTGCAAATGTGTTTGATCCAAGGCGACCACTGCTGATGATTTTGCCTGTAGCTGAAAAATACGGGGGGCTGTCATGTCAAAGCTGATCATTGCTGGACAACTGCTTCGGGAGGTTGCTGCGGGAAGCTGTGGTTTGGTCCCCGGCTTTGTTGTTGTGCAAGGCGAGGAGATCACGGACGTTGTTGAGGGCGAGATACCGCTGTCTGCAGATGTTGGTAGTCAACAAGCTTTGATTTGTCCCGGCTTCATTGATACTCACCTTCATTTGCCTCAATTTGACATCATTGGTGCTCACGGACTTGGGCTCATGGATTGGTTGTCCCGGGTGACGTTTCCAGCAGAGGAACGTTGGGCTGATTCATCTGTTGCAGCTAGTATGACGAGGCAGGCGACGCAGAAATTATTGGCGTCGGGGACGACGGCGTTTGCCGGTTACGCAACCGTTCATCATGACGCGACCAGAGCTGCGATGCAGTGCGTTGAATCACTGGGGATGAAGGCGGCCATCGGGCAGGTCTTGATGAATCGCAATTCAACTGCTGCCTTGTGTCGGTCAACGTCACAGCTGTTGCAGGAGGCATCAGCGTTAGCGGATGCTTTTCCAGCAAACGGTAGAGTTGAATTCGCTGTGACACCTCGTTTCGCTGTCGCGTGCACAGAAGATCTTCTGGTCGGTGCTGGCTTGTTGGCTGCAGAGAAAAAAACACTGATCCAGACGCATCTTGCCGAGTCGATCCCGGAGTGTCAGTTGGTAAGTGAGTTGTTTGGTGGCACTAGCTATGTCGATGTCTACCAGCGGGCGAAACTGTTGACGAGGAGGTCGGTCATGGGGCATGGCATTCACTTGAACGCCGGCGAGATGAACGCTTTGAAGGAAGCTGATGCGGTTGTGGCACACTGTCCGGTCGCCAATTCATTTTTGTCAGCTGGGGCAATGAATCGCAGACGCTTAAGAGATGCTGGCGTGCGAATCGCATTGGGCAGTGATGTGGGGGCAGGTTATGAAACCAGCATGGTCAGGGTAGCCCGGTCCATGATCGAAACGGCGACTGCACTTGGGTCAGGTTTTCCCACGGCAGCTGAGGCATGGCACCTGATTACGGGGGGAAATTCGGATGCTCTTGGCTGGCCTGAAGTGGGGCGTTTGCAAGTGGGGGCATCTGCCGATTTGCTTGTGATTCAACCTGACACAGCTTGGTTGAACAACCATACGGACCCTCTGGGGATGTTGATGTTTGGTTGGGACGATCGCTGGATCCGTCAAACCATGGTTCGGGGTAAGTTCCGCTATCGACGTGGGTGAGTGGTTTGGCGTTGATGTGGGGTTGCTCGCGGGCTATCGTCTCAACGCCGGCAGGTTTCTTGTTGTTGCTGGGTTCTTGCGGTGAACCGCATGAGTGTTTTGTTGCGTAAGTCTTTTGCACTGTAAGGTGGCGTGATCGATGAGTGAGAAAGAACCTGTTGGTTCGCGTGCGACGGGGGATAACGAGTCCTACCATTCTGCGGCCAGTTCTGAAAACACGGCACAGCAAGAACCTGCCTCATGTGATGTGAGCACGACGATTTCGAAATATTCGAATCTCCGAATCTGGCCTGCAATTCTATTTTTGGCAGCCATGGTCGTTGCAAAACTGTTGCCTTCGATGATTGAAAATGGGCCATCACAGATATGGATGAGTGCCGCTTTTGGGCCTCTGCTGGGATCCCTGCTGGTGGTGGGATGGTGGTTGATTGCCAGCCGGGCTCGTTGGCAGGAGCGGCTTCTCGGGCTGATGGGCCTCGCACTGACGTTCGGGCTCGCGGCGGTGCTGCTCCATCCCACGATGCTTGGGCCGGCAATGCTAGTGCTGACCATCCCGATGGGTGTCGGAGCGTTTGCGGTGGGGACAATCGCTTTGTCCAGAATCCATTCACCGGTAAGAACAGGGGTCGCCTTGTTGATGGCATTCGTTGGATTTGGATACACCGACCTACTTCGAGCTGAGGGAATGTGGGGTGACTTTGCTTTTGATCTGCACTGGCGTTGGGCGCCAGATGCCGAGGAGCGTCTGCTCGCGATCCAAGATGAATCGCAGGCTGAATCATCTGCACAGTATTCGAAAACTGAGATTCAGGGTTGGCTGTCGACTCCTGAGTGGTCTGGCTTTCGAGGTCAGCAGCGAGACTCGCGGCAACGCGGTGCCGTGTTCACCAGTGATTGGGAATCGCGACCGCCCAAGGAGCAGTGGCGAGTTCCAGTGGGGCCTGGTTGGTCATCCTTCGCAGTCGCTGGTAATTTGCTTTACACGCAGGAGCAGGTGTCTGATCGTGAGTTGATCTCCTGCTACGACGCTGGAACAGGGCGAAAAATTTGGACGCAGGGCATTGAGTCAAGGTTCGATGATCCCTTAGGTGGGCCAGGTCCGCGAGGCACGCCAACCTTGGCCGAAGGTGGCGTTTTCAGCTTGGGGGCACAGGGCTGGTTGTCTCGCGTGGATCCGGTCAGTGGTGAGTTGGTCTGGAAAAAAGATCTGCGAGAAGTTGCTCAGTGTTCACCGCCGATGTGGGGCTTTTGCTCTTCACCGCTCGTGGTTGACGGGCTCGTGATTGTGTATGCCGGTGGTGGTGACCGTAAAGGTTTGCTGGCGTTCAATGCGGCAGATGGCGAAGTGGTGTGGGCCGTGAATGCTGGCCGAAATTCTTATGCCTCGGCCCAACTGGCGACGCTTGCTGGGCAGGTAAGGCTACTAATGCTGACTGGCGATGGTCTGAGTATTCATGAACTCGAAACGGGAAGACTTCTATTCGATTATGACTGGAAGTCTGGAGGCTATCGCTCTCTGCAGCCCCAAGTGATTGGCGATAATAAAATTTTGTTGCCATCGGGAATGGGAACTGGAACCCGTTTGATTGAGCTTGATGCCGAGGATGGTAAGGGGGGGTGGACCGCAACCGAGTTGTGGACAACGTTGCAATTCAAGCCGGATTACAACGATTTTGTTGTCTACGAAGGGAATCTCTATGGCTTCGATAGCGGTGTCTTCACTTGTATCGATCTCAAGACGGGCGAACGCCAGTGGAAGGGGGGCCGCTATGGAAAAGGGCAGGTATTGCTGCTGGAGGATTCCGGCCTGCTGCTGGTCGCCGCAGAAAAAGGGCAGTTGGTGCTTCTTGAAGCCACGCCCGAAGGCAGGACTGAATTGTTCAAAATGGATGCCTTGGATGGACGCACTTGGAATCATCCCGTTGTGGTCGGCGATCGGCTATATCTGCGGAACTCATCCGAGGCCGTGGCTTTTCAATTACCTGTTTTGGGGACAAAACCGTGAAAAGGGTGAGCAGATTGGGTAGCTAGCCAACGCCTGTTTGTTCTCATCCGCATCAACTCTGTTTCAAGCCGGTGTGCGATGGGTACGAAGACCTGCGGCGTTGGTCGGTAGCTTTGCTGCACTCTGCCGCTCAGCCGGTGGCTGAGTCTGCTGCCAACATCAACTCAACGGCTGCTCGCCCTGACATGCCGGGTTTGATTCCCAAAGCCAAGGCTTGCGGAGTTGCCGCGGTGATCGAGGCTTCCAAGAGATCATCAGGATTGACCAGTGGATGCTGCGGTGTGCCTTTGGCGATGGCGATGGCTTGGCCGAATTCGCCCGCCGTTGCAAGGTTGTAAATCCCACAACCTACGATTCCTGTAGCGGTCATGATTGAGCAGTACTGGCCGTTTTTCCAGCGGTGACTCATGCCTGTAGCGCAGCCATTTTCGAACTGCAGCGACTGGGTGATTGTGCGTGGTAAAGAATCCTTCATCGATTTTCTCTGTGGATCACTCTGGGTTTACTGATGATCTCGGCGCGATGTCAGGTCAACATAGCGGTTGGTTGAATGAACGAACCAATCAGGGATGGTTCGTGGGAGTATCGGTGCCGGAAGTGACTCTCCCGGTTTCTTGGTTGGTCCACTGGAACTTTTTAGGATCAAAATTGAACTTTGATTTTGTTGCTGCTGAAGCAGCCCATTTGGTTGGAAGCCATTTTGATAGTCGTTTAATCGTCGATTGAGATTCAGGGCGATCCGCTAGGTTATGCCATTCGGCAGGGTCGGTCGCGTGATCGTAAAGTTCCTCGCCGCCATCTGCATAGCGAATCAAGCGATAGCGGGCATCGCGTACGGCCGCATTGCCGCGTCGAAACTCAATGACAGCAGGTTCCGTCCATGAGGTGCTGGGATCCTTTAATAGTGGAACCAGACTTGGACCTTCCAGTTGCTCGGGGATCGGTTGCCCGCACAAATCCAAGAGCGTTGGGAAAATGCTGAGCAAGCTGACCGGAGCATCGCACACACTTGGCTTGAGTCCCGGTGCGTCAACGATCAAAGGTACGCGAGTCGCTTCTTCCCAGAGAGTTGATTTGTGCCAGTGACCTTTCGAGCCAAGGTGCCAACCATGATCCGACCACAGTACTACGATCGTATTCGTGGCATACGGGCTATCAGCCAGTGCTGAAAGCACGTGTCCCAATTGTTTGTCGGCATAGCTAATGCTCGCCAGATACGCTTGGATCGCGTGTTTCCACTTTTGTTGACTCTTGATCGCTTTCCAATCACTCCGGCGATCTCTTGCAAGCTTCAATGCCTCCGCTGGTAGGTCTTCCAGGTCATCGTTGCGTGTAGGTGGCAGTTGAATCTCATTGATTGGATAAAGATCGAAATATTCTGCAGGCACGTACCACGGCAAATGGGGGCGGAAGAGGCCACAAGCGAGAAAGAATGGCTGATCATGCTTGGCTTGCAGGAAGTCGGTCGCATATCGTGTCGAGCGAGCATCGTCATATTCAGCTGCTTCAATATTCAGGGAACCCCAGTCGTTTTCATGACCCAGTCCCGTCACTTGGCTAAATGGGAAACCACGGGGGTTGGGGCTCGATTTTGACCAAGGGTAATTCTTTTGCGATCCTCGAAACCATGGGTCATTGCGAAAACGAATGGGTTGAAAATCGTCCCACTGGTTAGGTGGATGATTCCCGGCAGTGTGATGGAATATCTTGCCCGCCCCTGCGACTTTGTACCCAGCAGTGCGAAAAAATCGCGGCAAGGTGACTAGGTCGGGGTAATTCGGTAGTAACCAATGGCCATTGTCGTAAAGACCGGTGGTTGATGGGCGTAGACCGGTCAAGACGGCGGCTCTGGAAGGTGCGCATTTTGGCGAGGGGCAGTGCGCATTACGAAACAGTGTTCCGCGTTTGGCAAGTCGATCGATGTTGGGCGTCAGTACCTGGCCCTCATAACCTCCTAGGCAACCGACCCAGTCCTTCATGTCGTCAACCGCGAGGAATAACACATTTGGAGTGGTCTGCGATCCGCGGCTGGCGAGCGACTCAGTAGCGTTTTCAGTGGGGGCCGCTCGGCATTGGATCGGCTCCGAATTCCACGAAATAGCTATCACTCCAAGCAGGAAAATCTGGAGTCGGAGTTGCCGCTGCAAAACTGGAACCTTGATGGTCATTCAAGGTCGCCCGGAATTTTACCATCACCAGTCAACTCGCCTTCTAAAAGCCATGCCAGATTGAAGCGGGCAACTTGTGAGCCACCACTGGGGCCACCCTCAAAATGCAGGAACACGAGGCCTTCGCTTTGCGTTCCTGGGCGTCCGGCTGCTAAGGACGAGTAAGCGCTGGGGCCGTCGTATACCAATCGTTTGACTGGCCATGTTTTTCCACCATCAAAACTGGCCCAAACCGTGGCACGCTCTCGCTTGGGTTGATCGGTGTCAATGTTACTGAAAATCAGAATGTCGCGGTCGGCTACCGGCAAGCGTGCAAGGCCGCCCATGCAGCCATAAGATCGGTGTTGGTGTCCGTCGGGCAGCGTTTCCACAAGCGTCCAGTTTTTCCATGTCTGGCCACCATCATCACTGATCGCAGCGCGGCGACGAGTGTTGTTGGGGCGGTCCTGCCAATGGACTCGCGAGTTGTAGTAGATTCGACCATCTGAAAGTTCAGTAAGAGTTGCTTCGCCAGTTCCATTTTCTGGAAAGGGTTCGCTGGTTTGCCAAGTCTTTCCACCGTCATCGCTGTAGATTGCATTTGTGTAGTGTTCGGGCCAGAGTGCTCGATCGTTTTTTCCTGCGTACCATCGTGTGGGGCGAATCAGTCGTCCTTTGTGTTTTCCGTGTCGCAGCGTGATGCCGTGTTCATTCATGTGCATCGACGGCAAATTACCGGCTTGATCGGGGGCAATCTGCGTCTGTTCCTGCTGCCATGTTTTGCCATCGTCGGTGCTTCGGAAAAGAGCGATCTTTGCAGGCGGATGGTGCTCTTCCACAAAAGTCAGGATGTCTCCGGTGCCTTCATCTACTGTCGTGCCACCACCTTGAAACCCCGGGTCTGCAATGGTGATCGGAGCCTGCCAAGTCTTGCCACCATCTTCACTGCGGCGTGCTTGCACGTTTTTGTTGCCCCATGTTGTCAGCACGGTACCGTCCAGTGTGACCACAACATTCGGAAAACGCTGCCCGGAAAATACTTGGTGCATTTCCATCATCGGTTTACCCAAGTGCGAGTCGAGTGTGCCCTCGACGATGGGTTGCTTTGCGGTAGCAGGCGTTGCCATCAGCAGGATGGCTGCGATTACATAGTATTTGGACATCGAGGTGAGTATGGGTTCGAGGATGGTGGTAGGAAGGCTTGGACGTGAGTCAACTTTTGAGCTCTCGGTGTTTGCATTGCCAGTGTCGTCAACGCGGTCTGCTAGATTCTATCCGAGTTTGTCATCTCCTGCTTCAGTTGCTCGTGGTAGGCGTCGTGTGCGGCAATGTCCTGCTTTGCTGCCGCAGAATAGTAAATGAAACCAAGCGCTCGACGCTGACGTGTTTGAGAAGTGTTCGCGTCGGCGCGATGGACGGTCAAGGCATGGTGGGCCAACAGGTCGCCCGGTGAGGCATGAATGGTGGTTTCAATGTCGGGATCGTATTGTCGAAAGTATTGTTCGATCCCCTGACTGAAACCAAGCGTGCTGGTTCTCGCATGTGGCAGCAGACCGTTGCGGTGCGAGCCAGGTAAATAGCGAATGCAACCATTCTTATCATCGACCTCGTCCAACGCTAACCACATGGTGACCGCCTCGCACGGTGTAATCATGAAGTAATAACCGTCCTGGTGAGGTGGGGTTGGCTTGTTGGCCCCGGGGGCTTTGTTGAAGTACTGCAGATTCATCGGAACACATTCGCTGCCAAGCAGTGTTTCTGCAAGTCGGCGGAAGGGGCTGTCCGTAAACAACGCATGAAACCAACGGTCATGCAATTCGAGGTGCTGGATTTGCTTTAGGGATAAATGGTCATTCTTGTTCTCGTAAAACACGTGGTCTGCCGGCATCTGCGGTACTGTAGTGTTGATAAAACTTTCGAGTTGGTTTTCGAGTTCTCTGATCGAGGAGCCATCAAGAAATGCGCTGAGCTGAGCGTAGCCATCTTGCAGGTATTTATTGCGTAATGGGGTTTCGTCAGTTGGCTTCATCGGTTCTGTGGCAACTGTTTGGGCTTTGGAAATGGTAAAACGTTCAGGCTTCAGCCCGTTTGGTGTTCGTGGTCTTGAAGGTTGTACACGAAATGGCTGCATCCGGCACGCATTTGTCTGCAACGTACGTCCAACTTTTGTGAGTCACATTTGTGGGGCCCGACTCGACCGCGTTCCTGATGCTTTACGCATGGTGCTTTACGCATGGTGCCTAGGATCGTCAGTGGGATGATGCCCATCAGATGAAAGGCTGGTGGCCGATCATTGACTCTTGATGGTGCATTTAAACGCACCCATTTCGCGATTCTGAAGTGCGGGTCACGTGAGAGAGGCTTGGTGCTCGGAACGCACGCAAGCTGAATGTGAGCAGTGGTGGTATTGAGACCCACCGAGATTTTTGCAATCCAAGGATTAGCACGAGCGCGTGAAAGTGCAGCGGAGACCGGGGCTTTGGCGCATGGTCGCTTGGAGAGGATTGTCAAAGTCTGCTAGGTCCGGTCGTTGACCGGTTTGACTGATAGCCGGTGTTGCGTGAGCTTGGTGCTGATGGACTAGAAGGGGCTGCCACCGAAGGGATCGGCCATGCCCTCGTTACCACCGCCTCCGCCAAAGGGATCGGCGTTGCCGCCCCCACCGCCTCCGCCGAATGGATCAGCGTTGCCGCCACCACCGCCTCCGCCGAATGGATCAGCGTTGCCGCCACCGGCACCAAAGGGATCTTTCTTGGCCGCACCGAAGGGGTCGTTTCCAACACCTTGTGCTGGAGTTTGTGTTGGATCGGCTTCGATGGTTGCAGCTTTTATGCTCTTCTTCGGTTCAGTGTGGGAGACGAGAGTCGGCAAACTGGCCCCTTCAGATCGGATGCATTGAACATCCCCATCATTGCTGACCAGGTAAAGTCGATCGGTCAAATCGTTGGCGATGAAATGCTCAGGGCGAATATTATTGAATGTTGCCAGTTTCTGACCTGTTTTTACATCCAGAACCACAAGCCCGCCGCTCATGGTCGTCGCATAGAGTCGGTTGTCGAGCACACCGAGCAAATCACCAATGTTTGGCTTGGATCCGTTCCATGTTTGTAGACCATTTTCGACGTTCAACGAAAACAGGTTGCCGTAGCTGGAGCGAATGAGCACCTGATCTTCATACACAAGCGGCTGGTTGTAAAACGGTTCAGCGAATGGCTGTGACCATAGGACCTCACCAATTCGTGTTGCTCGCAGTCCATAAACTTGGCCTGTCTCAGAACCGAAGAAGAACCGATTGTTTGATGCCGCGGCAATGCGACCGCTGACAATGCCGTCGGTATCAAGGCGGAACTGAACCGACGGCTTCCCTTGCAGCTCCATCACATACACAAACCCCTTGCTTGTACCCCAAGCGGTCTTTGATGAGTTGGGAGCCTTGGTTGGCATTGCGAGAGTCGTTCCGGTGACACGCTCGCGGAATGGAACACGCTCGGGATCGTACAGGGAATATCCTTCAATACCCCCGCCAATCAGCGGAACCACAGCGAAGTCGCCTGAATTCAACGCGCCGAACGCTGGAGCACCTTGCGTTCGTACTTCTCGAATGATCTCTCCATTTTCGGCGTCCACTTGGATCAGATTGCCCCCGTTGACAACCGTAATGTATTTTTCATCCACACCCAAGTCAGAGAATGGAAGAGACGGCTTGCCTACTCGCTGTATCCAGATGGGTTCGCCCGTCTCGGCGTTTCGGCATTCCAGGAGTCCATCGCTGCCAATGGTGTACAGGTTCACGCGTGGCGATGTGATGATCTTCATTTCAGCATCGACACCGCGTCTTTTCAAACGACGGATCTCATTGCTGGCAAGACGTTCTGCTTCTGCTCGACCGATGGGAGCACCGTTGATACCGATGCGATCGATGGGGATGCGAGCCAATGTGATGGTTTCAGGCTTTGGCGTATCCGCCGGCTTGGCCGCATCCTGATTCGCTGTCGCGGCAGCATCTGCAGGTGGTGCGGGCTTGGGCGCGGTGATGATGACGTATTCGTGAGGGTTTTCCTCGTGAACAAACAGTTGTTGATCGCGAATTGACTGTGCTCCGGCTGGCACATGAACCGGACGCGCCCAAGCTTGGGCTAATCCCAAGCGAGACAAGGCATCCGGGGTCATCAGCTCACCTGCCGAAACAAAGGCATGGCTGCTGGTCAAAACGACTGTGAGGAAAACTACCAACAAACGGTTCATAACGAATCGCTTCCTAGGAACGAGTGCGGTACCCGATGGGCAACTGGAAAAGGGGGGGCGTACCCCGACCCTCTATTCTAGTCGACTATCTACGTTTCAGCGAATCTTTGCTGAAACGCTTTTCAAACAGGCTGTCGGGACGTGTCCGCTTTGGTAGCTATGCCGATTGATCCGGTATTTTTGCCGCAAATACGGCACAATTTTGGCATCGGTGGGACGCCGAGGAGACTATTCAAATTGGGGACGTTGCTAATTGGGGATGAAGTACACGATAATTCGAACAGATTTTTTACACCTATTCCCCCCGCTGTTGAATAATCCGTGACTCTCATGAATTCCGCTGAAAAAAACGTTTTGATGCTCGTTGGTGACTTTGTTGAAGATTACGAGGCGATGGTTCCCTTTCAGATTTTGCTTTGTGCAGGCCACCATGTCGCCACCGTTTGTCCCGGGAAAAGTGCTGGCGACACAGTTGCCACCGCAATCCATGACTTTGAAGGGCATCAGACCTACAGCGAGAAACCGGGGCACCATTTTGGAGTGACGCACGACTTTGAAGGGCTCAACCCCGAGGAATACGACGCTTTGGTGATCCCCGGTGGTCGTGCTCCTGAGTACTTGAGGCTCGACCCGCAGGTGATCGAGTTGGTTCAGCACTTCGGAAATGCAGGAAAGCCGATCGCTGCTATCTGCCACGGCCCGCAGATTTTGGCCGCAGCAGGTCTTTTGAAGAACCGTCAGTGCAGTTGCTACCCGGCGGTTGCGCCCGAAGTTGCCGCAGGGGGTGGTTCTTATGTTGAGCCAGACGAAACGATGGATTCCGCACACGTCGACGGTAATCTGGTCACGGCGCCAGCCTGGCCCGCTCACCCCAAATGGATGCGTGCGTTTCTCGAGCTGCTTTCAAAGTGATCAGCTCCGGCAACTGTTTTTAAGCACGTGACGGCAGTGGCAGAAGAAATTCTCGCTCTTGAAAGACCAGGGCTGTGAAAACGCAGGTCTCTGGAGATTTAGACCGCCGTCGAGACTGGGCTTCCGCTTGCTAACTGATGTGCCTTGGGGTGGCCGCTTAGCCAGCTCAAGAGTTGGCGGAAGGGGCATGATCGTTGGCTGGTAACCACGCTACAATGCCGAGCGTTGTTTAAAATCCCGCACTGTGTCTCGAAAAACCTCTGTTCAAGGATGCCTGATTCGGATGAGTACTGCTACGCTGCCGCCACGCGATGATGTGAATCTTGGTGATTGCTGGGACCTCACCAGCCTATGTGCGGATGATGACGCATGGGAACTGGATTTCAAAAAGCTCGAAGATCAGATCCCGACCTATGAAACCTTTCGTGGGCGACTTGCCGAGTCAGCAGAGGTGCTGCAGGGGGCATTGGCTTTCGACAGTGAATTTGAACAGACCGCAGAAAGTTTGGGGACCTATGCGTTCTTGAAGACGACAGAGGATCAAGCGAACAGTAGCTATCAGGCGCTCAAAGCCCGATTTCAGAATCTTGCTGTCAGAGCCAGCCAAGCAGCGAGTTTCATGCGGCCCGAGATACTGGCAATCGATGCTGATGTCATGGCGGCCTTGATCAGTGACGAGCGACTTGAGCTGTATCGGTTGCAGTTGGAACGGTTGGTGAGATACCGCTCTCACACCCTGAGTGATAAGGAAGAACGCTTGCTGGCAATGCAGGGAGAAATGGCATCAGCAGCCGGAAACGCATTCCGCCAGCTCAATGATGCCGACTTGCGGTTCGGAAAGGTGGAGGATCACAACGAACGCTCCATTGAATTGTCGCACGCGACATTTGGCCAACTGCTTATCAGTCCACAACGCAAGGTCAGACGCAATGCCTTTGATCAGTATTACAGCCAGTTTGCTGCCCACGAAAATACTCTCTCTGCAACGCTTTGCGGAAGCATTCAACGCGATGTCTACTACGCACAGGCACGCAATTATTCCAGTAGCTTGGATGCTGCTCTTTTCCCAGACAATGTTCCTGTGGATGTTTATGACAACCTGATCAGTGCAGTGCGTGACTCGCTGCCCAAGGTGCATCACTATTTGGATGTCCGAAAACGGAAAATGGAACTGAAGGATCTGCACCACTACGATACGTACGTCCCGATTCTTAGTGATATCGAGAAGCGACATACCTGGGATGATGCAGTCGATGTTGTGGTGGAGTCGCTTGCGCCACTGGGCAGCGAGTACACGACAACACTGGAAGCCGGTTTGCGTGGTCGTTGGGCAGATCGCTATCCCAATCGAGGTAAACAAAGCGGCGCATTCAGTTGCGGCTCATTTGTAGGTGATCCATTCATTTTGATGAATTTCAAGCCTGAGGTGCTGAACGATGTGTTCACGCTTACTCACGAGGCAGGTCACTCGATGCACAGCTGGTACTCTGCGGCAAGCCAGCCATTCGAGTATTACAACTACACGATCTTTGTCGCCGAAGTGGCAAGCACTTTCAATGAGCAATTGTTGACAGACCATTTGTTGAAAAATGCGGCGGATGATAAAGAACGGGCTTATTTGATCAACAACGAGTTGGACAGTCTTCGCGCGACGGTCGTACGGCAAACCATGTTTGCTGAGTTTGAAAAAATCACGCATGAGATGGCCGAAGCAGGTGAGCCTTTGACGGTGGAATCTTTCCGCAGTGTTTATCGTGGTTTGCTGGAAGCTTATTTTGGTCCAGATTTTGTGATCGACAAATGTTTGGAACTGGAGTGCTTTCGCATCCCACATTTTTACCGGGCGTTTTACGTTTACAAATATGCCACGGGCTTGAGTGCCGCGGTTGCCCTGTCTCGCCGTGTGCTGGCAGGAGGTGACGACGAATTGGCAGATTACCTTGCGTTTCTTCGGGGTGGTTGCAGTAAAGATCCACTGGATCTTTTGAAAGGAGCGGGGGTCGACATGACAAGCCCTGAACCTGTTTCCACGACCTTGAAACGGTTTGGTGATCTAACCGAAGAGCTTGACCGACTTCTGTGATGCAAGCGACGTTGAAAGCGAGTGATCTGGAGCCAGCGGCCCAGCAGTTGGCCGCTATTGATCCCGCCCTCAGGGATGTGCTGGAACGACATGGGCCGCCTCCCTTGTGGAAGCGGCCTGCAACTTTTGCAACGCTCGTTCATGTTGTGCTCGAGCAGCAAGTTTCGCTCGTTTCAGCAAGGGCTACTTTCAATCGCCTCAAAGCTGCCTGCCAGGGAAGTGTGACTGCATCTCGTGTAAGCAGCTTAGGAGAAGACGCATTGCGGGAACTGGGGTTCACGCGACAAAAAGCACGGTACGCCACTGCATTGGCTGCCGATGTGGTCACGGGGCGTTTTCAGGTCGGCAGTTTGCGACACCTGCCTGATGACAAAGCAATGTCTCAAATCACTGAATGTCTCGGTTTTGGGGCCTGGTCGGCCAATGTGTTTCTATTGCTGGCCCTTGCACGTCCCGATGTGCTGCCTATCGGCGATCTGGCTCTGGTGAAAGGAATGCATGAACTCGATGGAGGCAACTACGAGGAGGCGGAGGCTCTGTTATCGCGTGCTGAAAAGTGGAGACCCTACCGTGGTGTCGCAACCCGAATGATATGGCAACTCTACTTGACGAATCGCAATCGGCTCGACGAGATGCCCGGCTAGGCGATTGTTGACTTGTTGCCGGGGACTGCGACGGCGTAGCGGCCATTCGTTGTGGGCTGAATGGGGGCAAGGTCCTCAAGGGACTTCAGTGCGTCCGTGTCTGCGAGTTGCGTTGTGCTGTTCATCGCATCGCTCCACTTCACCCGTTTACCGCTGTAGGTTGCCATTCGACCCATGATTGCCGTCATCGTGCTGTAGGCGCCATAGTCACCCTCGTTGGGCAAGTGACCTGCTCGCAACGCCGCGAATAAGGCATCTTGCTCTAGCTGACAGCCCTTTCCACGGGTTGCTGTGTGACTGCTTTCCCATTGTTTTTTTCCGTTGCGATCACGGATGACCGAGCGGCTGATGTCTGCTACCCCGGTGGTGCCGTGGATGTGCTCACTGACACTATTCCAGCATCCCTGAATATGCCGACATTGGCTTAGCAGCTTGAGCCCATTTCGGTAGGTGTACTCCACCATGTGATGATCAAAAATTTGCCCATGATCGGGACCCGTCCGGACTTCACGTCCACCGACTCCTTGAGCTTCAATCGGGTAACTCTGTGCAACCCAGTTGATGACATCGAGGTTGTGAATGTGCTGCTCGTCGATGTGGTCTCCACCAAGCCAAGTGAAGTAATACCAATTTCGCAACTGATATCCCAGTTCCGTTTGGTTTTTTTGCCGTGGACGAACCCAGACTCCTCCACCGTTCCAATAGGCGCGGGCAAAGATTAAATCGCCGATCGCGCCCCGCTGAATTTGCTCGATGCACTGCTGGTACGGGACCTCGTGTCGACGTTGCAGTCCCACTTGAACTGCAAGGCCCTTTTTCTTGGCCACTTGATTCGCTGCGAGAACGCGACGGACACCAGGGGCGTCTGTTGCAACTGGCTTTTCCATGAAAATGTGTTTGCCGGCATCCACCGCTGCCTCAAAATGCTGCGGACGAAAACCTGGTGGTGTGGCAAGAAAAACCACATTGGCATCGCTATCCATGACGGACTGATAGGCATCAAGTCCCTCGTAACGTCGACCCACGCAGTCAACCTGGTCCGAGTGCATGCTTTTGATGGATCGGTAGGACTTCTGAAGGTTACTGCCGAAGGCGTCGGCCATGGCAACTAATTTGACTCCGCGGTCCCCCGCGTTGAGCGCCTGAATCGCTGCGGCCGTTCCTCGGCCGCCACAGCCAACGAGCCCAATCTTGATGGTGTCACTGCCAATCACATGAGCTGATTGGGCAACACTCAGGGTGCCGCTCCCAATCGCACCCCCAGCAAGCATCATGCTGCCGTTCTTGATGAAATTGCGTCGAGTCGGCGTAGTGCCGGCGGATGAATGTGGTGGCTTCACAGTTGTCAGTCTGGGGTAGGCATCAGTGGTAGGCATCAGGGGTCGAGTGGCTTTTGGAGCAGCACAGGCAGGTTCAGTATCGCTTGCACGTTCCCAGAGTGCAGGGCTCGGGGAGAACCAACGGGCTGACTTGGCCTCCGTCTGCAGTGACGTTGAACCGGCGGGTGCAGGTTTGGCGGTTAAATGTCCAGATTTCGATGATCCCATTTCGAAGCGGCGATCTCGCGTCCACTCGAATGCCTTGCAGCGGAAACGTGAGAAGCCGGCCTTAATTCTAACGTAATTTCGCTCCCACGGGCGGATTTCTTGTGGCCAGTTTTTATCTTTGACGAGTCTCTGTCGGATCGGCGTAGACAGGCTCAGGGAGAGTTTTGGGCCTCCACAATACGGTGGCCTCAATGATCGAATCTGGTGGTTGGACGATCTCGCCCTTTTCTTTCTTCTTGTTCGGGTCGATACGACGAAGGCGAGAAATCGCATTCATGCCTTTGGTGACACGCCCAAACACCGTCTGCTTTTCAGATGCAGAAACTAAAGGTAGCAACAGGATCGTAAATTGACTGCTTCCGGAATCAGGAAAAAAGTTACCCGATTCATCCTTGGGGATTTTGGCCATCAGCAAGGAACCGCGCAACCCGTGACGGGCACCCTCACGTTGGTGCTCATCTTTCAGAAATTGACCCGAATTCCCCAATCCATCACCGTTGGGGTCTCCGGTCAACGCGAGCATGTCCTGAATCACGAGCTGGAAGTCGAGGCCATCGTAGAATCCACTCTCGACAAGCTTGATGAAATGGGAAACGGCAGATGGTGCTTGGTTGATATAAAGCTCGACTTCTACATCGCCTTGGGTCGTTTTCAGGTTGACTCGTGGCAGCATGTTTCCCGTCTCTTCCTGCTCCTGCTTGCGAATCTCCATTTCCTCGTTGAACTGCTTCTCGTGCTCATCCAGAAAGAAGCTGAGGGCACCATCTGTTTCATTGAATTCCTTGTCCCCCAAAACCTCGGGTTTCTTCAGGATTTCATAGATCTTTCGCGCGGTGTCGAATTGTCCTGTTGTGACGGCAGATCTCGCTGCTGCTTTCCAGATGTACTCAAGCTGTGAGTTATTATCCATAAGAAAAGTTGCACCTTGCAGCGTCGCAATGTCATAGATGCTGTTCTCGAAGCGATGTTGGATCATCGTTACCAGAAATGTGATTGCATCTTCGTTGTACTCACCCATCATCGTGAGTGCCAAAGCGGTGTTGTAATGGTCGTCGAGCCGATTTTGCACCACTTCGCGTTGCTCGAAGAACAGCTGCCTTGCAGCAGGAGTCCGAACGTCATGGTTCAGGTAACGAACAAATGTCTCGCGTTGATCGCCAACTGCCTTCACAAGATTGGCTCGGGATTTCTTGTAGGCTGCAGCTCGCTTGTCTAGCTCGGCAACGTATTCGGGATCCTTCAACAACTCCTCGCGATACTGCTCGGGGGTCAGGTCGTCAGATGCTTCAGCCTCACTTCCAGTGCCCTGCACGCCAGCAGTAGGAACAAGCCCCGCCGCGGCCGGGGCGCCAGTCGCGACAGGAGGAATCGGTGCATCCGTTTGGGAAGCGGGGACCGTAGGTGAAACGTTGGTCGCAGGGGATAGCTGCTCAATTGCTCCCGTGGATGCAGATTTTGGAGTGCTGGAAGCTGAGTTGCTCTGCTGGGTTCCCGGCTCTTGGGTTCCCGGCTCTTGGGCGACGGCCGATAGCGGCACGCTACTGGCTAGTACCGCCCAAACCAGCAGCACGGCAGAAAAACAAGAGCGGGCAAGCCAAATCATGGGAATCGCGGGGGGTGTGAGAACTGGGAATCCGTCAGTGATACGCTCGTGCTGGTACTTGCGTTCGTTTGATTCGCACCAATATTGTGATGGAAAAACCGTTCTTGCGGGATGGTGCTGAATTTCCCACCTGGCGGCTATACTTGGGACATGAACTTTCCCAAAAAACAAAATACACGCCGCAGCAAGAGCGGCGGGACTGCCAAGTCGACAGGTTCAACCAAACCTAAACATACGGGCGGGGCAAAACCAAGCAAACCTACCAAGCTGCGCGTGATCGGAGGCGATATGCGGGGCAGGATTATCCATTATCACGGGGAAGAGTTCACCCGGCCGATGAAGGACAATATTCGGGAAAATCTATTCAATATTCTTGGAAAGGCGGTCAAGGGCGCGATTTGCTTCGATATGTTCGCCGGAACGGGTGCGATGGGATTTGAGTCTCTCAGTCGCGGTGCCGTGTCAGCAGTATTGGTCGAGCAGAATCGGCAAGCGGTCAAGTTCATCAACAAAACGGCTGACACGCTGGATATCCAATCGCGGCTTCGCGTCGTTACCGGAGACAGCTTTCGTCTGGCAGGTAATCTTCTGGCTTCACCCCAAGACGATACACCATGGATCGTGTTTCTCTGCCCCCCCTATGTTCTTTGGGAAGAATCGCTTGATCAGTTGAACCACATCATTCAATTGACACTGGACAATGCCCCACCGGGTAGCGTCTTGGTTGCTGAGACTGAAAAGAAATTCGATGCCGCCAAATTGCCCGAGGGGGAATGGGACTTCCGCGAGTACGGAGGCACTCGGTTGGCCTTCATCGAACCTGCCATGAAATGTGGGCTGCGGATGTGAGCTAAACCGTGAGCCGACCGTGCGAAACGATTTTATCGGACTCTGTTCATTCGCTCTGTCGGGCGCACCTGAGTTTCGGGGGGGCTCTGCAAAGCTGTTTATCTGAGATGCCTTTAGGGCGGCTTTTTTGCTTTCCTAGGTCCTCTACCTTGCCCGTTTTTGCTGTGTGGCGTCCTCGGACTTGATTTCGTATCTGACAATGTAGTATCACCGATGGCATGGATTGAGGTTCTGGCTCGGTACTCAGACGTTGTGATTCGTAATGTCACGTTTTTTCTTCGGCATGTTGACTGGTGCAGCAATTCTCTACGTCGGGATGCACTTCCATTTCGTACGAGGCGATGGCGGAGTTTTTCTGGTTCCTAAAACAGAGAGCACGCTTTCCGATGTCTACGTGGACATTCGTGATTTTCGACTCGATCACTGGAAGGCCCACAAGCCTTTGGCTCAGGCGATCATGGCGAGTAACCAAAAGCATCTGGCCCAGGAAACGCCTCCCTTGGCATTTCGTGACACCGTCGAAGATGTCGTGAGTGGTCTTTTGAGTCGATAACAAGGCCTCGCTTACGCGAGTTGCATTCGGGGTTTGGAGCCGTGGGGCAGGCAGCCGATGCGATCTCATAATGAATGAGGTGGAGCAGTCTGGGGCTTCCGGTGGCTCGTTGCGTCACTGCACAATGATGAAGTCATCTCGGGCTGATTTTTTGGAGATGGCAAACGTATCGAGCCCCTCGTTATTGGCGCTTTAACCGTCAATTGTGGTACGAACTGCATTGGAGTCATGATTGACGTTCCATGCGTCACTGCTCTCCCATGCATGACCATCCTTTCCAGCAGCATTGCGCCATGGGTTGCGATCTGTCGCCTTGGGGATTCAGTTGAGTTGCCAGCGTTGTTCGACCGATTGCCCACTAAGCTGGGAACTTCCAAACAGCATCTATTACCTCCCGTCGCCTTCACCTTTTGTTGCCTTCAGGTCACCCATCGCTGACATCTGTCCGCACGAGATCCAAGGTGGCAGCATAGGAAATCCGTAACCATGTCCATGTATCGCAATCGTTACTTTCTTGCAGGCATCCTGTTAATCCTGTTGGGAATTCAATTTCGGATGGTCGACTCGTTTGTGCTGAACGAGCACGCGACCCGAGCTCTTGCCCGTGTGTCGAAAAGCGGAGCGGTCGCTGACACATCCAGCATGAGTTCAATGATGTTGGGGATTCATCCCAACCCGACAAAACGTGTGGAGCCACCAAGATGGCTTGGGTTGGCAATGATTACCGTTGGAGCCATTGTCAGTTTTCATGCCATTGCGATTCCGAAGACATGATGCTGTCCGCTGGCATGGCGTGCTGAAGCGTGCAGTAGCACTGGATCGAATCTTCGTGCGTGTTCAGTGTGCGTTCAACAAGCTGCGTTGGATTGCAGTGATTTTAAAGCCCAGGAAAAATCGGCTCCACATCAGCTGATTTAGTAAACAGGTGTGTGCTGGGCGGAGTTGGTCGTCACCGAGACCGTTTAGCTCATTCACAGGTGAGCAGACTTAACGCTCCTGACTTTGAAGGTTGACTTTGAAATTTTGTGGTACCCGGACCACCCTCCCACCGGATGCCACTCGGATCGATCGCGTGCAGATATCTCCCTCCCGTCTGCACGCGACCGTTCCCACCCGCAAAGTCGTTGTGAAGGATTTGTGTCCGATTCGGTTCGCATCAGTGTCAAACTGACTGCGTTAACAGAACCGGATTTCACTACGGTTTGTCTTTCGCATTACACCAATCTGATTGGTTCGCTGTCATGGCTTCATTTTCAAATCCCACCTCGTGCTGGTGGAAACCCGGTGCGGCACGACAATTCCCTCTTCACTCGTCGTCGATCGCACTTTGCCTGCTGCCCGGGTTGATTATTGGCTCATGCATTTGTCTCCCTTGCACTTTGTCTAGCCGTGTCACCGCTGCTGAACCGCAAGATGCAGAGAAAGTGGCACAGAAAGTTGCATTGCAGGGTGATGGACGATTTCTCGGCTACACCAGACTTCGTGAGGGGACCCGAGTTCCTGAAACTTTGGGCACCGTTGTCGCTTTAGGGCCGCGGAGATGGGCGTTCGTGCCGGCAGCAGAACCTGCGTTGGAGCCCGTCCAAGCTGTCACCGAGTCCGAATCGGTCGAAATCACAGTGACACAGCGGGGAGGAACCGTGACACGTCGCGTTGATTCGGTGACGCTGTCTACCAAAGTACTAGTAGCCCGCGATCGCGAAGTTCGCAGTCGCGGAGACGCTGCCGCTTCTGCATAACAAGATGCAGGTGACTCGGAGACTGATCAGAACAACGGCGAGTATATTGTCTTGATTGCAGAAAATCTGATGCTGCAAAGGATCGTTCAGGCGATCAGGGAAGATGAAATCGATAGTCTGTGGCAGGTTACGGGGCGGGTAACTGAGTATTTTGGGGAGAATCGCCTCACCATTTTGCCTGCCCAGAGAGGGCAGGCAAAGCAGCTGCCGCCCGTAGTGGGGCGTTGAGTCCCTCGCGCTTTTTTAACGTTTGCGTAAAATGATCGGCAACTGATCTCGTGAATTGCAGTTTCCCTGGGGCTGCGACGGCGTGCCACGTTGTCGTCTAGATGGCGAAATGCTAGCTTGGCTCAACAACGCAGTAGGGTGCTCGCACGGAAATGCGAAGCATGGGATCTCGGGCTGCTGCTGTCCTCAAAACAGGCACAACGGGCGGATTCATGAGTCAGGCGGAAGTTGGCAAGACCGAGTTGGGTGGCGAGTCTCGGGTGGTCTCTTTGACTCATAAAAGCCTTAATAGCACCGGGGCTATTGCGGATTGCATGGGGATTCTGGTCGAGCTTGGGCAGGAAGCTGCCGCAGGATGCTCAGCACCCTCGCTGTTTGTCGATATGTCAGAGATCGAACACATCACAAGCGAGGGGTTGAACGAACTCATCGGTCTTAACAGCGAGGCTCGAGCTCAAGGCGTCACCATTCAATTGCTTGACGTTTGCCCCAGTGTTCGGGACATTTTCGAGCTGACGAGGCTTGAAAGAATGTTTGAGTTCGGAACGGTTGCTCCTACTTAGGCGACGCGGGCGTACCGCCGACGCAGTTGGAAAGCGACGTGTGAGCAAGCTTCACTCAAAAAAAACAGTGTCAAAACACGGCTTGATATCGAGGGCAAGTTCTCTCAGAAATTGAACCGCAGTTCACGCTAGAACTGTTGCAGAAAGCGAAGGTCGCCGCTGTACAGGTCGCGAATATCGGTGATGCCATGTCGTCGCATGCAGAGACGCTCGACGCCCAAGCCGAACGCGAATCCACTGTAAACTTCAGGGTCGTACCCCACCGCTTCGAAGACGGCTGGATCAACCATGCCCGCGCCCCCAAATTCGATCCAGGCCCCGTTCCAGTGAAAATCTACTTCGACGCTCGGTTCAGTGAACGGAAAAAAGGACGGGCGGAATCTTATCTCGACGTCATCGCCCAGATAATTTGTGGCAAACACTCGCAGAACAGTCTTCAAGTTCGCCATTGTGACGTGTTTATCGACCAGAAGACCTTCCATCTGATGAAACATCGGAAAGTGCGTGGCATCGGGAGCATCGGGCCGGTAAACCCTTCCCAAAGAAATGACGCGTATGGGAGGCTGTTTGTTCTCCATCACGCGGATCTGGACTGTACTGGTCTGGCTACGTAGCAGTTGGCTGCCTTCAATCGTCCGGTCGCCAGATCCGTTCTTCGCGGTAGCCAGATAGAAGTTATCGAGTGGGTCTCTCGCTGGGTGATCTTCTGGGATGTTCAAAGCGACAAAGTTATGCCACGGGTCTTCGACCTCGGGGCCTTCAGCCGCCTCAAAGCCCATCCGACCCATGATTTCCATCAGATGCGTGATTGTCTGAGTCACAGGGTGGACGTGACCAATGCTGGGGCGCGAGCCGGGCAAACTTGGGTCAAAGGTGGGGTCGACGCCAGTTGAGGCGACACCGCTCAACCGTTCCTTCGCACCGTCGAAAGTGGTCTGTACGTTGGACTTGAATTGATTGAGACGCATGCCCGCAGTCTTGCGGTCAGCTTTATCAATCGACCCCATACGCTTTTGCACATCGCGAAGTGCACCGCTCTTTTGCCCTAGGTAGCGTACGCGTGCTACCTCAAGTGCGTCAGAGTCGGAAGCGTTCTGGAAGGCCGCTGATGCCTCCTCTTCCAAACCATCCAGGGTCGATAAGAAGTCCTGAAGCGACATGAGTTACGCCGTCGCGGATTCCGCGAGCTGTTCCTTCACCTTGTCACAAATGTCTTTGAAGGCTGCCGCGTCATGGATCGCCATCTCTGAAAGCGTCTTACGATCCAGTTCGATGTTGGCGAGTTTTAATCCGTAAATGAACTCACTGTATCGCAAGCCGTGCTGGCGTGTGCCAGCGTTGATTCGAGTGATCCAGAGTTTGCGGAAGTCACGCTTACGCACTCGACGGTCACGGAAGGCGTAGGCACCACTTCGTAGCAACGTCTCTTTGACGGTGCGTGTCAGTTTTCCGCGTCCGCCACGATAGCCCTTGGCCCGCTTGAAGAGACGTTTCTTGGACTTGTTTCTTGCCGAACCGATTGTGGTACGCATGGTTCTTTCCTGTCTTGAATTACTTGAAGGCTGCTTATGTGATTAATTGATTTTCCAACTCAGGTCCCAGGAACCGTCACGCAAAGGACGTGAAGCCTGAAGTTCTACCCAGCTGAATTGAAGGAAGTTTCCTTCAAGGGGGATCGCTTGATCTGCGACGTCGGCTCTTGGTGAAAACTCAAGTTACCGGCCGTCCGTTTACCGCGAGCGTGCATCTTATCGAAAGCACGTTGTCACAGTTCTCTCCTTCTCACACCCGAAGGTGAAGATGGCGAGTCGCTGTTAGTAGCTGTTTCCGTTCAAAGCAGCGTGGATTGTCTTTTCCATGCAGCCATCGACTGCCGTGGTTCCACGCAGGTTACGTCGTCGCTTCGAGGAAACTGCTTGAGCCAAGTGGCTCGTTCCGCTGCTGCGATGCATCGCTTTACCTTTGGCAGAAAGCCGAAAACGCTTCTTCGTGCCTTTGTGCGTTTTGATCTTGGTTTTGCCTTTAGCCTTAGTCATCACTCTCGCCCGGATGGGATGTCGTTAAATCTATATCTGCGGTGCATTTACGAAGCCGGAAGAATAGCGGAGCTGCCCAAACTTGGGAAGTCCTAATGCCGTAACCTTCGCAGAACTCACCAAAGTCTTGCCCAACACGGCATCGCATTGGCATTTCGCTTTTGCCTTCCTCCGCTGAATTTACCCGATATTCGTCGAAAGGCATCACCTCTGGCGGCAAAATTCAATGTTCAAAAGTCATCCTTTTGGCTGCCTGTTTGCAATCAAAATGACTGTTTTTGAAGGTTTTTTGATGGGTCGCCCGGTTTGTTCTTCGGCTAATATCGTCCGTTTCAGCTGCCAGCTCCAACTGATTAGTTGCTCATTGCTCGACTCCAGTCCACCCTCGTTACCACAGTCCCCCCACCTTCCGCCCGATTCCCATCCGAGTTCTCAGCCCGTCGTTTCCCAAAAAACGCGACTCTGGCTGGGGGGCGGCCACCGTGGGCAGAGCCGTCGAGCGTGTCGCGTCCGGCTGATCGGCGTCCGGCTGGTGGGTGACGCGTGGCTTTGCCACTCGCGGTTCTGGATTCGGTTATGGCGGTCAGGACAGCGGAAGCTGTGGAGTGGTTGCCCATTGGGGGCTTCTCGCCTGTTGCCGGATCAGCGGCAGGGTTTGCGATCCATCTTATCGCCACAATTGGAATTCTCGTCGGGGCTAAGTCGACAGCGAGGCCCAGCCGCCGATAAATCACTAAATACATTAGTGGGTCACCATTAAGATTCTGAATCTGCGCAATTCCACTCCGGAACGATGGCAACAACATGCCTAACTTTGATGAAAACGGCTTACGAAAAGCAGCCATTCTGCTGATGAGTATGCCCACGAAGAATGCCGCTCAAGTGCTGGGGCAACTGCCGCCCAGCTACATCGAGGCAGTCAGCATCATGATTGCCCAGATCGATTCAGTGGGCGGCGACGATCAGGAGATCGTCATTGCCGATTTTCTCACCAGCAAGGCAAGTTCGCTGTATGCCAGTCCCGGTGGTTTAGAGAAAGCCAAGGAGCTGATCAAAGAGGCGTTGGGGCGTGATGCAGGTGAGCTGGTTGGCAACCTGCAGCAGACGATTGAAGCGATGCCGTTCAGCTTCATTGAAAAAGTGGAACCCCAGACACTGCTGCAATTCATTGGCGACGAGCATCCGCAAACCATCGCCCTGATGTTGAGCCACTTTCCCAGTAATTATGCAGCCGAAGTGATTGCTGGACTCGGTCCCGACAATCAACTGGAAGTGATCCGTCGAGTAGCCGCGATTGGACGCACCAGTCCGGAGGCAGTCAGTGAGCTCGAGTTCTGCCTCGAGATGCGGTTGAGTAGCATGGTGAATCAGAAGCACAGTAACGCGGGTGGCGTGGAAAGCGTCGCTGAAATTCTAAATGTTTGCGAGCGATCCATTGAACGCACGATCATGGACTCGATTAGACGTGAGGACCCAGAGCTTTCAGAGGAAATTCGCCGGCTGGTGTTCGTGTTTGAAGATATCTCGAAACTCGCTGACCGAGATATTCAGTCGCTACTGAAAAATGTTGAAACCGCGCAGTGGGCAATGTCTCTAAAGGGCGCCAGCGACGTTCTGCAAGAGAAAATCATGAGGAACATGAGTACTCGTGCCTCTGAAAATCTCAAGGAAGAAATGGAATATCTGGGTAGTGTGAGAGTCCGCGAAGTTGAATCTGTGCAGCAGAAAATCGTTGATGTGGTGCGGCAGCTCGAAGATCGCGGCGAAATTTCACGTCCAACGGGCGACGAGGAAGAAGAGTACGTCAATTAGCGGCGTATGATGACCCAGCCAACGGATCAAACTCTCTTCACTGGTGGAGAGAGCGAATCGTGAATGGCTTGGGGAACAGGCGGTGCCAGAGTGAACGCTTGTCAGATTTGCATCGGGCGACGCTGGCCGTGATTCACGGTGACAGCCGTCTGCTATAACTGCCATCTACCCCACCGCAGATCACTCTACCTCTTCGCTAGCTGATGATGATTGATGTGCACTTGGCTCGCTGTGATCGGCGGTGGCCCCGTTCGCAGTCGCCGCTGCTTGCAAGCTCACTTCCGGAGGCTTCCTGCGTCGCAGGTGTTTTCCCAGTGAGATGAAAAGTGCGAACGCGGTCAGCGGAAGAACTCCATAAAGAACGACGCTGCCGAATCGCTCTTTCAGGTCCGGGTTGTTTGCTGCTGCAATCAAAAATCCTGTGTAAATACCGTAATAGATCAGGAACAGTGCTGCTTCGTGTCTACGGATCACATTTCCAGAGAGAAAGATTGGGAAGCACAGAACGGCTACGGCTACCATGATCGGGATGTCGAAAATGATCGCCTCTTCGGTGACGTTGATGCCCGTGGGGGACACCACTCCCGTCAGCCCCAACACGCACAAAATGTTGAATAGATTGCTTCCTACAACGTTGCCCACTGCGATGTCCCGTTCTCCACGGTAACTTGCGACCACTGAGGTGACGACTTCAGGTAGCGAGGTGCCAATGGAAACGATGGTCAGGCCAATCAGTAGCTCGTCAACTCCGAGCCGAGTTGCAACGGTTACCGCACCATCGACAAGCCAATTAGAACCCAGGCCCAGCAGGATCAAGCCAGCGATGATGAACGCAAGCTGTTTCAGGATAGCGGTCCAGCCGTTGACTGGTTTTGAGTATTCCTGCGCGAATTCATCAACCACCTTCTGTTCTTCGCTACGGCTCTTGCGGATGCAGAACACAATGTAGATGAGCAAGGCGACGAATAATAACACGCCTTCCCAGCGAGCAATGTTTCCGTCTGCTGCGACAGCCCACATCGCCAGTGATGCGGCGATCATCAGCGGGACATCGATCCGAATCAATTGACTGCTGACCAGCAGCGGAGTGACGAGAGCCGACGTTCCAAGGATCAGTAAAATATTGATGATGTTACTGCCGATGACGTTGCCAACAGCCACATCGGCATTGTTGGTTAACGCAGCTTGAAGGCTCACCCCCAGTTCGGGCGCGCTGGTTCCAAACGCAACAACGGTCAAACCAATCACAAGGGGCGAAATGCGGAAGGTCGCTGCCATGGCCGAGGCACCATGCACCAGTAATTCACCACCGCCGACCAGCAAGAATAAGCCGACGACTAATTGCCCGGTGACCAGAAGCGTTTCGTTCAAAGCTATTCAGCCCAAAATTAAGATCAGAAGCGAGGTCGTTTGTGCTCAGGCGTTCACAGATGCCTGGAAGGGAGTTGGGAAACGGCCCATGCGATCCAAGGTGCTCTGGATTTCCCAGTCGATATTTCCCAGTCGATATTTCCCAGTCGATATTTCCCAGTCGATATTTCCCAGTCGACGGCGTTATCCGTTAGCAGCCCTCCCGTTGCTGGAATGTCCACTGTTGCTGGGTGGCTTCCCACTGGCACAGCGTAACCACAGCACAGCGTAACCCTAGTACACGGTAACACTAACCTAACGTAGCACACTCAGGCGATGGGCTCGACCCAGCGATGGGGGCTCGATGCCGCCTGATTAGCGTGAATGTGCTTGCCTCAAGGGTACCTGCGGCCATGTTTCATCTTGGGATGCTCGCCGCGGGCGGGGCACACGGTCAGCAGTCTTTTTGGAAAGACGCAATCACTGGCCTTTTTTGATGCATTCAATCGGACTGAGGTGCTCAGATTGCCTGCAATAGGCGAACCCAGTTCAGCAGCGCTGTCGCGTCGGTGTCTCCCCCAAGCACGACGGGGTAGCCTGCTTTCTTGATCGCGAGGCTCCATTCAGGAAGATCCTTCTCGGACGACAGGGGCAACAGTATCTGGAGCGACGCGGAAGGATCATTCTCTTTGACCCTCATGGCCGGACTGCGTGTCTTGGGGGACACCGAAACACCGAAAAACGTTGAGCTTTGCGAAACCGCGACGGCGAGTGCCATGGAATCAGCGGCTTCAGCGTCTGTTCCAGAGATAGCGCCGGGTGCCGCTACGGCAACCGCGTTTGGGTTGATCGGAGCTTTTTTCATGACTGCCGCGGCAAAATTGCCGATGGCGTTTATCTCTTTGGGTTGCCATCGGCGGCTATCCTCGGGGGCAACGGCACAAATCACGACACCTGCTGACTTGGCAGCTTCACTCCAGTTTTCCAACACTTCCATTGGTGATCCTCCACTTGGGTTCACCAACAGGACAAGCAGTCCGAGATCCTGTTGCATTTCGGCCGGTTTGGGGGCGACGAAGGCTGCAGCGTTTCCCGAATCAGGGAGTTTGAGTTCTTCGGTCACCCACTCACCAGGTTCTGTATCGGACCAGTCTTTGGGAGGCTGCATCAGGCTTGAACCAGCCACCATTGCTGGCGTAAGTCTGACGGTTTCATCGCTGCCACCACGCGTGATTGATAGCACCACCTCGGTTTCGGGTTCGGCCGACATCAGCAAACTTCGGAGCACGTTCACGCTGCTGATCTTAGCATCGCCAAGCTTTCGCAGTTGGTCACCCGCCTTGATTTTGCTCTCAGCAGGTGTGCCTGATAGCACCGAGTTGACAACGACTTTTGTGACATCCTTGTCTGCCTGCTCTTCACGATCGGGTTCGCTATTCAATTCACCATTCAATTCACTGACAAGAACACCCAATCGCTGCGGTTGCAGAGGGGGTATGGTTTCGGCCAACTCGGTGGTGATGTCGATTTCCTTGCCGTCACGACGCAGTTTGATGCGGATGGTTTCTCCCGCATCAAACCTGCCCAGAGCCTGTCTGATTTCCTGATGGCGTCTGACCGTTTTTCCGTCGACTTCGAGCACTTCGTCGCCAGCCTTGATGCCGGACACTTCGGCGGGTGATCTTTTTCGAACCGCTGCGATCTCGGTTCCGTCGTCGTAGGGATCCTTCGTTTTTGACGCGATTCCGATCAGTCCGCGTTTGATGTCTGTGCCTGACTTCAGTCGCTCCAGTTTTGTCAGGATCACATCACTGGGGATGGCAAAAGCGATCCCAGAGTCGTACCAGCCGGTGGGGTCAGAGCCAGCACCACCGGCAACGGCAGGAATCAGGATCCCCATCACGTTTCCATACAGGTCAATCAGGGGACCGCCGTAAAAAGCAGCTGATACGCGAGCATCCGTTTGCAGTGCAACGCCATCAAGTCGTTCAACGCCGCTGAGTACACCTCGGCTGATGATGGGAGAGGCGGTGCTTCCAAACCGTCCCACAGCTACGGTGGTCTTTCCAATCCGAGTATCTAGCGTTGCAGGAAACTCGATCGCCGATAGTTCTTTGGTGGTCTCGATTTTGAGTAACACCAGATCACGGTGGTAATCACGCGAAACCACTTTCGCTGCGTGGCGAGATCCGTCGGGCAGCACGATCAGAATGCTCGCAGCTGGACGGCGTACCACGATACTGGAAGCAAGGACATACCCTTCGGCGTCAATCATGACGCCTGAGGTGGGTGCGTCCTGTTCGACTTCGCCCGAAGGTCCTTGAGCAGTGCCAACAATTTCAACGGAGACGACCGAGGGTAGGACACTCTTGGCTGCGGTGCGCACTGCCTTGGCCATAGCTTGCCGATACTCAGTATCGGCATGGGCTGGCTGCACGCGGGGGACGAAAGTGCAGAGGAAGATGATCAACGAGAGCAGCGAGATGCTGCTGAGGGTGGAAGAGCGGGGCATTCGGATCACGGTTGCAGTGTTACGGGAAGGATCTGTGTATCACGTTGAACAGTAAGTTCGACGTTGTCACGGCGGTCGATCGTGCGAAGCAACGAACGGAGCGTTCGCTGGCTGTCCACGCGTTGCCCATTGACGAGTAGGATCAAGTCGTCAGGGCGTAGTGAGGCACGGGCAGCAGGGCTGCCCGTTGAAACCGTGTCGATGTATGAGGGAGTTGTTTCCAGAACATCGGGAACCATCACCAATCCCAATGCGGTCGGGTTATGTGAGTCCTTGCGAGGCAATGTTGCTGTCGCCGAGTCAATCACTGTGGTCTTTCTGCCGGCGATGATGTCTCCGATCGTCGTGCGGAGAGCATTGGCGGGGACTGCATAATTGAGCCAGACACCTGTGGTTGAGTCTCGCAGTTCCTTTCCCAGCATGCCTGCCAACTGGCCATCGCTGTCAATCACCGCACCACCGGCTGCTCCGGGGTTGTTGGCAATCAAATCCAAAATCAGAACTTTACCACGATAGGGGGTTTTGAAGGTTCCACGTCGTGCGTTCAGGTCCGTGACCGAAGCTACGGTGCCTTGCATCACGCTTGCCGGTTCATTGCCTGTCGCGATATTGAACAGGTTGCTTACCGCGATTACTGGATCACCCCAATCCACGGTCGGTTCTTCTTTGAGCTCGAAAAAGGGTGTGTCGGTCGCTTCGATCTTCAGAACCGCTAATTCCAATGAAGGTTCAAAACCGACGATTTTTGACTCGAATCGACGGCCGTCATCAAGCAACACCACGGGTTCGACATCGAGCACATAGCTCCAAGCTGTGGCGATGTGACCCTCGGGAGATACGAGGAAACCACTTTGGTAGGCTTCGAGTCCTTTCAAGCCGCCGGCGCCGTAGATTTTTACGACGCATTTCTGAGCATCTCGTACCCAAGTCCCCAGAGGGGCCTCGGCTTGTAAGTCTGAAACGCTGGTCGCCAGTAGGACAGTCAGGATGATTGCAGCGAGACGATTCATGACTTCACCTCTGGCCTGTTTGTGTTCTCTGATGCGCCAACGGAATTCATTCGCTTGATGTTGCCCGCATTGTTCGCATTCTTTTTTTCTGTCGACCATTGAAGATCCGAGGCAGGAACCTCTTCCCAGGATTTAATCTTGATCTTCAGGATGCTGTCGATGCCGTAACGCAGGTCGAGGCTAGTTGGCATGACCTGGGAATCTCCCTCACGAAGTAGCCATAACTCGGCAGGGTCCTCGTCGCGGTCAGCAAAGACTTCAATCGCTTCAACGGCGCCCGTGTCGGGGTGGCTCAGCCAACGTACTTCTAGTTCACCAGCGATGCCCACCATCACATCACGAAGTGGTCGTTCGCCTCCCAGAGGCATGGTCCCCAAGTAGTAAGATTCACCGAACTTTCGGGGGCCATCGCTGAGCATCCTCCGCCAAGCGTCCAGCGCGGGCAACAATCCCGCGACGGTGCCGTCGGTGACGACATCGTACATCTCGTTTCGCTTGTTGATTTCGAGCGTTTTTTGCCCGATCTGCAGAGACATTTTGTCGGCAGCGACTTGGATCGTGACGGGTTGCGGTGGCGTCTGATCAGTCTCGCCCACGATGAGCCATGCCTTCTTCTTCTCAGTCGAAGAAGTTTGGGTGGGCTGGTCAGCAGCAGGGAATTGACTCCGCAGTGCGTCAATGAAGGCATTTTGCTCGACGAGGTTGAAGTGATAATTCGCGAAGCCCTTTCTTTCAACGAGTTGGTCTTTGACCTGTTGAGGGATTTTCACGGGAGGCTTGCCTGGTCGCTGTCCTCGAGGCCCGCGTTGTGGCGGTTGGTTTTCGTTTTTCTCTGGCTTCTCGTCCTGTTCGGAGTCTTTGTCGTTCTGGTCAGAATCTTTCTCTTCTTGCCCAGGTTGTTGGGGGCGAGGTGGCGGGGGGGGAAGAGCGCCCGCCATCTTTTTTAGTAATTCATCTTCCAGATGCACGCCCATCATTCGAACGAGGGTTTCGACAGTATTACCCTCGGAACGGTATGACATCTTGACTCGCCACCCGTTGGGCAAGGTTGCCATGACGTTTTGCAAGTCGTTGGCGGTCTGAACAACGCGACCGTCAATCTCTAAAATCTCAGAGCCATACCGCAGACCCCTTCGGTAGGCGTCGCTGGATTCCAAAATGTTGGATACGACCACGCCACCTTCTGGTTCCGTGGACACGGTCGCACCGAGGGTTGCGTGGTCGACGATTCGGCCGCTCCGCAAGTATCCGAGAAAGTTCTTCGCCTGATTGATTGAAATGGCGTATCCAACACCGACATTGACGCGACCACGCTTCTCAAAAGAGCAGCGGCCCACGATTCCCAGCAGCTTTCCCGCAGCGTCGTAGATGGGGCCGCCTGAATTGCCAGGGTTGACCGAGGCGTCTGTCTGCAGGCAGTCACCGTACTCAAGCAGCGTTCCCGAAGGATACTGGTAACGTCCAACACCGCTAAGGATGCCATAAGTGACGGTGGGTTTGAGATTGGTTGCCAGCAGGAATGGGTTGCCAATCACCATGCACCAGTCGCCAGCTACGGCGGCACGACTGTCTCCGAATTCAGCTTTCGGAAAGTCACTTCGGCCCAAAAGGCGAATCATCGCCAAGTCACCCACCGGATCGATTCCGACAATCACGGCATCGTAAACATTCCCGTCGCTCATGCCGCAACGCATAAATGAACCGGCCGGACTGGTCACGTGAAAATTGGTCAGTGCATATCCCTCCGGGGAAATCGTGACTCCGCTGCCACCGCCTCCGCCCCCGGGAACGAATACGCTCACGGCTGATGGAACAGCGCGAGCGACCGATTCAATCCGGCTGCTCTCTACTCGCTCCAGTGCAGGATCAAGTTTGATAGGGTCCGCCCCGTTTGAAGGACTGCACGATAGCATCGCTATGCCAAGCGAAAACAGGCCGCAGCGATAACGCGTTTTTGCATTGATCATGAGTTCAGTGGGATTGAAAGTTCAAGGAAGGTTGGGCTTCACGGCGTTGCGGTCAGCCGATTTGCCAACTGAGTTTTTTGCTTCCGCATTGCCTTTCCCAGGCAGGTCACTTCAGCAAACGGGGACTTAGGAAACGGATGTTGTCACCGATGTCTCCGTCGCCGCCGCGGGTAACCTCGAGTGCAACACGCCGCGCACCGTTGGTGTCAATTTCAAAACCTCGCGGTGAGTTGTCTTCCAGTGACTCACTCCAAACCACCTGGTCATCAAATTTAATGTTGACGGTCACTTTTCCTGTCACTCCCGAGGTGTGGTCGCGCTGGACTGTTCCGGCAAGTTTCTTGAACTGCGGCGGCAGTCGGTACTCGGTCATGGATCCACCGTTCAGCACCAGGTCAGTCTTGCCTTCCCGCTTCGGCCCAAAGAAACGATTGAGCAGAGTTGGATCTACGTTGGTCGACAGGTAGCTGGTGTAGTTGGATGCGGTTGCTCTCTCATCGGCCAGCATGCGAATTCCACTTGACCAGTCGATGCGTACAATTTGATCTACAGGAATGGCGTGCTGCAGGCTGTCGTCGAGTTGAACCTGGATGGGTTTGTTGTCTTCACTTGGCTGATTTCCTGTCAACGCCCAGCTTGATCCGTAAATATCGGTGATGCGGATCGGTGGAGTTTCGTCGAGGTCGCTACTGCCCCCGAAAATCACTCCTTCGAGCTGGTTGATCGGGGCATCGATTTCCGTTCCATCAAGATCAAATTTGACGGTCGTGTCGTCGATCGAAAGAATGACTCCCTGCTGTGGGTCCAAGCGGTTGCCTGGTCGCCGGATCACCATCACGTCGCGATTGTTTTCGACGTTGGACAAGCCCAGCCATTGAGCGTCCGTGTCTGTCGACGGCTTCCTGAATCTTACCGAACGAACCTTTTTCACAGGGGTCTTCAGAGAAGTTTGTCGGCGGGGTTCGACTTGCACGCCTTGACCGTCAAACTTGAGGTCTACCACCCGGATGCGAGACCCGTTCGAGAGTGTTACTTGCTTTGCAGGTGGGACTTTCGGAGCGAAGTCGCTGCGCTGCATCGAAGCGAGCTTATTGAAGGGAAGTTCTTGGACACTTCCCTGGGTGGCGATCAACACCGTGTTAGCGGTGATTCCTTTGAATTCTCCGCGGATTTTCTCGCCATCGCTGGTTTCAACAACCACCGGGAAGATGGACAGCGTGATTGCTTGAACGATTTGCAAAAGCCATTCGGCCGCATACAGACTGGGCAACGATTTCTCCTTGGAGATTTTACAAGCTTGCAGTCGCTTGGTGCGACCACATCTTCTTCATGTACCAACACGATTCAAGTACCAACATGCTGGGTCGATAGAGGCTTTTGTCAAGCAATTCACGCGACAAATGCTACCACCCCCTACTCCCTATGGTAGCAGGCGAGCCATAGGCGACCAGCGCCCGCGAGGCGCGAGCAGTTTTTTGTCTGGCAATGTGACGTGTTTTCGGCGATGACACCGAGTTTTTGCCTGATCTGGATGATTCTGGTCGGTGTCTCACCAGGGTCACGCATTTCTCTGCTTTTTCCCGTCCGGTGGCCGCAATCTCGCTCTTGAGGGAGATGTGGCAAGTTTTGCATTGCCAGTTTCTTACTTTTTGAAAAGCTTGCTTGGCAAGAACGTTGCACCCTTTGCCTCAGGTCAAGCCGACAGCCTTCGCTCGCCGACCGTGTTCGCTTTCCTGGTATGCGAAAGCCTCTTCCGGAGAGAGCGGCTTGAGCGTACCCGCCTGTTCTGCTGTTTGTGGCGCTGCACTGTTTCCGCGGAAGTGGGTGTTCGTTGAGCTGGGTGTTCGTTGAGCTGGGCTCGTGGCCTCGATGCTCATGAGCGGGTCGTACTCATGCGTCTCGACTGGACAGATACGTGTAATGCTCCAACGCCTGTTCATAAAAGGAGACGGTATCGCCAGCTTGTTCGTTGTTGATATGGCCATGTTGCACGGCATCTTCAACAGCTTCCTGTAGTTTGTCGACCAGTTCGCGACCTTCGTATTGAACGTAGCCCAAAACCTCGCGTACTGTGTCACCTTTAACAATCGACTGTACTTTTGCCTTGCCGTCGTGGACATCGACATGAACTGCATGGGTGTCCCCAAATAAATTGTGCAGGTCGCCTAAAATCTCTTGGTAGGCGCCGACCATGAACACAGCAAGTTGATACGGTTCATGAGGGCGAAGGTTGTGCAGCAGTAAGGTTCGTTTTTGTTTGCCGCCGTTGATGAAACGGTCTACTTTTCCATCGCTGTCGCATGTGATGTCACCGAGCACGGCGTGGCGTGTTGGTTGCTCGTCAAGCCGATGCACTGGCAGTACGGGAAAGAGTTGGTTGATGGCCCATGAGTCAGGAATGGATTGAAATAGCGAAAAATTCACGAAGTAAATGTCCGAGAGCATCCGGTCGAGTTCCTTGAAGTCCTCATGGACCTCACCCTGAGTATTTGCGATGTCACGAATGCGATGGCAAATTGAAAAGAACAAATCCTCTGCCGTGACTCGTTGTTCCAGTGGTAAGTATCCTCCGCTAAACAGACTCATGCACATGTCGAGGGCAAGTTGTGCATCATGGTAGGATTCGCGAATGTTGTCGGTTGTCAAATCGCGGAACGTCATCCACAGGTCAAGCACGGGCTGCTCGTAGTGATCGGGCACCTGCATCGGAACCGCTTGAACGTTTCCTTGTGAGGTGACCCCCAGGGTTTCCACGACAAGTACGCTGTGGTGGGCCGCGATGGCCCGGCCGCTTTCGGATATCAGTTGGGGATGCGGCACAGATGCCTCGTTACAGACCGTTTGGACGTGGAAGACAACGTCGTTGGCATACTCCTGCACGGTGTAGTTCATGCTCGAATCGGTGTCGCTTTGGGAGCCGTCATAGTCGACACCAAGCCCGCCGCCTACATCCAGATATTTTAATCCAGCTCCACGTCGATGAAGGTCAGCATAGATCCGCGAAGCTTCCATGATTGCAGCCTTAAGTTGACGAATGTTGCCCACTTGGCTGCCAACATGAAAGTGCAGTAACTGGAAACAATCGCCCATGCCATTGTCAATCAGACGGTCCAACTGGGTGAGCATCTCTGCAACCGTCAAGCCAAACTTGCTGCGGTAGCCCCCGCTGGCCTGCCATCTGCCTGAACCACGAGTAGCAAGTTTGACTCGCATGCCCAGCGTCGGTCGCACGCCAAGCTCGTCAGAAATTTTGAGAATCAAGTCGAGTTCACTGACCTTTTCTACGACTGGAATGACAGTGCGACCCAGTCGCTGGGCAAGCAGTGCCATGCGTATGAACTCAGCATCTTTAAAACCATTGCAAATGATCGGGGTGTCCGCATCGGTCATCGCAACTACTGCCAGCAATTCCGGTTTGCTGCCAGCTTCTACCCCTGATCCAAATTGTTGCCCATGGTGAATGATCTGCTGGACAACATCACGCTGTTGGTTGACCTTGATTGGATAAATGCAGCGATAACCGTTGCGATACTCGTGATCATCGATTGCTTTCTGAAAGCAATGGCTCAGGGTTTTCAGGCGATCCCCCAAAATTCCGTTGAATCTGATCAGAATGGGCAGGTCTAGGCCCCGCTGTTTCAAGCGGTCGATCAACTCCTTCAAATCGACCGCATTCTCAGCATTCCGTGTTGGTGAGACCGTGATCGTTCCCTCGTCGGAAATGTTGAAGTACCCGTCGCTCCAGCGATCAATTTCATAAAGCAATGCGCTCTGTTGCGGTGACCAAGATCGATTTGTGGCGATGTTCATCGTTTTCGCAACTCCCTTGTGGGCACAGTGATGCTCTTTCCCCGAGTGAAGCCACAATTTGGTGACACAATCTGTAACAAGGAGCAAGTGTTCCGACCCAGTGTTCCGGCCAATTGCTGTTACCAGGTGTTCCGACCAATCGCTCTTCCAGGTGACCAGTCTAACCAGCCTACCGTCTTGACGTGGGCATCACGGCATCAGCATCGGAGTTCAGTGTATCGGCCACTGTGTCGGTCTAACCAGCGGGCGTGGATTTGCGTTCAGAGGGTGCACTCAGACAGGACTCGGTATTTTAAAGCTGGCACCGAGTGATAACGAGTGATGAGAAAGCTCCATCTTTTGGCTCGTGTTTGCAGGTGCTGGTTTTGATCGTTTCGCTGGCAGGGGAAATGCTGGGTACTGACGGGCGGCTTGATTGAAAACTGCAGACGCAAGCTGTGCGGCTTGATCAGGGCCGAGGTGCTGAGACCAGATGGCTGGCGAATGACACTGATGAATGACGCTGTCCGGTGGCTTGACTGATCCCTTTTCTGAAGGAAGGCATGCAGCGGGAAAAAACACCTTGCAGAGTGA
>Ga0315322_10000252_pt1 | contig 38390 bp, 36 predicted proteins | sample M110021515metaG_FD_203461 | JGI IMG/M metagenome (GOLD analysis project Ga0315322, IMG submission 203461) | Ammonia-oxidizing marine archaeal communities from Monterey Bay, California, United States - M1 100m 21515 | ecosystem: Environmental > Aquatic > Marine > Intertidal zone | place: USA... | reverse complement strand
GCTTCCCCACCAACTTACTCATAAACAGGATTCAGATGAACCTATTAGGATTGGATACCCAGGAACTAAATTCTCAAATAAATCTAGCTCCCTAATAAATATATCGCCAGATATGCCAATTTCCTTAGATGATTATGAAACTTTTTATCAGTTAGTTATCATGGACGGAGCAGAGTTAAGAAAGAAAGCTGTAGCAACTTGGTCAGAGTGCAAAAAAGTAGGACTAAAGCCTGAATTTTTAGATCAAATATGAAAAAAAATTACGAACCTAAAGGTATAGAGAAGAAAATCTATGATAAATGGGAGTCTTCAGGTTACTTTACTGCTATACCTGATGAAAAAAAGGAACCATTTTGCATCATGATTCCTCCACCAAATGTGACAGGCACTTTGCACATGGGCCATGGTTTTCAAAATACTCTTATGGATGCCTTAATCAGACGCAAAAGAATGTCAGGTTTCGACGTTTTATGGCAAGTTGGTGTAGACCATGCGGGCATAGCAACTCAAATGGTAGTAGAACGACAACTAGAGTCTGAAGGAAAAACTAAAGAAACCATAGGAAGAGATGCTTTTGAGAAAAGAGTATGGGAATGGAAAGAAAAATCAGGCGGAACTATAACACAACAACTAAGGCGATTAGGTGCATCGGTAGATTGGTCTAGAGAAGCTTTCACTATGAGCGAAGACCTTAGTTTGGCTGTCAAAGAGGTCTTTGTTTCTTTATTTGATGAAGGGTTAATTTATAGAGGAGAAAGGCTAGTTAATTGGGATGTTGTCTTGCAGACAGCGCTATCTGATCTCGAAGTAACTTCTGAAGAAGAGTCAGGATTTTTATGGCATTTTGACTACCCTGTTGAAAATGGGGAGACCATAACAGTAGCAACAACAAGACCTGAAACTATGCTAGGTGATTCAGCTGTAGCCGTGAACCCTGAAGATGAAAGGTTCAAAGAATTAATAGGCCAGTTCGTAACATTGCCTATAACTAATAGAAGAATCCCTATAATCCAGGATACTTATGTAGATTCAGAGTTTGGAACGGGCTGCGTAAAGATAACTCCAGCTCACGATTTTAATGATTTTGAAATAGGAAAAAGACATGACTTAGAAATTATTAATATTCTAAACCTAGACGGTTCGCTGAATGAATCTGTCCCAGAAAAGTTTAGAGGCTTAACAACTACTGAAGCGAGAGAAGAAGTATTAAATGAATTGGAGGCCTTAGGCTGTCTAAATAAAGTAGAGCCGCACAAGATACAAATCCCTAAAAGTCAAAGGAGCGATTCCGTATTAGAACCGCTTATAACCGCTCAATGGTTTGTAGATGTTAAAAAAATGTCTAAAGAGGCAATTAGAGTAGTTCAAAAAAACGAAACGGGGTTTATTCCAAAAAATTGGGAAACTACTTATTTTAATTGGATGGAAGATATTCAAGACTGGTGCATAAGTAGGCAACTGTGGTGGGGTCATAGGATACCGGCTTGGTTCGATGAAGAAGAGAATATATATGTAGGTAGATCAGAAGATGAAGTAAGAGAAAAATATGGTCTTAAGAATATAGAACTTCATCAAGATGAAGATGTTTTGGATACTTGGTTCTCTGCAGCGTTATGGACCTTTTCTACCTTAGGATGGCCTAAAAAAGACAATCTCTTATCGAGATACCATCCTACAAGTGTTCTAGTAACTGGTTTTGACATTATTTTCTTTTGGGTAGCCAGAATGATTATGATGACCACTCATTTTATTTCTGAAGTTCCATTCAAAAAGATACTGATACATGGACTGATCAAGGATTCCGAGGGAGTCAAAATGTCTAAATCTAAAGGCAATACTCTAGACCCTCTTGACATTATAGATGGGATAAATCTATCTGACCTATCTACAAAACGCACGGAAGGGCTTATGCAGCCGCAAATGAAAGATAGAATTGAAAAACAGACCAAAAAAGACTACCCGGAAGGAATTCATGCTTACGGTACAGATGCATTGAGACTAACCTTTTGTTCTCTTGCAACAGGTGGTAGAGATATTAATTTTGATATGAAGCGTGTTGAAGGATATAGAAATTTCTGCAATAAACTTTGGAACGCTTCAAGATTTATTGAGATGCAAATTGAGTCCTATGGTGTCTCTGAAGAACTAAATGAAGATTTAATTGAGAAATGGATCAATTACAAATTTAACTTAACCGTAAAGAAGGTGAATGATGCTTTCGAGAATTTTAGATTTGATTTAGCTACCAAAGCTATCTATGAATTTATTTGGTATGAGTTTTGTGACTGGTATATAGAGTTATCTAAAATTAAACTTTCGAAGAAAAGCAAAGATAATTCTAGAATAGTCAAATCTATGGTGAGTCTATTAGAAAAAACTTTAAGACTTGCTCACCCTATTATGCCCTTCATAACTGAAGAAATATGGTTACAGTTTAAGCCTTTTCATCAGAATCCCGAGAAAAGTATTATGATTTCCGAAACTCCGAAGCATAAAGAAAACCTTTCTGATGATGAATTTAAATCTATTGAATGGCTAAAGGAAATAGTTTCTGGAGTAAGAAACATCAGAGGTGAAATGCTCATTAAGCCTTCCGAAAAGATAAAAGCGTTTTATAAAGATGGAGACAAAATAGATAAAAATAGATCAGAAGTTTTAACAGATCTAATAAAAGAAATTGCAGGATTAGAAAGTCTTGATTGGATCAATAAAGGTGAAGACCTTCCCCCTTCTGCTGTAGTGGTTGTTGAAAACTTAAAAGTCTTAATTCCTTTAGAAGGACTAATTGATCCTAAAGAGGAGAATAAAAGACTAAGGAAGAAAATTGAAAAGATATCTAAGGAACATAAAATGCTCTCATCAAAACTTAAAAACAAGAAATTTACTGACAATGCCCCTATAGAATTAGTTCAAGATCAACAAGAGAGATTTGATTTGCTCTCAAAAGAACTAAACAGCCTTGATAATCAGCTAAAAGAAATAAGCAGACTGATCTAGATCATAAGTTTTTAAAATTAGTTATAATAAATATCTTAATAAATTATGCTTCTTAGATCTTTCATAACCAGTGGGTTGATAGCCATTCTCTATACAGTTATATTTGCTTATGTGGGGGCTCGCTATCTTTTACCTTTAACTATGTCTCAAATTTATATACTTTTGGCTATTCTTTGGTCAATGGGATTCTTGTCTATTATTGGATATATTTATGGAAGAAAAATAAAAAGAAACTTTAGGGGCGAAACTGGAACAATAAAATGGTTCGACCCCAGTAAAGGCTACGGGTTCTTGATAAGAGACAAAGGAGGTGACCTTTTTGTTCATCTAAGATCTGTGCAGAGCCAAGACAGAAGAAAGCTAAAAGAAAATACCAGAGTTAGATTTTCTGTAGAAGATACTGAAAAAGGACCTCAAGCAGAAAATATTAGAATAATCTAAAACAATCTCTCCACAAACCAATAAATACCTAAACAAGCTAGGCTAGATGCTCCATACATTCTAAGTAAGTCTACATTAAAGTTGATTAACTTCTTACATAAATACATTAAAACTAAAAACGAAAGAATTATTAATATTTGCCCAGCCTCTACGCCCAAATTAAAACCTATTAAAGCTGGTACAAATCTATCTTGCATTAATCCAATAGAAGATAAATTTCCTGCAAAGCCAAAGCCATGTACAAGCCCAAATAACATGGTAACAATTAATATTAACTTCTGACTTTTGAACCTTTCAGAGAGACCAAAATAGCAGTAAGAAAATAAACCCAAACCTAAAAGTCCCATAATATATTTCTGACTGCCCATTAAACTGAAGAAAACAATAAATAAAAGCCATGCATAAAGTAGGTATCTATTATAGAGAGCGTATTGTTTTGTTATTGAAGCAACACATTCTATTGCAACGATAACAATAGAATATCCAATAAGTGCTTCAACAAGCAAAGAAGCTGGAGTAATGTAATTTAGAGCACCTAAAGCTAACGTAATACTGTGACCAATAGTAAATCCAGTAATCACTATTATTAAATCCCTTCTTTTAAGGTTTAACAGCAACAAGCCTAACAAAAAAGCTATATGGTCTAATCCCGTTAGAATATGTTTTACACCTAATGTTAGATAATCATAAAAAGATGAATAAGCAGAAGTTTCTTCTTTATTTAATGAAGAAGATTCATTCCATCTTTTTGAAGAGACCGTGAATATCTTTTCTGGGTAAGTTTGTTTATCTATATTTATGGTCGCTATATGGACATGAGAAGAATCTTCACTGAAAAAAAGGTTGAAAAATATTTCCACAGGTTCTTTCTCACAAGATTGTCTCCATCTAAGAGACACGTAGCCAGTACTTAATGAGGACTTGAAATATGGGCCTTGATCTAATTGACAGGATCCTTCTATTTTATAATTACTTAAAACCTCTTCTTGCAGCCTACTTTCCCAAGATTCATCAAAATTAGACTTAATCTTAGAAAGTACAGAAATTTGGACGTTAAAATCAATTTCTATAAATACTGCTTCATCATCATTTGCTATCTCAATACGAGAGTAAGACTCGCTCCTTTGATGAGAGTAAATCAAAGTTGATAAGATTAAGATAAGAAAAGCTAAAAACGCTCTAGAATACATCCTACTCTTTAATGTTTCTGGTTACGTCATACCAATTTTTTAGATTATCCAGATATTTTCTTAACGATTGATCATCTCTTCTTTTCAAAAACTCAGATAATACTGTGCTTCTTATGTTGGAATATTCAGGTTGAGCAGCATCCTCTCTATCAACTAAATAAATTATCTTGTATCCACCAGAAACTTTCTTAGGTGCTGAAGAATAGCCTGGCTTAAGAAGCTGCGCCTCTCTCATTAGAGAGGGGCCAATGTATTCCCTGACTTTACTTAGATTTATAAGAGTATCAGGGATTTTTAGAGCTGATTTACTTCCACTTAAAGCAACTTCTTCAAAATTTTCACCTTTATTAAGCCTAACAAAAGCATCTTTTGCCTTTTCAACAACTTCATCTCCAAAGTCATCTTTCGAAAAATAAATTTGTCTCACTCTAAGTCTATTGGCTTTAGTGAAGAAACCTATATTTCCTTGAAAGAAATCAATTAATTCATTTTCTTGAGGTTCTGTACGTGAACCTTCAGTAACTATATTCTTTATCATTTGCTGAACAATTGTTCCTCTTGCCATTGGATTATTCTCTAACATTCCTAAATCTATAGCCCTTTTAATCAGCAATTCTTCTTCTATCATTCTTTCAAGCACGTATTCCTTGTCTCGATTAGTTAAAGGTGACCTCTTGTCTTTAGCTAAACCTTCTAATTGCATTTGGTATCTTTCATAAGGAATTAGTTGATCCTCTATCTTAGCAACCCAATTTTGATCAGTTATATTATTCTTCTCAACTATTGCCAATGCAGCTAATAGTATTCCTATAATTAAACCTATTCCTAAAATAGATTGATGTTTAGTTAGGTCATCCATCTAGCAACATCTCAATGTGCGGTATTCCGTCTTCATCGTAAGGGTTTCCTTGGACTTTAAATCCATGTTTTTCATAATAAGAAATAAGATATTCTTGAGCAGAAATCCTACAGGAACCATATCCATAAGCCTCTTTGCCTTTTTCTAATCCCATATTTAATAAGTGGTCACCTAATCTTTTTCCTCTATAATCTTCATCTATTGAAACTCTTCCAATAGATGCCTCAGAGTACTTTTCACCAGGGGGAGTCAATCTCAAATAGCCGATTAAACTTCCTTCGTCTGAAACCAATAAATGTAAACTGCATTGGTCTAGTCCATCTGCATCCAAGTACCAAGATTTTTGTTCAACTACAAAAATCTCCTGTCTAAATCTTAAAATCTCATATAGCTCATCTCTTTTGAGCTCACTAAAAGATTTCCACTCCCAAAATAGATTTTCAATATTCAAATTTAAGGGCAAAGATTAGGGTTATTTCTATGTATTTCTTCAATTACTTGGAGATTTTCTTCGTCTAATTTAACTTCGATACTACCTAAAGCCAATTTCAATTGTTCCATTGTAGTAGCTCCAATAATATTTGAAGTAACAAAATCTCTAGAATTTACAAAAGCGTTAGCCATGACTGAAGGGTCCATTCCAATTGACTCTGCATAGGACACATAAGACTTAATGGCGTCATTTGCTCCTGGAACTTCATACCTGTCGCCTCTCTTAAATAATGCTGTTCTAGATCCTTCTGGTCTTGCGCCATCAATATACTTGCCAGTTAAGTAACCTTGCGCCAAAGGCGAATAAGCCAATAAGCCTACCTGAGATCTGTGGAAGTACTCTGACATTCCTTGCTCATAAGTTCTATTTAGAAAATTGTAAGCATTTTGGACAGAAACAACTCTAGGGAGATTATTCATCTCAGAGTACTTAAGAAACTCAGACAAGCCCCAAGACGTTTCATTGGATAAACCTACGTATCTTATCTTACCGCTAGTCACTAGATCTGATAAAACTTGTAATGTTTCATTTATAGGAATACTTTCAGAATCAATATGCTTATATCCTATACCTCCAGATCCAAACATAGACATTGGTCTGTCTGGCCAATGCAATTGATAAAGATCTATGTAGTCCGTTTGCAACCTTTCTAAGCTAGCTTCAACAGCAGCTTCAATATTCTCTCTATCTAATTTAGTTCCCTCCCCTCTAAACCAACTCATTGGACTCCTGCCAGCAACCTTGGTTGCTAAAATAACTTTTTCTCTATTCCCAGTTTTCTTAAACCATGACCCTATGCACTCTTCTGTCTTACCTTGAGTTTCTGGTTTAGGGGGGATTGGGTAAAGTTCAGCGGCATCAAAAAAATTAACGCCTTGATCAAGAGCATAATCCATCTGTTCATGACCTTCTTCCATGGTATTTTGCTGACCCCATGTCATAGTTCCTAAACAAATTACACTTACATCAATGTCTGTATTTCCTAGCTTCCTATATTCCACTTTCTCTCCTTAAATAAATTTCTTTATATATTTACCGAACGTATAATACGCGAATTATAAAAAATTTAAGAAAGAAATGGATACAAACATTTACGATTTTTCATGCAATGACTCATCTGGAAATAAAGTCAATTTATCTGATTTTAGAGGTAAAACATTACTGATAGTTAACACTGCCAGTAAATGTGGATTTACGCCTCAATATGATGGGTTGCAATCTCTTCAAGAAAAATATGATTCTGAAAAGTTTTCTGTTCTTGCATTTCCTTGCAATCAGTTTGGCGGTCAAGAGCCGGGATCCGATAATGAAATACAAGAATTTTGCTCTATTAACTTTAAGACCACCTTCCCAGTGTTTAGTAAGATAGACGTGAATGGAGAAAGTGCTCATCCTTTATATAAGTTCCTCTGTTCAGAAAAAAAGGGGGTTCTGGGTTCTAAAAAAATAAAATGGAACTTTACAAAATTTCTTATTAATAGCGCTGGAGAACCTGTAGCTAGATATGGAAGCACAACAGCGCCAGATAAAATTGTAGAAGATATAGATAAATTAATTAATTAACAGAAAAGAAGAACTCACTCAATAAGCCTTTTTTTAAGGGTTTAGACATCAAAATAGCATCTTCCCTCCCATTTTCTAATCTGTAATAATTCTTCCTTAAACCAATTTCCTTGAAGTTTAAGGCCTTATACAAATCAATGGCTACAGAATTTGAGATTCTTACTTCAAGGAACATTTCCTTGCTCCCCATAACTTCAGCTGCAATGATCATCTTTTCCAGTAATTCCTTGCCTAAACCCTGTCCTCTTTTTACGGACGTTAGACCTATATTTAATAAATGAGATTCTTCTGTTGATACAGATAGTATCGCAAACCCGATTACCTTCTCATCTTCTTTAAGGACCAGAGAATAATAACCTTTTTCTATACAGTCTTTAAAATTTGATAAGGTCCAAGGAAAAGGGTTTGATTCTCTTTCGATATCTAGAACAGTCTCAATATCCTGCTCTCCTAGATAATCATATTCAGTTTTAATCATTCCTTTCAAGAAGCCAGGTCTTCTTTTAACTTAACTAAAAAATCTTTTTTTGTATTGGCTGATCTGCAAATATCTTTTAAAGAAGGAAGCGAAAAAATCTTTATATAGTCTGCTTCTAGAATTTCTGTAGAAGAGCAGTCGAAACAAAAGGCTGTTTTTATATCTGTTTTAATAACTTCTTCAATATTTATTTTCTTTACTGTTTCGTTCTTTAATAAATAAGCCATAGATGTAATAAATCTTTCTCTCTCAATTAAATTAAAATCTAAGTTGCTGGAAGTACAAATTGCTAGGGCAGAACTTCCAATAAGATAAGATTCAAGTTGTATTTCATCATTCTGACGCTTGGTCCAGAAAGTGAAGCCTAGTTTTTCTAATTTATTGTATTTTGATAGCCCCATTTAGGTTAATTCTACCCATAGATTCGAAACTCACAACTTGACCGCTACCATTGGCATATATAAGCTAGTGTTTAATGATTTTAGTCGGAATTAAAGAATTGGTTAATCGACTTACCTGCCCGGTCTCTTTAAATAAGAGATTACCGGGCTTATGTCTATAAGTTTATTAAATAAACTTCCTCATATTTCTAATATCTAAACTTTAAATAAGGATTAAATAAGATTGACTAAAATAATCAATAAATCTGTTTCAAAATACAAACCTTTTGAGCTAATTCAGTTAGAGGACAGGAATTGGCCTACTAAAAGTATAAATAAAGCTCCTATTTGGTGTAGCGTTGATTTGAGAGATGGCAATCAAGCTCTAATTGAGCCTATGGGAGAAGAAAGGAAGCTTAGAATGTTTAAGATGCTTCTTGATATTGGTTTTAGAGAAATAGAAATAGGTTTTCCTTCTGCTTCCCAAACTGATTTTGATTTCGTAAGAACAATAATAAATGAGAATTTAATACCTGAGCATGTAACCATTCAAGCGTTAACCCAAGCTAGACCAGAGCTTATAAAAAGAACCTATGAGGCTTTAGAGGGTGCTCCTCGTGCAATAGTGCATGTATATAATTCTACTTCTACCTTACAAAGGCGAGTTGTTTTTAATAGCGATGAAAAAGGGATAAAAAAAATAGCTACAGATGGAGCAAAACAAGTAAGGGATTATGCAGAGAAATATCCTAACACTGACTGGATGTTTGAATACAGTCCTGAAAGCTTTACAGGCACTGAACTTCCGTATGCCGTTGAAGTATGTAATGCAGTTAATGAGATATGGGAGCCTACCAAGGAAAAGAAAACCATAATAAACCTTCCAGCCACAGTTGAAATGGCCTCTCCTAATATTTATGCGGATCAAATAGAGTGGGTTTGTAAAAACATTGATAATAGAGAAAATATTATTATTAGCCTTCATCCCCATAATGACCGTGGAACAGCTGTAGCGGCAACAGAGTTAGGTGTAATGGCGGGGGCTGATAGGATAGAAGGTACCTTATTTGGTAATGGAGAAAGAACTGGGAATGTTGATTTAGTTACTTTAGCTCTAAATATGCTTACTCAAGGAGTGGATCCTGAGCTAGATTTTTCTGATATAAATCCGATTATGCGAGAAACTGAGTATTGCAATCAACTTCCTGTGCACCCCAGACACCCTTACGCTGGGGATCTTGTATTTACTGCTTTTTCTGGATCACATCAAGACGCAATCAAAAAAGGTTTAAATGAATTAAGAAATTCTAATCAAGAGACTTGGGAAGTGCCCTATCTTCCAATTGACCCTAAAGATGTAGGCAGATCTTACGAAGCCGTTATAAGAATAAATAGCCAGTCGGGTAAAGGCGGTGTTGCTTATCTCTTAGAAAAAGATCATGGCTTAAGTATGCCTAGAAGACTCCAGATAGAGTTCAGTCAAGTTATCCAAAAGATAACGGACGAAACTGGAAAAGAAATCTCCGCCTCTGATATCTGGGAAACGTTTCAAGAAACTTATTTTAATGAAAATGGTACTTTTAAATTTCTGGAACATCATATTAATTCAAGAGCCAATAAAGAAGGTCTTCAGGTGGATGAAATAGAAATCAAGATCAAAAAAGGAAATGGAACTAAAACTATAAAAGGATCTGGTAATGGACCTATTGATGCAATGATAGACGCCTTAAGTACAAATTTAGAGTTAGATGTGAAAATAGCTGATTACCACCAACATGCAATTAGCTCTGGTTCTGATGCTAAAGCTGTAGCTTATTCAGAGATTTCTTATAAAGAACAGTCTGTTTGGGGCATTGGTATTCATCAAAACACAGTAATTGCAGGTTTGGAATCTGTAATTAATGGTCTAAATCGATTGTCTATATAAGTTAAATCTTTAATATATCTCTAAAGAACTTGGGGAGATATGGATAACACACAACAAGTTAAGCGAAACACTATATTAGCTTATGGAGGTTTAGCTACACCGCTAGCTATGATTGGCTATCCTATAGCTATTTGGCTAATTCCTTTTTATTCTGAAGTCGTAGGCATTCCACTTTATATAATTGCAAATTTACTTTTAGTTGCAAGATTCACTGATGTAATTACAGATCCTATTCTTGGTCAATTGGGTGATTCTACAAGAACCTCCATAGGAAGAAGGAAACCGTGGATTATTTTAGGTGTCCCTCTGATGATGTTGGCCATATATAAGTTATTTATTCCGGGCACTGAAGTTTCAATTACTTACTTTGTTGTTTGGATGATGCTTATGTATTTAGGATCAACAATAATTAGTATTCCTTATGGGGCATGGGGGGCGGAAATCTCTCCTGATTACCATCAAAGATCCAGAGTAGTTGGTGGTAGAGAGGGATGGACCTTGATTGGTTTACTGATTTCAGCTCTCATACCACTTGCTATAGAAGTTTCAGGACAGGGAATAACTATCTTAGATTCGATTAAAAGAATGCTTGCGGCAATTTTTGTATTCCAAGATTTCTCTACCTCAGGGAAAATGACTGACATCTTAGCCAGCATGGGAATAGGTATTATTTTATTGTTACCCATGTTTGCTGCGTGGGCTCTTTGGAAAGTTCCAGACCCAATGCCGAAGGTTGAAAAAAAGATTCCATTATTTGAAGGACTTAAATATGCTGCGGAAAACCCTCTTCTCGTAAGGATTTTATTAATTATATTTTTGGTTATTGCAGGAGAATCATTTAGAAATACTTTATCTCTTTGGTTTGTAAGGGACGTTATAGGGATTGAAACTGTTGGCGCATCCTATGCAAGATACTTTATTGCTGGCTTAATAGGGATACCTTTCTGGCTTTGGCTAGGTAAAACAATAGGTAAACATAAAGCTTTTTGTATAACTCTTGTAGGAACAGGAACAGTTAGCTTCTTATGTTTCTTCTTAGAAAGAGGAGACTTCACTCAATTCCATATACTTTTCCTTGTAAAAGGGTTTTGCTTCGGTGGATTGCAATTCCTTCCTGCCTCTATGCTTGCTGATGTAGTGGATTTAGATTCTCTAAAAACAGGAGGTAGGCGTGCAGGAACTTTCTTTGCGTTGAATGGAATGATAGCCAAGGTTTCAGCAATGATTGCTGTTTGGGCGGCAGCTATATTGGTAGATTTTTCAGGATTTATACCAGGAACTCTGAATAATGAATCTGCAATGCTTGCGTTACGAGTTTATTATTGTCTTGGATGTGCTGTGTTCTTCCTTCCTGCACTATTTCTAACATGGTTTTATCCCTTAACTAAAGAAAAGCATAAAGAGCTTAGAGAAGAGCTAGAAAGTCAGTCGAATTAAACTGTTAAATTATCGGTCCAATTTATAGAAATACCCTGTTTATTGGGTTTTGTATGGAATTCATCACAAACCCATAAATCGCCTACAGCTGCTAGTTTTTCTCCTATATAAATAAGAGGTAATCTATTTCTCTGCCATACAGGAATTTCATATTCTTGAAATAATTTCTTTAGCTTCTGACTTTTATGTCTTCCGAAAGGTTTGCACCTTTCTCCTCCAAGCCTACCTTTTATGTTAATTTGTTGACCAACATAAATTTTATCTATCCCCTCTCCTTTAACTATTTCAACATCCAAAAATCCAGTTGGTATTTCTACCTTAGAGCTTAAATCCCATGCTAAGGCATAAGAATATTTCAAGATCCCTGCTGTGTCATTAATAAAAAATATATCTCCATCTGTTAGGTCAGGACCAGTCCACACCTTGAGTTTCATTAAACTAAGATCATCCTTTAGTCTAAAAGGAAAGTCTATTTTATCTAGGTTATTAGAATGAATTAAGGTTCTATAAACTTCTTTTAGGTAGCTTGAATTGCCTACTAACCCGCATTCAACATTAATTATGTAATATAGTAAGTTTTGTGCTCTTTCTGCACTTAAGGCACGAAACTTTCGTAAGTTAAAAAATTTAAGATTACTACCCTTATGACATCTTATCTTTTCCATGTCTTCTTTAGCGACAGACTGGAGAATCTTATTTGATCTAATCGCATCCGAGGAAAGATGTAAAATTGATTTTTCTACATAAGGCCACTCTTCTTTTATTTTTGGTAGTAATTTATTCCTTATAAAGTTTCTAGATATATTAATGTCCTTGTTAGATTCATCTTCAACCCATTTCAATTTATTGTTTCGAGCATATTCGTAAAGTTCTTTTTTATAAACATTTAATAATGGCCTATGTAATACAACGTTAGATTCATCGTCACTACGCCCTGTATAACCCCAGGCCGGAATTCCTTTAAGTCCATTTAAACCCGTACCTCTCATAAATCTAAAGAAGATGGTTTCTGCTTGGTCATCTGCATGATGAGCAGTCAAAAGAATGTTGTTATTAAGATATCTAGCCCACTCTTCTTTAAATTTTTTATACCTAAGTATACGTAAATCTGCTTCAGAAAGATTTTTTCCGTCTACCTTATAAGAAAAGAAATCCACATCAAGTTGCTTAGCATTTTCTCTACAGAAATCTTCCCATTTATCAGAATCAGGACTAATGGAATGGTTTACATGTATTGCATCAATTTTGTCTTTAAATTCTTTTTTTTGAGTTAATAAATGTAATAAAACTGTTGAATCTAGACCACCTGAATAGGCAACGCCTATTCTATCAAACCCTTCTATTGATTCATCAAAAGATATTTCTTCGAGTCCCATCTTTATAAAGCACCATAACTCATAAGACGTTCATATCTTTTTTGTACCAAGTCATCTAGAGGTATTCCATTAAGACGATCAAGGTTATTGATAATTGATTTTTTTATATTTAATGAAGCCTGATCGTAATTTCTATGAGCTCCACCAAGAGGTTCTTTAATGATTTCATCTATTAACTTTAATTCAAATATATTATTAGCACTTAATTTCATAGCCTCGGCTGCTTCTGCAGCCATCCCTGAATCTCTCCAAACGATACTTGCACAAGCTTCAGGAGAAGCTACTGAATAAGTAGCATGTTCCATCATGTTAATATGATCTCCAACTCCAAGAGCAAGAGCACCTCCTGAACCACCTTCTCCTACAATATTCACAATTATCGGGGTCTTGAGCGACGACATAACCTTCAAGTTATAAGCTATTGCTTCACTTTGACCTCTTTCTTCACTATCTATACCTGGATAAGCTCCAGGTGTGTCTATCAGGGTCACTACAGGTAAATTAAACCTTTCAGCTAATTTCATTAACCTGCACGCCTTTCTATACCCCTCAGGTTGAGACATCCCAAAATTATGTTTTATCTTCTCCTCTGTTGACCTTCCTTTCTCATGACCAACAATTACAACTTTATGCTCTCCTATCTTGCCAATTCCCCCTAAGATAGCTCTGTCATCCGAAAAATGACGGTCTCCATGCAATTCATCAAATTCATCAGTAATTCTCTCAATATAATCAACAAAATGAGGTCTTTCTGGATGTCTAGCAACTTGAACATTTTGCCAAGGAGAAAGGTTAGAATAAATCTTTTCAGTTAATTTAACTGCTGATTCGTTGAGATCAATAACTTCCTTATTTATTTGGTTTTGATCTAAATCAGAATTCTCTAATTCCAGTATCTTGCTTTCAATATCAGCAATTGGTTGCTCAAAGTCTAAATAACTCTTAACCATAATCTAGGCTTAATTCAAATGTGTCCTTGAATGATACACCAAATTAATATTTTCTTTACCAAAGGTATTCTTTAAGATTGTTATATTCTCATCTTTAAGATCTATTAAATAATCTTGCGGTAATTCTATCTCTGCAGAAGCCTCTTCAGCCTCATAAGATATTAGGACCTGATTACCTTCATCCGAAACAGCTAATTCCTTAATGACTTTAATCACAGAATCTTGATCAAACTTATTATCAAGCTGTATAGAGACGTTCTTTACATACTCTCGTCTAGCTTGATCAAAAGTCATGATCTTATCTGCAATTATCTTGTAAGATTTTTTATCTCCATATTCATCCCTATCGACTATGCCCTCTACAACTAGAAGCTGTCCCTTCTTCAATAGACTTCTATACTTGTCAAACACCTCTGACCAAATAGATACTTCTATTCTTCCACTACTATCATCAAGGGTTGCAAATGCAAATCTTCCTCTTCCTCTCTTGCTTTGTCTAACATTTAAATGTACAAGAGTTCCAGCTATCCGTTGAGAATGTGATTCTGCTTGAAGTTCAGAGATAAAGAAACCGCACATATTCCTTACTTCTTTCTTTTTGGACTCTAAAGGATGAGACTCTAAATAAAAGCCTAATGCACTCCACTCTGCAGAAACGTTATCAAATTCTTCCTCTTGGATATTCATATCTTCTCCAATATCTGTATTAACTTCATCTCCAAAGAAATCTTGGATATTACTCCTATCCCTTTCTGCAACTTGTTCTGCGTTCCTTAAGCAACTTCCAATTCTGTTATATAAAGAATTCCTTTCTCCCAAACAGTCCATGGCACCAGATCCTATGAGTGCCGTTAAGGTTCTTTTGTTAACTCTGTTAAACCCTACTCTTATACAAAAATCTAATAAATCTTTATATTCTGTTTTTTCTCTTTCTTTCACTATCTTTTCTACCAAAGATTCCCCAATACCCTTTATTGCTCCGAGTCCATATAAAATAGTAGAGGAATCTATATCTTCAAATCGATAAGAGCTTTTATTTATATCTGGCTTCAAGATATTAAGCCCGATATTCCTGCAATCATCTACAAATATTTGAATACTATCTGTATTACCCAAGTCACAAGACATTACTGAAGCCATGAACTCGGAAGGATAGTGTGCTTTTAGCCAAGCGGTCTGATAAGCGATTAATGCATAGCCTACGGAATGTGATCTGTTGAATCCATAACCTGCAAATTGTTCTATCTGATCAAATAAGTTAGCAGCATATCTTTCATTAACTTTCTTCTTTACCGCCCCTTCAACAAATGTTGAACGTAACTCTTCCATTTCTTCCTTCTTCTTCTTTCCCATTGCTCTTCTTAATATATCTGCTTGCCCTAAACTAAAACCTGACAGGTCTTGGGCAATCTGCATAACTTGTTCTTGATATACGATAACTCCATAAGTACTACTGAGTATCTTTTCAACTGCTTTATGGCCGTATGTTACTTCTTCACGCTCATGCTTACGATTTATATAAGAATCAACCATGTTCATTCCTAAAGCTCCTGGTCTATAAAGAGCATTCATACTTACAATATCTTCAAAGTCACTAGGCACTAATTGTCTTAAGTAATCCCTCATTCCTCTAGACTCTAATTGAAATACGCCTGTAGTCTCAGCTCTCTGAAGCAGTTCAAATGTTTTTGAGTCATTTAATGGTAAGTCTTCAATATCTATATGCTTTTCCAAATCTTTTATTTTTGAATTAACTCTATTAACAGCCTGATCAAGAATTGTTAAAGTCTTTAGACCTAGAAAATCAAATTTTACAAGACCCGCAGACTCAACATCTCCCATATCGAATTGTGAGGCTACAGTGCCTTTGTCTGAATCAAGTATTAGAGGCGTGAAATCAGTAAGTGCAGTTGGTGCTATTACAACTCCAGCTGCGTGTGTCCCCACACTTCTTGATAGACCTTCTAGTTTCAAGGCCATATCGTAAACTTCTCTAGATTCTTCTGATTCTTCTATTGTTTCTTTAAACTGTTTTTCTTCATAAGCTTTTTCAAGTGAAATTCCTAAAACATCAGGAATAGCTTTTGCTAATCTGTCTCCAAAACCATAAGGTTTACCTAAAACTCTAACAACATCTCTCAATACAGCTCGTGCTGCCATTGTTCCTCTTGTGCTTATCTGAGCTACTGATTCTTTTCCATATTTATTGGTAACGTAATCTAGTACCTTATCTCTTCCTTCAATGCAAAAATCTATATCGAAGTCTGGATTGCTTACTCTCTCTGGGTTCAAGAATCTTTCAAATAGCAGATCATATTTAATAGGATCTATTGCTGTTATTCCTAAAGCGTAAGCAGTTATAGAGCCAGCACCTGATCCTCTTCCTGGACCAACAGGAATATTATTTTCTTGTGCCCAATTAACAAAATCAGCAACAATTAAAAAATAACCTGCAAAATCAAGTTTACATATCATATCCAATTCATAATCCAATCTCTTAAAATAAATATCATTATTTACTTCATAAGAATTTACAGAGCCTTTTATATTTTCAATTCTTTTCTTAAGTCCTTCTTTAGATATACTCCGTAAATGATCTTCTCTTGTTTGACCTTTAGGTACTTCAAAATCTGGTAAGTAAAACTTCCCTAATTCCAAATCTAGATTACATTTTTCTGCAATTTTTACAGAGTTTAGAAGTGCTTCAGGTAGATCAGAGAATAGCTCTATCATCTCTTCTTTCGTTCTGAAGTACTGAGTTTCTATGTAATCTTTAGATCTTCTAGGGTCGTCTAAAATCTCACCTCTTTGAATACACACCCTTGCTTCATGTGCTTCAAAGTCAGAGGGGCTAACTTCTGGGTCAATGGGCATAAGAAATCTGACATTATTAGTAGCGACAATAGGGACGTCCATTTTTGTTGCAATATCTACAGCGGCATTGTTGTATTCTTCTTCGTTTGTTTTGCCTAGTCTATGAACTTCTATAAAAAAGTCTTCATCAAATATACTTTTAAAAAACTTAATCCTTGATTCAGTTAAAGGAATATTGCCTGCTAGTATGGATTGACCTATGTGACCTTCCATCCCGCCAGATAATGCGATTAATCCATCTGAATACTTCTGAAGTAAAGAGAGTTCTACCATTGGTTCTCCATTTACTTGACCATCTACATACGCTTTTGAAACAATTTTAGTTAGATTAATATACCCCTGCTTGTCTTTCACTAATAAAACAATTGGAGCAGGTAAGGAATCTTTATCCTTAATAACATTTACCTCCGCACCCACAATAGGTTTTATCCCCTTTTCTCTAGAGCTCCTATAGAATTCTAAAAGCCCAAAGAGATTCGTTAAATCCGTTAATCCCACAGCACTATATTGCAAAGATGATGCCCTAGAAACTAGCTCCTTTATTCTTATTATTCCATCAGATAAAGAGTATTCTGAGTGTAAATGCAGATGAACAAAATCAGGTCTTTCCATGTTCAATAATTTAATTTGTATAGTTCTTAATAGGTTTAAACGATTGCCTGTGTTCTATACAAGGTCCAAATTCCCTTAAGGCATCCATGTGAATCTTTGTAGGATAACCTTTGTGCTGACCAAACCTGTAATTTGGATATTTTTTATCTAGCTCTAACATTATTTTATCTCTTTCTACTTTAGCTAAGATTGATGCTGCCATGATACTTTCTTCTAGAGAATCTCCTCTTATTATAGCCTCACAAGGAACATCAATTTCAGGTGTATATTGTCCATCAACTATAACTTTTTCTGGAACTTCTGATAAGTTTTTTATTGCCCTTGCCATAGACAGTAATGAAGCTCTTAAGATATTAATATCATCAATTTCTTGGACAGTAGCAACTCCAATTGACCAACTTACTGAGTGAATCTTAATTTCATTAGATAGAGACTCCCTTTTTTGTGCAGTAAGCTTTTTAGAATCATTTAAACCTATTAAAATAGCTTGAGGGTTAAGTATAACTGCAGCTGATACTACTGGACCGGCTAAAGAGCCCCTTCCTGCTTCATCTACTCCTGCTATTATCAATCTATTAAATGAGATATTTCTTTAGCGGCGGTTTCAGAACTCCCGGCTTTTAAATTTTCATGGATAGCATGAAACTCTTTATAGTAATAATCCAAACCCTTAAGGCTTATCTTTTCTATAGCATTAATTATATTTTCTACGTTAACTTCATCTTGAAGTAATTCAGGTAAAAGCTCTCTGCCAGCTAAAAGATTAGGTAAAGAAAAATTATCTATCCTAAGTAATGGTTTAATTAATCTAAAGCTCAACCAGCCAGTCTTATAAAGAGTTACACATGGTGTCCTTAATAATGAAGCTTCCAATGTTGCAGTGCCTGAAGTGATAATTCCAATCTCACAATTAGATAGGATTTCTTGAGAATTATTAAAAGAAACCTTTACTAGGTCTTCTAAAGGTTCATTTATTAAATCTAGATGTTTTTTATCTGATAAAGGCATGTAAAATTTATAAGATTCATCATTTCGTCTTAATTCTTTAGCAGCTTTAATCATTTCATCGGCGAGAAGAGAAATCTCAGATTTTCTACTACCAGGAAGTAAAGCTACACTTTTTGGCTCTTTTCTTTTAATAAGTTCATCCTGATCTTGATTAAATCTATAGGCTATTGGGTGTCCTGCATAACAGATTCTTACATTTGAATCCTTATAAGCACCTTCTTCAAAAGGAAATAAAGTAATTACACTATCTACCGACTTTTCAATTGATTTAATTCTTCCTTTCCTCCAGGCCCAAACAGAGGGGCTGACATATTGAACTGTCTTTAATCCCAATTCTTTCTTTAAGAATTTAGATAAAGGAAGGTTAAAGTCAGGGGAATCTATTCCAATAAAAATATCTGGCTTCTCTTTTAAAAAGAAGTTTTTTAAATCCTTTCTTAAAGATAGCAATTCTTTCAATTTTATTAATGGTTCAATAATTCCCATTACAGATATTTTATCCATGGGGAATAAGGGCAGAAGTCCTTGAACCTGCATCTTCTCACCTCCAACCCCTATAAAGGTAATATCTTGAAAATGCGTTCTCAAGGATTCCATTAAAGGACCTCCTAACTCATCTCCTGATTTTTCACCGGCAACAATCGCTATTTTTATTTTTTTTGAATTTAAAGGATCTGACATCAACGAGAAATACCTCTCGCGGATTCTTCAATTGATACCAAGAAAATATTTACCTCATCATGTTTGGCTCTCAAATCAGATAATGCAGATAGAGCTTCTTCTACGGTTAACTTTTGTCTATAAATTGATCTGTAAGCAGATCGAAGAGATTCAATTACTTCTTTAGAATATCCTAAACGCTTTATCCCTGTGGTATTGATTCCAAAGGGTTTTGCAGGATTTCCCCTTACTTTTACATAAGCTGGAACATCCTTATTGACTGAACTCCCCATAGCACAAAAACTATAACTGCCTATAGAACAAAATTGATGAACAATTGCGTATCCCCCTAAAATAGCACCATTACCTACCTTTACAGATCCTGCTAGCGCTGCCTGATTAGTAAGTACAATATCATCTCCTAAAATACAATCATGCGCTATGTGAGAATAAGCCATTATTAGGTTTCTGTTACCAATAACAGTCTCTCCTTGGTCTTGCACAGTGCCTCTGTGAATAGTAACTCCTTCTCTAATTATATTGTCCTCTCCTATTTTTAATAGAGTAGGTTCATTCTTGTATTTCTTATCAGGACTGCCATCACCTACTGTAGAGAATTGAAATATATGATTTCTTTCACCAATTATTGTGGGACCTTTTAGGATAACGTGGGATTCAATCTTCGTATCTTTTCCTATAGTTACATCGGGTCCAATTAAAGAAAAAGGACCAATATCTACAGATTCATCTATTTTGGCAGAAGGATCAATAATAGCTGAAGGGTGATGCATGCTTTATTTTGGTCTATCCGCACATAATATAGTGGCCTCTGCTACCAATTCCTCATCAACGGTCGCCTTGCAGTCAAATTTCCAGATTCCTTTTTTGTTAGTAATTACTCTGGAAGATAGAATAAGTTGATCTCCAGGCACAGCGGGTCTTTTAAATCGTAGATTATCTGCACCTACAAAATAATATATAGAACCATCTTCCGGCTTCTTGTTCATTGTTTTAAAACCTAATATACCCGAAGCTTGAGCCATAGCTTCAACAATGAGGACTCCCGGCATAATTTGCTTACTTGGAAAATGACCAACAAGATATGGTTCATTGGTTGTAATATTTTTATATGCAACTATGTTTTCTCCTAACTCAATCTCTATCACCCTATCAACTAATAGCATAGGATATCTATGGGGTAAAAATTCCTGAATTTCTTCTATCTTTATATCTACTTTCATATTTATTTATTCGTTATAAGTTTGTGAAGTTTTTTAAAACTCACCGCATTCTTTCTCCAATCATCATTTTTCATAAACGGGGTGCCCGAAGAGTAAACACCTTTTTCTCTTATAGATTTAGTAATTAGAGACTTGGCAGTTATATGGACTTCATCAGCTACTTCAATATTATCAACAACAGCACAACAACCGGCTAAAGTGCAATTCTTGCCAATTGAAGAGCTTCCAGCAACAGCGCTATTTGCAGCAATGGCAGTCCCAGATCCAATCTTCACGTTGTGAGCTAAATGAACAAGGTTATCTATTTTTACATTGTCTTCCACAAGAGTATCCCCAACTGAGCCTCTATCAATAGAAGTATTAGATCCAATCTCAACATTATCTCCTATTATTACCTTTCCTAAATGTTCAATTTTTAACCATTCCCCTTTATGTTTAGCAAACCCTAATCCATCAGATCCTATTACTGTTCCACTATGGATAATACAATTAGCACCTATTTCTACGGAATCATAAATAGTTACGTTAGGATAAATCTTCGAACCGCGTCCTATAACTGAGTTTTCTCCTACAACTACTCCAGGTCCAATAAAAACATCATCTTCTAAAATCGCTCCGTCAGAGATATGAACAAAGTTTGCCACACTAGATTTCTTTGATATAGAAACATTGTTTCCTATGTGGGCTAATTCAGAAATACCAAGATTAAGGTTTTTATTTGTTAATTCCTTAAAAACTTTTGTACATTTTGCATATAAAAGATAAGGGTCTTCACCAATTAATTTATTACCTGAATACCCTTCAGATAAGTCATTAGAGCAAATTAAAGCTCCTGCTTTTGATGAGGGCAAAAAAGACAGAAAAGACTTTCTCGCAATAAAAGATACCTCATTAGTAGAGGCTGAATCCAAAGTATTTAAACCTAATACTTCTTTGTTAGGGTCACCTTCTAGATCAGCTCCTATTTTATGAGCTAATTCCTTTAAAGAGATTCTTGAAACAAGAGACACAAAAAATTAGTCTTCCTTCTCATTCATTGCATCTATAACTTCTTGAGTTATGTCAAAGCTTTGATCAGCGTGCAATAAAGTCCCTTGTTGACCACCACTATTTATTAACAATGTAATGCCTTTGCTTCTAATAAGCTCAGTAACTATTACTTGAAATTTTTCTGCTTGTTCTTGTGAAATAAGTTGAAGTGTCTGATTTCTGAATTGATTTGTCTTCTCTTGCAAGAAGTTCAGATCCTGTTGCAAGGATTGAAGTTTTTGAGCAGCTTCTTGCTTTTCTTGATCAGACATTGTCGGTCCATCTTTTTGAGCTTTTTCTTGGATATCCCTAGCTTCTGCCGCCTTAGCTTGCAACTCTTCCACTACTTCTTTCCATTCATCAGAATTTTCCAGTTCTTCTAATTCTTGCTTAGCAACGTTTGTGCTAAATAAAGCTGCTTGTGGATCTAGGGTTGCGATATTTAAATCTGCAGCAGAAATAGGCAAGGCCATTAGTAAAAATGCCGATATAGCTAATAAAGTGTGCTTAATAAGTTTCATATTCTTTCCTAATTAATGTCCAATTTGTGAAGTTTACATTTTTGTGAACACATTTAGTAGCCTTAAGGTTAATTAAAACTGCGTTCCTATCTCAAATTGGAAATTTTCTGTCTCATCTAAAGGCCCTTGGTTTGTTGGAGATGATAGAGCTAAAGACATAGGGCCCAATTGAGTTATCCAAGTAACTCCAACTCCATAAGAATATCTAAGTTCACCCAAATCTAGCTCACTGCAATTAATATTTATCTGAGTATCTCCACAATCTTTAGAAAAAACATTACCTATATCAACAAAGAAGGAACTTCTCATAGACCTTTGGTCCTCAACAAAAGGCAGCGGGAATATAAAATCAAACCCTCCTTCAATAAGGTAAGCACCGCCTATAGACCGATCATCATTATAATAGGCGTAAGGATTGGCTATAGGGTTACCTTCTTCATCTAAGATCTGGTTTCCTTCGTTATCTATAAAGTAAGGAGAAGGGATTGCTCTTGGTCCAAGAGTATTTTGTTTAAAACCTCTTACAGAGCTTATTCCCCCTGAATAAAAATGTTCAAAAAACGGTGCTACCTCCGTATCTCCATAAGCTTCTAATGCACCTATTTCGCCTCTAAAACCTAAGACGAACCTACCTCCCAAAATAGGCTTAAAGTATTTATGCCTATACGTAGCTTTTGTGTAGGTTAAAGAACTTCCAGGTATAGCTACCTGTAAAGCAAAAGATTGAGATTGCCCGGCTGTAGGAAATAAACCTCTATTAAGCGTAACTTTAGACCAGATAAATTGCGTTTTAAGGACTTCGAATTTAGTACCTTCTGACTGAGTAAAGGCAAGGATCTGAGAGGCTGGTGTCGCACCGGCATCAATGCTTGTATTGTCGTAATTAAGATTAAGCCCTATTCTTTCAATATCACTTATAGGAAGTCCGAACTGTATACCTGCACCAAAAGAGTCCGATGTATAACTAGATATATTGAATTGACCGTAATCAGATTCTCTAAAATAAGCACTATAACCTCTACTAACTCCATCGATTGTGAAGTAAGGTTCACCATAATTAAACGAATAACTTCTCTGCCAAGTACTATCATTAATGCCAACTCCAATAGCTTTACCTGTTCCAAAAGCATTATTTTCATTATAGTTTAAACCTAACACTAGGCCATACGCTCCATAACCTAAGCTTCCGCCAATAGAACCTGAATATTCTTCTTCTACAGTAAATTCCACATCTATAAGATCATTTACTCCTGGTACTGGAATTGTTTCAGATTCAACTTCTTTAAAATAGCCCAACCTTTCAAGTCTTAATTTAGAATTTTCTATTAAGTTATTCGAGGCCCACGCCCCTTCCATCTGCCTCATCTCTCTTCTTAAAACAACATCGTGGGTCCTTTTGTTTCCTTTAAAGATAATTCTTCTGACATAAGTTCTTTGCTGAGGGTCTACATAAAAAGTTAAATCAACGTCACCTGTTTCTTTATTTACGTCAGGTACTCCTCGTATCTCTGCAAAACTATATCCTTCATTACCTAATATATTTTTAAATAACTCTTCTGTTTCAGTTATAAGATATTGATTAAAAATTTCCCCACTTTTAATTAAAATCAATGAGTTTAACAACTCTTCTTCTACAGGCAGGTCACCTACTATCTTTACATCATTTACTTTGTAGGTAGAACCTTCATCTACGTTTAAAGTTATAAATACAGAAGTCTTATCAGATGTAACGCTAACTAGAGAACTATCAAGTTTAAATTCAACATAACCTCTATTTTTATAATAAGATTCAAGAGATTCTAGATCTCCCTTTAATTTTTCTCTTGAATACCTATTGTCGTTTGTAAAAAATGATAACCAGCCGCCTGTCCTTAATTCGAAGCCTTTCAGGATTTCTTCATCTTCATAAGAGAGATTGCCTACTATATTTATATTTTTAATTTCAGCGACTTCTCCTTCATCTATCTCAATATCTAAAGAGACTCTATTTCTTGGCTCCGGTTCAGTTGAGACATCAACTTTCGCTCCATATCTTCCTTGTGCAACGTATTGCCTTTGAATTTCTAAAGCTAAACTATTAACAATAGATCTTTTATAGACTTGACCTTCTGATAAACCAGCATCATTAAGGCCTTTCAATAGATCTTCTGTTTTAAGCGCCTTATTTCCATCTAGTTCTATAGAGGCAATAGATGGTCTCTCTACAATACTTATAATTAAGGTGTTTCCTTCTCTTCCTATCTCTATATCATCAAATTGCCCAGTTCTAAATATTGTTTTTGCAGTGTCTTGAAGTTCAAATGTATCAACTGTGTCACCAACGGCAATTGGCATTACGTTAAAGATACTACCAGCTGAAACTCTTTGTAAACCACTTATCCTAATATCACTTACAACCCATTCGTCTTCAGAAAAAACAGAAAATGGGAATAGGGCAAGCAAAGCAAAGAATGCTAAGGAGTATTTCAATTTTAGTTTATACATTAAATTAGTCTTACTATGTCATTAACAAATGCAAAAATCATTAAACTTGCAATCAATACAACACCAATTCTTATTGAGTGCTCAAGAAAATTTTCTGAAACCGGGGATCCTTTAATTTTTTCTATAGCAATCAAGAGCAATTGTCCCCCATCTAAGACTGGAATGGGAAATAAATTTATAAGGCCTAGATTTATGCTTAATATCGCGATCATTGACAAAAAAGATAAAAGTCCGGCTTTAGCAGCTGATCCAGCTAAAACTGATATTTGGATAGGTCCTCCAATGTTTTCTGCAGAAACAGAACCGGTTATCATTTTTCCAATAGACATGATGATCAAATTAGTAAATTTATAAGTTTCTGTAAATCCAGAAAGCAAGGCGTTAACCAAATTTTCTTTCTTCTTGATAACTATCTCTTGAGGCCATAGATTTAAGTCATTAGAAGCAAAAATCCCAATCCTTCCTATTTTTATGCCATCTTGGTCAAGGCTAGCAGTTGTCAAAGAATACACGAAAGTATCATTACCTCTAAGCACACTTATTGAAACTATCTCATTAGGAATGCTGCTAAGTATCTCAGATAATTGCTTCCAAGACCGAATAGACTTGTTGTTAACCGACTGAATTATATCTCCAGTCCTTAAACCCGCCCTACTTGCAGGACCATCCTCTAACAATTCTCCAATAACAGGTGGTAAAAGAGGATCTATTCCAAAGGATTTAGCGGGGTTGCTTTGATCAGAAGCTGATAACCAGTTAGTTACGTAGACAGTTGAATAAGAAGTGAAATTTGAGCCCTCTTCTATGAAGCCTATATCTATTGAACCCGTATCTCCAATTCTCTTAGATAAAATGATATTAATTTCATTAAAAGTATCTAGCTTTACTTCATCTATACTAATTATCTTATCTCTAAACCCTAAATTAGCTTGTTCTGCCAGGGTGCCTTGCTGCACTCCCCCGACATAGGAGCCTAAATGTGTGGTGCCTATTAAGGAAATTATAAAATAAATTACTATTGCCAAAAGAAAATTAGCAATAGGTCCAGCCGCAGTGACAGCCGCCCTTTCGTTTAGAGTTGCATCAAGATAAGATTTTTTATTAATTAACTTAGAACTCTCTTGTTCTTCCGGTATAACGTTTTCGCCTAGCATTTGAACATATCCTCCCAGAGGAAGTATCCCCAAAGAATATTTGCATTCATTCTTATCTTGAAAAGAATAGAGTTCCTTACCAAATCCAATCTTAAATTTCAGTACGTGTATATCGAAATATCTTGCAACTGAAAAGTGACCCAGCTCATGTATACCAACAATTAAGCTTATAAGAGCTATAAAAGAAATTATGGTAATTATTACATCCATTTATAAGTTATTTATTATATAAGAAGCTTCCAATCGAGAAGCTTTATCTGACTCATATATATCTTGCAAAGATTGGACAGTTTTAATTTCGATTCTATCCAAAACTTTGGAGATTATTTCATAAATTTGAACGTAACTTATCCGACCATCTAAAAACGCAGCCACACATTCTTCATTTGCAGCATTCAGAATAGAAAAGCTAGTTCCTCCTACAGGCAAAAGATCTATTGCTAATTTTAAGCAAGGGAATTTATTGAAATCAGGTTCCTGGAAATGCAAAGATTTTATCTCATGTAGATTTAATTTATTCGAGCCAGAATTTATCCTACTAGGGTAACCCAAACCATAAGCTATAGGTATTTTCATGTCAGGATTTGATAATTGAGCCAATACAGAATTATCTTTGAACTCAACTAAAGAGTGAATAATGCCTTCAGGATGAATCAATATTTCTATATTTTTAGAATCAAACAACCATCTTGCTTCTATGACCTCTAAACCTTTATTCATCAAAGTAGATGAGTCTACAGAGATCTTCTTTCCCATATTCCAAACTGGATGATTTATAGCCTGTTCTGGAGTTATGGAAGGAAACTCTTCTATGTCTTTATTTAAGAAAGGACCCCCAGACCCTGTCAAAATAATTCTAGACACGCCAGATTTATTTTCTTCATTATTTAAACATTGATGTATAGCGCTATGTTCACTATCTATTGGGAAGATAGTCGCCCCTGTTTCTTTAGATAAATTGTTGAGGTACTCTCCTGCAACAACATAAGACTCTTTATTAGCCAATAATACTTTTTTTCCTTTTTGGATTGCAAAGTGCACTGGCATTAATCCTGCTATACCTACCATACCAGCTACAACCACATCAGTTTCATTAGAACCAATAATTTCTTCAAATTCTTTTAAGGATTGAATAACGCAAGTTTGTAATTTTTTATCTAAAACATTGCCTTCAAAAATCTTTCTAGCTTTCTTATCTTCCAGATAAACGAATTCTGGATTAAATTCTTCACATTGCTCTATAAGTAATTTGTGATTTGTCTTAGCTGTTAGCAAATTAATTGAAAAATCCTTTTTATTTTGACGTATTACTTCTAATGTTGAATGTCCTATAGAGCCTGTAGATCCTAAAATAGCTATATTCATAATTAACTTAATATGAGTAACATGAATATAAAAATTGGAATGGTAGCTAGATGACTATCGATTCTGTCTAATAAACCTCCATGACCTGGAATCAAATTTGAAGCGTCCTTTACCTCTACAACTCTTTTAAATAAGCTAATTACAGCGTCACCAATTACGGAAACAAAAGAAGAGATCAATATTAAGATAATAAATTGATAGAAGTTCTTCTCTACCAGATGGGATGTAGTTACTAGAATAATAGTAGGAGTAAGGGTCATGGCAATTAAGAACCCTTCTATTGTCTTATTTGGGCTAACATTCTGTAAAAGTTTAGATTTACCAAATTTTTTTCCACCAAAAAAGGCAAAAGAATCCATCATTACACTTATTAAAACAATGATTAATAAAGTTGTTCTATTTGTAATATCCATACCAAAATGCTTTAGAACTAATTCATCTTGAGAGATTAAGAAATATAAAGAAGCAAAAAAACCTAGATGAATTGCAACTCCTGAAGTCAACCAAATAAAGTTTCTTTGTAAAAAAAGCTTACTGACAGGGAAACTTATGATAAGAAAAAACAATCCCAAATAAGTAAGGGCACTAAAACCAATAAAAACCTTGTTTAAACCAGGAAAAGAAGAGAAATAAAATAAAACTAGGCTAAAACAAACAAATAAAATAGTTGTCAGTGTTGAAAATCTAAGGGCTAAGAATTCTTGTAAAGAAACACATGTTAAAAGAAGTATAAAGATAATTAGATAATTGTTAGGCAGTAAAAAGAGCACTGGAACTATTCCTATAGAAAGAATTAGTGCACTAATAAGCCTCTGTTTAAGCATTTTTATAAAGAAAAATTGGATTTATCACCAAATCTTCTAGTTCTAGTTGAATATTCTAAAAGGGCTTTCTCAAATTCATCATCATCAAAGTCAGGCCATAAAAGATCGGGAAAATAAAGTTCAGTGTAAGCCAATTGCCATAGTAAGAAATTGCTAATTCTTTTCTCTTTACCTGTTCTAATGCATAGGTCAGGATCTCTGAATTTAGAAGTAGACAATAAAGATGTGAGGTCCTCTTCTGATATTTTATCTTTGTTTGATTTCTTTAGACTATTGACTGCATTAATAATATCCCATCTTCCTCCGTAACTTGCTGCAACAACTAGGTCTAATTTCTTCTCTTTCTCATTACAAGCAGTTAGATCTTCAGATTTCTTCATTTGATTGAGTAAATCACTATCAAACTGAGCTAAATCTCCTATAAAATTTAATTGAACAGAATTTTCTATAAGATTAGGCACTTGTTCTTTTAACGCTGTATTAAGAAGTTTCATTAGAAGATTTACCTCTTCATTAGACCTTCCCCAATTTTCACTGCTAAAAGCGAATATAGTTAAAGTTGATATCCCTTTCTTAACAGCAAATTCCACTGCCTCTCTTGCTCTTTCAACACCTTTTTGATGACCAGCTACGCCAGGTAAATCCTTTTCAGATGCCCATCGATTATTACCATCCATAATAATGGCTACGTGATTTGGAACAGTGTCGGGACTTTTACATTCCATAAAAAAGGTTTAGAAGTCAAGCAAGTCCTTTTCTTTGGCTTCCAGTGTTGTGTCTACTTTTTCTACAAAAAGGTCTGTTAATTTTTGTATTTCTTCTTCTCCTTGCCTTTCCTCATCTTCAGAGATCTCTTTTTCCTTTAAGAACTCTTTAAGTTGAGAGTTTCCTTCTCTTCTAACAGTTCTAACAGAGACTTTCGCATTTTCCGCTTCAGCTTTAGCCTTTTTTATAAAATCTCTTCTAGTCTCTTCTGTCAAATCAGGCAGAATTACTCTAATAGTGTCACCTGAAGTAGCAGGATTCAGTCCTAATTCTGATTCCGAAATTGCTTTCTCAATCTCTTGAACTATTCCTTTTTCCCAAGGCGCTATAGCCAAAGTCTTAGCGTCTTCTATAGAAATACTTGCTACTTGAGCAAGAGGAGTTAGTTTGTCGTAGTAATTTACCTTTATGCTGTCAAGAAGGGATGGTGTAGCTCGACCGGTCCTAATCTTCTTAAAAGCAACATCAAGAGCACCAAGACTCTTTTCCATGCCTATTTTAGTATCTTCTAATATCTCTTTTAACATCTAACCTTCAATTTGAGACATTACTTCACTTGCAAAATCTACCTTTTCTACCTCAATCCCCTCTCCAACTTCAAATCTTCTTAAGCCTATAATGCTTGCATTGTTATTATTAAGTAAATCATTAATTTTCATACTCGGATCTTTAACAAAATCTTGCTCAGTTAGACTAACCTCGGACAAGAACTTCCTGATCTTTCCTTCGATCATTTTCTCTACTATGTCTGCAGGTTTTCCACTTTCTTCTGATTGTGCTTTGTAAATTTCTTTTTCTTTTTCGATCACATCTTGCGAAATGTCAGAAGGATAAATCGCCATAGGGTCAGTAGCAGCAGCGTGCATTGCAATATCCTTTGCAACCTCTTCCGTACCTCCTTTAAGTGAAATAATTGCGCCAATCTTATTGTTACTATGTAAATAAACACCTGAATAATCAGCACTATCTTCACTAGCTGTTATTCTACGAACAACTATGTTTTCACCTAACTTTTGAACTAGTTTTTCTCTTTTATCTTCTATTCCTGCCTCTAAAAGCTCTTCAAGAGATTTATCTCTATTAGAAGATACTGTTTCTAAAACTTCTTCCATGAATGAATTAAATGAATCATCACGGGCTACAAAATCAGTTTCACAGTTAATCTCAACCATAAATGATTTACCTTCTAAGCTCTTGATACCTATCAATCCATCAGCAGCTGATCTGCTAGATTTCTTACTAGCCTTTAAGCCGCTTGTCTTTCTTAATTCTTCAACTGCTAAATCTAAATCTCCATTAGCTTCCTCAAGCGCTTTTTTGCAATCCATTAGACCCAGGCCAGTTTTTTCTCTTAATTCCTTTACTTGTGATGCAGAAATATTAGTCATGCCTTAATCCTCTTTTTTAGTATCTTCGGGTTCTTCCTTAGGTTCTTCCTTAGGTTCTTCCTTAGGTTCTTCCTTAGGTTCTTCCTTAGGTTCTTCCTTAGGTTCTTCCTTAGGTTCTTCCTTAGGTTCTTCCTTAGGTTCTTCCTCAGACTTTCTTACAATTGAAGGGCCTGATTGAGGCGTTTCTTGTTTTAGACCAGTTGCTGCTTTAGATCCAACAATACAAGCATCAGCAGCAGCTTCAGTAAAAAGAGCTATCGATCTTATAGAATCATCATTTCCAGGTATTACGTAGTCAATACCTTCCGGGTTACTGTTACTGTCAACTACTCCTACAATTGGTATTCCCATTTTGCTTGCTTCTGATACGGCTATAGATTCTCTATTTACGTCAATAATAAAAAGCGCGTCAGGCAATCCTCCCATTTCTGTAACTCCTCCAATGGACTTCTGTAATCTATCAATGTCCCTTTGTATCTTGAGCCCTTCTTTCTTCGTAATTTTACTAAATGTCCCATCTTCTTTTTGTCTTAGAAGATTCTCAAGTCTAGTAATAGAAGATCTGATTGTCTTGTAATTAGTAAGCATGCCACCAAGCCACCTTTCATTAACATAAGGCATAGAGCATCTTACAGCTTCATTCTTAATGATATTTGTAGCCGTTCTTTTTGTTCCAACGAATAATATCTTATTATTTTTTGCTGCAACCTCTTCAATAAATTTCAATGCAGGCTTTATCATCTCTACCGTATGTTGCAAGTTAATAATATGAATCTTATCTCTTGTTCCAAAGATATGTTGACCCATTTTGGGGTTCCAGTATTTTGTCTGGTGTCCGAAATGGACACCGGCTTGTAGCATTTGTTCTAGAGTAATATCTGCCATACGCTCTCCTTTTTCATAATGAACAACATTACATTGTTCTGGTTATACTTCCACGCTTATCAAACCTCACTAAAGACGAGCAATCTTTAACACCTTAAATTTGAAACTACTGCGTGTGTTTCGTTAATTAAATATTAATAATATCTAAAATGGAGCGCATTTATACCACAAAAACAGTAAATCAAGAATAAATATCTTGCATCGTATATAGCCCTGGAGGTTTGTCCTTAAGCCATTTTCCAGCAATAATTGCGCCTTTTGCGAAAATAGATCTATCTGAAACTTTATGAGATATCTCTATAGTCTCATCTTCAAAAGATAACTTTATTGTATGCACACCAGGAGAATCTCCTTCTCTAGAACTTACTATGTGTATATCTTTATTGGATACAATGTCTTTCAGTTGGTCTTTTAAATTTATTGCTGTTCCAGAAGGTGAATCTTTTTTCTCTTTATGGTGTTGTTCATAAATTTCTATGGATGATGTCTCATTTAAGACTTCCTTTGAGTAATCTAGAATTTTCTTAAATAATGCTACTCCCATGCTTGTATTGGGTGCAATTAATAATGGAATTTCTTTCGAAATCTCATTAATTTCGTTAAGTTCATCTTCATTGAATCCCGTAGTGCCTATAAGTATAGGAATATTTTCTTTTCTCGCAAACCTTGATACTTGGATTGAATTCTTAGGTCTTGAAAAATCAATAATCAGATCAATATCTTTTTCGTTTGAAATGCCTTCGAAGATATTGATATTTATATTACTTCTTCCTATTAGAGCTCCTAAATCTTTTCCTAAGTCCTTGCTTTCTTTAGAAGCACTACCTCCTGCTAGCTTTAGATCTATATCTTCTAAAACTTCTTCGATAAGTATCCTTCCAACTTTTCCAGTTGCTCCAGAAATAAAAACATTACACATGACTTTATTTATTTGCTTTCAAAAAAAGATTTTACTTTATCAAACCATTCGTCCTTTATAGGATTGTGGCTTGCATTATTATCTATAGAGTTCTGAAAATCTTTTAAAATTTTCTTTTGATCTTTCGTAAGATTTTGTGGTGTCTCTATTACCGCCCGACAAAGTAAATCACCTGTAGAACCTCCACGTATAGGGCTTATCCCCTTTCCTCGTAATCTAAACAATTTACCTGTTTGAGTTCCTTCAGGGATCTTGATCTTTACCTTTCCATCTAAGGTAGGTATTTTAATCTCCCCTCCTAGAGAGGCATCTATAAAGCTTATAGGGGCTTCACAATAAAGATGCCTGCCGTCTCTTTCGAATACGTCATGAGGCAATACCTTAATTTGAACAAATAAATCTCCTGAGGGTCCTCCATTAAAACCTGCTTCCCCTTCTCCGGATAACCTGATCCTATCTCCAGTATCTACTCCAGCCGGAATTTTTACTGATAAAGTCTTTCTATTTTCAACTCGGCCTTGACCATTACAATCTTTACACGGGTCTTTAATAACTTGACCGGATCCAGAGCATTGTCTGCAGGTTTGGGCTACAGAAAAAAAACCTTGTTGTGTCCTAACTTGACCCGCGCCACTACAAGTACCACACGTGACTGGACTAGAACCTTTCTTTGCACCGCTTCCACCGCAGGGGGAGCAAGTCTCTAAAGCAGGTATAGCAATTTTCTCAGTGACTCCTCTCACTGCATCTTCGAGACTGATAGTCATCGAGTATTGTAAGTCAGAACCTTTATTGGATCTTTGTCTTCTACCAAATGGGTCGCCTCCACCAAAGATGTCTCCAAAGATGTCTCCAAAGATGTCATTAAAACCTTCGCCAGCTGTGCCGCTAAAGCCTGAAGCATCAACTCCTTGATGGCCAAATTGGTCATAGGCATTTCTTTTTGATGAATCAGATAAAACTTCATAAGCCTCTGAAGCTTCTTTAAATTTATCTGGAGCTGAGGGGTCATCCGAATTCCTATCCGGATGGTACTTCATGGCTAACTTTCTATACGCTTTTTTTAGATCATCTGAGGAAGCACTTTTTTGTACTCCAAGAATTTCATAGTAATCCCTCTTAGACATTTCAACGATTAAACAGTCTAATTAGGATTCCTTAGAGCTAGGAATTCTGTTGTTCCGTCTCTTCTTTTACTTCTTCAAAATCTGCGTCTACTACTTCAGAATGGTCATTTGAATTTCCATCTTCATTTTCTGCAGCTTGCTTTTTAGATTCTTCTTCATAAAGCTTCTGAGCTAACGGAGCTGAAGCCTCTGATAAAGCTTTTACCTTTTCATCTATTAACTCCTTATCATCAGACTTTAAAGCTTCTTCTAGTTCTTCAATACCTTTTTCAATTGCTTTCTTCTCGGTATCCTCTACTTTATCTTTAGCCTCTTCTAAGGTCTTTTTACAGCTGTGCACAAGATTCTCACCTAGATTTCTAGCTTGAACCAATTCCTCAAACTTTTTGTCATCTTCCGCATGAGCCTCTGCATCCTTAACCATTTGCTCAATTTCATCATCAGACAATCCGCTAGAAGCTTTTATTTCAATAGATTGCTCTTTTCCAGTTGCTTTATCTTTAGCTGAAACATTTAGAATTCCATTTGCATCCAAATCGAAAGAAACTTCTATTTGAGGCATCCCTCTAGGAGCAGCAGGAATATCAGTTAAGTTAAATTGACCTAAAGTTTTATTCTCCTTAGCCTGCTTCCTTTCACCTTGAAGAACATGAACTGTTACTGCAGTCTGATTGTCTTCAGCTGTTGAGAAAACTTGTGACTTATTAGTTGGAATAGTTGTGTTTTTATCTATTAAGGGTGTCATTACTCCGCCCATAGTCTCTATGCCTAAAGTTAGAGGAGTAACATCCAAAAGAAGTACATCTGTAACATCGCCAGCCAGTACGGCTCCTTGTATGGCAGCTCCAACAGATACAGCTTCATCCGGATTAACATCTTTCCTGGCTTCTTTTCCAAAAAAGTCTTTAACCTTTTCTTGAACTAAAGGCATTCTGGTTTGGCCGCCAACTAGGATAACTTCATCAACATCAGATGCCTTTAATCCTGCATCCTTTAAAGCAATCTTAGTTGGTTCAATAGTCCTGTTAACCAAGTCTTCAACTAAAGACTCTAATTTTGCTCTAGTTAGTTTATGAACAAAGTGTTTAGCTCCTGAAGTATCAGCAGTTATATAAGGTAAATTTATTTCAGACTGTTGATTGCTAGATAACTCTATTTTTGCCTTTTCAGCCGCTTCTTTTAAACGCTGTAAGGCTGCTGAATCATTATGCAAATCTAAACCAGATTCTTTTTTAAACTCATCAGCTAAATATTCAATTAAAGCAATATCAAAGTCCTCCCCTCCGAGAAAAGTATCACCATTAGTGGATAAAACTTCAAATTGGTGTTCTCCATCAACTTCAGCGATCTCTATAATAGATACATCAAATGTACCGCCGCCAAGGTCATAAACTGCTATCTTTTGGTCGCCTTTTCCCTTATCAAGACCGTAAGCCAATGCAGCTGCCGTTGGTTCATTAATTATTCTTTTAACATCCAATCCAGCTATTTTTCCTGCATCTTTTGTAGCCTGTCTTTGCGAATCGTTAAAATAAGCAGGGACAGTGATAACTGCTTCTTTCACTTCTTGACCTAAATAGTCCTCAGCAGTTTTCTTCATTTTCTTTAAAATTTCAGCAGAAACTTGTTGAGGTGCCAGCTTCTTTCCTTCAGCTTCAACCCAAGCATCTCCGTTGTCAGCTGATATGATCTTATACGGGACCATATTTGAGTCTTTCTTTACAACGTCATCAGAATGCTTTCTTCCTATTAATCTTTTAATAGCGTAAAGGGTATTTTCAGCGTTTGTAACCGCTTGGTTCTTAGCTGAATCACCTACTTTAACTTCTTCTCCATACGCAACAACTGAAGGTGTCGTTCTCTTTCCTTCAGAGTTTTCTATCACCTTAGCTTGATCGCCTTCCATTACAGACACACATGAATTTGTTGTCCCTAAGTCGATTCCTATTACTTTAGCCATTTTTTATAACTCCGCATTAATTCTTATAACCCTTTAATGGGGTTTAAGTTATTATTTTCAAGGGCTTTTTTTACTTTTCTTCAGGTTTCTTAGAAACAATCACTTTAGACGGTCTCAAAGTTCTATCCAAGATAGAATAACCCTTTTGAATGACTTTAATAATAGAATTAGGTTCTACACTATCGTCTTCGACCATTGAAAGAGCTTCGTGCTTTTCCGGGTCAAAGGATCTGCCATCACATTCTATGGGCTCTATTCCAGAGCCTTTTAAAGAACTTTCGTAAGCTTTCATCGTTAACTCAAGTCCTTCTTTAATATTGGTTATATCTTCACCTTCTTCACAAGAAGTTATTGCTCTTTCTATATTATCCCCTACAGAAAGGAATTCTTTAGCCAAAGACTCAATTCCATACAGTCTTGCTCTAGTGACTTCTTGAGCGGCAATTCTTCTAACGTTCTGAACTTCAGCCTTGGCTCTTAGCAACTGATCTTCTAAATCTTTTAAAAGATCTTCTGGACTCTTTTCAGTTTGCTCATCAGAAGTTTCTGCCATCTCTTCTTCGGAGTTAATGTCATTTACTGAATCCTGTTCAGAGACTCCTCCATTATTTGGGTTATCTTCTTTTTTATCTTTTTTAGTCAAATTAAAACTCCTTAATAGCCAGATATGGGGCTTTAAGTATTCTATTCAAGTGGTATTTTATTATTTTTTTAAGGGCCTAACATAAAGCACCATGCTATGGTCAACTATTTCAAACCCTTCTTTTTTAGCCAATTTCTTTTGTCTTTCTTCAATAATATCGTCTGTAAATTCTATTACATCACCAGTTTCTAAACACACCATGTGATCGTGATGATCAGAAGGTGTAAGCTCGTAAACAGCGTGTCCTTCTTCAAAATTATGTCTTATGCATATTCCAGCTTGTTCAAACTGGTTTAATACTCGATAGACTGTAGCCAGACCTACCTCTTCACCTGCACCTAACAGTCTCCTGTATATTTCCTCTGCACTTAGGTGGTTTTTCTCATCGTCTTCCAATAATTCTAAAATTCTTAGTCTAGGAAGAGTAACCTTTAGACCGGCCTTCTTTAATTCAGCATCATCACTCAAAATTTATTTCCTCTGTTTAAATAAATACATTTATTAATAATAATACCTATAATAGTTGAATATTTCTAAAATTATCTTAAATGAAGGTTAGTCTTAAAAACATTTTATTACTATTTATAAGTATATTTATTGCCAGTTGCAGTATTCCGAAAACTTATGAAGTAGTAATAAGCCAAGGTAATCTTGTAGATCAGGAGATGATGGATAAGCTGGAAGTTGGAATGACTGAATCTCAAGTAAAATTTGTGATGGGCTCACCACTAATCTCAGACACTTTCTACCCTAATAGGTGGGATTACTTTACTTCCGTTACTCAAGGTTCTAAAACTTATACAGAACAAAAAATAAGTTTGTATTTTGAAGATAATAAATTAGCTCGCTGGGAAGGAGAGTTAATATCAGAAAATTAATTCATAGTATTTATCTAAATCTATAAAGAAATTAAGAAAAACTAATCCTACTAAAGTAGGTGCAATGTAGCGGACAGAAAAATACCATGCCTTAAAAATAAAATCTTCTTTGAATCCCAAACCTTCCAAAACATGTTCTTTCTTCATTATCCAGCCTACAAATATTGCTATAAAAATTCCTCCTAAGGGCAACATAATTTGACTTGCTAAAAAATCAGTTGCACCGAAGATGGATTCACCAAATATTTTAAAGTCTTCAAGTAAATTAAAAGATAAGGCACAAAAGAGACCTAAAAACCAGGCAATAGATCCTAATAAGATAGTTGCTGTTAGCCTCTTTACCTTTAAAGACTCTATCATCCAAGCCACTCCTGGCTCTATTAAAGAAATTGATGAGCTTAAGGCAGCTATGCTTAATAATAGAAAGAATAAAGTGCCGAATAGAATTCCAAATGGCATTTCATTGAAAGCAATGGGCAAAGTAACAAAAACTAATCCTTCTCCTGCAGATGGTTCCAAATTATAAGCAAAAACAATTGGGAAAATTGCCATGCCTGCCAATAAAGCAACCCCGGTATCTAGAGCGGCGACAGAAACTGCAGTTCTACCTATATTTTGATTAGCTGGCATATAAGCTCCATAGGCCATAATAGCTCCCATTCCGAGACTTAAAGTGAAAAAAGCCTGCCCTAAAGCTTCCAACATAACTTTGGAGTTGATCTTAGAAAAGTCAGGCGTAAACAGGTAAGTTAATCCTTCTAAGAAAGCTCCTGTCGTCATTGAATAAATACACAACAAGACAATTATTAAAAATAATAAAGGCATTAAAGTATTTATCCATTTCTCTAACCCTTCCAAGATTCCTCTTGCCACTATAAAAACAGTAATAGAAATAAATAAAGAATGCCAAAAAATTAAACTAATATGGTTTCCTTGAAAGCTTTTAAAAATATTCTGTGAATTAACTGCATCAATGCTCTGGAAACCAGAGAATATATAGGACAATGCCCAACCTGCAATGACGCTGTAAAAGGATAATATCAATAATCCTGCTAAAGCTCCCATAGCTCCCAGTAATGTCCAAGCACTTGTGGTGTTAGCTTCTGCAGCTAGGCTTTTCATCGAATTAGCAGGACTGCTTCTTCCTCTCCTCCCTATCATGATTTCACCTAACATAATTGGAAGGCCTATAATACAAATACAAGCCAGATAAACTAAAACAAAGGCCCCACCGCCATTTTCTCCTGCCATATAAGGGAACTTCCATATGTTTCCTAAGCCTACTGCTGAACCAGTCGCAGCAAGAATAAAAGTCCATCTACTAGACCAGGTGCCATGTATGGATTTCTTTTCTTCTGACATTTAAATATATGTTTCTAAAGGATTTGAGTAAGGGTTTAACCAATAGGTAAAGATTAACATAAGACAAATGCAGAGGATAATGCTAATTCTATTTAATAAGTCTATATAAGTTTTGGAAATAATTTTAAAAACTGAAAAGTAAAATCTAACAAATCGAGACAAGTAAAAGCCCATCATTAAAAAGCCTATTCCCCATGCTGGGTTTGTAAAGATGTTTAAGATAATTCCTGATAAAGCTAATAGAATTGGCATTATTGCCATTATTTCTAGCTGACTTTTATATTGTTCTCCAAAGTTAGATTTTAAGGACCATATATATCCAAAAAGAAGAAGAAGAAGAATAGAAAAATAAACCTGAAATAGATTAGCTATCACTATTCCAATGGAATCAGAAGTAAACCAAACAGCTGCAGACAAAAAGACACAAGGAGCTATAGCAAGGTAAGCAATTCCTCTAGTTGACCTTAACAATGTATCTTCATCATGCATGTTCAGTAGAATTTTGTGATTGTAGGTTTATACTCTAAACGTGGGAAAACAAAAAAAGAAGTCCGATAGCTCTATTTCAGACAATAGAAAGGCTAGATTTAATTTTGAGAT
>Ga0315322_10000251_pt1 | contig 38436 bp, 39 predicted proteins | sample M110021515metaG_FD_203461 | JGI IMG/M metagenome (GOLD analysis project Ga0315322, IMG submission 203461) | Ammonia-oxidizing marine archaeal communities from Monterey Bay, California, United States - M1 100m 21515 | ecosystem: Environmental > Aquatic > Marine > Intertidal zone | place: USA... | reverse complement strand
CTATTACATGCCCTTTCTGTAATGGACGTAATAAATTTACTGTTACTCAATTGAATGGAAAAGTACTTTGGAACTGCTTTAAAGCATCATGCAGTGCTAGAGGGGGCGTTTCAGTAGGGTATTCTTTAGATGATATTAAGAATAAAACCTTTACTTCTCCCCCCACAAAAAACAGTAGAGAAGTGCCTAGTGTTCTATCACATCCCAACAACCATCCTAAAGTTGTGACATATTTGAAACAAACGAACTGTTATTATGCATTCATTAATAACTTAATTAATGTCAAATATGACCCAGTAGAAGATCGAGTGCTGTTTTTATCTTCAGATGAGAGTTTTGCAGTAGGAAGATCACTTAGCAAACGCCTACCAAAGTGGCTAACCTACGGAAACAAAAGTAAATTATTCATTATTGGTGAATCAGATATTGCAGTTTTAGTTGAGGATGTACCATCTGCAGCCGTTGTTGCAGAGATGGGATTGTGTGGCGTTGCTTTGTGCGGAACCTCTTTAAATCAATCACAAATGTCACAACTGCTTAATTATAAGAGAGTAATTGTAGCACTTGACAAGGACGCATCGAAAAGTAGTATAAAGCTATCTAAGGCCATAACTCATCCTAATGTAACAGTGAGGTTCTTACAAAAGGATATAAAAGAAATGGATGATTTAGATTTGGATAGTTTTTGTAAAGCCCTATTGCGGGGTCGAGAAAAAGAAAATGTTTATAAATAAAGGTAACCATATCATAGCTAATCGATTTGGTAATTCTAGTACACCTAGAGAAACTAGGTCTGCATCAAACTATCCTTGGTCATACCTGGTTAACTCTTCTTCTCTACTGCAAGCTATATTGAGAAAGATAGCAGCCACAAATATTTCAAAAAGCTCATTATCTCTTGGGATTTTTGAAAGAGCAAGTAATTGGCTAAACCCCCCTATTGGGCCACCCCACCCCACTCAGTAATTTAGTATTTAAAAATAATTTTTAATTGTGGGGAATAAAATGTTTAAAGCTAGAGGCATTGCCATCATTGACTATGAATTGCCTAATGGGTTCATAGACGCAGGTGAAGAGCAACAAAGACTAAAAGATGCAATAGATACATTAGTTAACGGAAACCCTAGAGTGGTTTTCAGTGCAGTAGATATAAGAGAGAGGCGAGAGCATAGAGCTCACTCAAATCCCGATATCAAGAAAATGAAACTACGCATCAGCTAAAATTAAAGCCCCTTCTTTTTGGAGGGGTTTTTTTTACCTTCCCTTGTGACACTAATTATGGTACTTTGCCTCACTAACTAAGTCACTAGGGATGACATGATGGACACATTAGTATTAAAAAAACTACTCGACTACGATTTTTTCAAGGAACAAAAGACTAATTTAAAGTCCTCATTATTCCAGGGAAATTACAAAAACTTATATCGGTGCATATCAGATGCCCATGATAAGTTTTCTTCTAACCTATCTACTACAGACCTCTACGCCTGTTGGCTGCAAGCAAATCCTGTTGCTACTCAATCTGAACAAAACGATGTTCGACAACAGATAGAGTCAATCGACAGAGCGTCAGAGCTAGGTAATGAGGTTGCCACCCATTACGTCAAAGAGTTGTGGAAGCGTGATATAGGCACCAAGATTGCAAACCTTGGCATCGAGATTACTGAGGGGATGCCAGATGCTTTTGATCGGCTGAAGTCTTTAATCGATACCACCAAAGATGGGATGATGCCCTCTGAGTTTGGTGAGCCTACCACTAAGAACATTGAAAAACTCCTATTTAAAACCTCAAACGAAAACAGATGGAAGTTCAACATATCCACTCTGAGCCGTTCCGTATATGGTATCGGTCCAGGAGAGTTTATGGCTGTTATGGCGTTGCCCGAAACAGGTAAGTCAGCTTTTGCTATTAGCCTTTGTTGTGGCCCCGGTGGGTTTGCTGAACAAGGTGCTAGGGTTATCTACTTAGGTAATGAGGAAGAGACTGAACGCACGATGCTTCGCTCTATTCAAGCCTACTCTGGAATGACAAGAGAAGAAATTGCCAAGAACCCCTCTGAGGCAGTTGGTAGGTTTAGCACCATCGAAAACAATATAACAATGCAGGACGTTCAAGAGTGGGATTTGGCTAAAATAGAATCCTACATTGAGCATGAAGGTTGTGACATCCTTATCTTGGATCAAGGTGACAAGTGCCAGATTAATGGATCTTTCAACTCAAGCCATGAGCGTTTGAGGGGGCTGTTTCAGTCTTTGCGAGAATTGGCAAAACGCCAGCAAGTTGGGTTGATCACAGTTAGCCAAGCAAGTGCCGAAGCCAGAGGTAAGGTTCGCCTATCGGGGTTCGATATGGAAGGTTCCAAAATCGGTAAAATGGCAGAACTCGATTTGTGTATCGGCATAGGGAAGCATGAACAGGGTGATGTGGATGACAGTGAACCAGATAACACCAGATATCTAACCGTTAGCAAAAATAAGCTGTCTGGATGGCATGGAACGATCATCTGTAGCTTGGAAGGTGATACCTCTCGCTATGTTGAATAAAGATTTTTTCTCAGCGAGAAAGTATGCCCAAAAATATTCTGACGATCCTGATACAAAAGTGGGTTGTTTAATTACGGTGACTGATGGTGCCAAACTTTTATACACGAATAGGTTTCCCACCCAAATTAGACATTCAAGAAATCTTAATTTCTCTGACAAACACATTTGCATGGTTCACGCAGAACAGGCGGCAATAGCAGACTTCGCAAAGCATGGTTGGGGTCTTCGCTCTGCGACTATGCTTGTAACTCACCACCCCTGTTTAGCCTGCACAAAGGCAATCTTATCAAGCGGAATAACAAAACTAATCGCGCCACCACCAAGTGCAGATCCAATAGATCGGTACAACTTCAAAGAAGCGCAAATAATAATTGAGGAGTCACAAATTGAATACGTTGAATTCAGCCCATTCAAATATCTTAACATCATATAAAAATATGAAGGTTATTGTTTTAGATTTAGAAACCACTGTCCAAAATATGGATGGTCAGAAAGATAATAGTCCGTACAACCCTCACAATAAGATCGTGGCTGCCGGGTGGTTGATGATCGATAATGGAGTGTTGGGTGAGTTAAAACGATCTATTTTCTTTCACGATGAGCAACAAGTAGCAGATACCCCAGAGGACTTAAAAGCAGATTTGGCAGATGCAGACTTGTTGGTCTGCCATAATGCTAAGTTTGATTATTCTTATCTTGTAGCGACAGGTTTCGAATGCCCACCCGTCTATTGCACGATGATTGGAGAGTACATTTTTGCAAGGGGCTTGGATGTAAGAAAAAGTCTCAAAGAAACCGCAGAAAGACGAGATGTTACTAGGAAGAAAGATGCCCTAGTAGATGAACTCTTCAAGGGTGGCACAGGGTTTGAGGCAATGCCTTTGGATACGGTTTTGGAATACCTCGATGCTGACGTTCAGTCATGTGCAGAGATTTATTTGGCTCAGATCGATGAACTCAATCAACCCGATAACACTAGCCTAAAACCAATATTTCAACTGATGAATGAGATGCTTTTATTCCTTACTGAGATTGAGAGTAACGGAATTAAAATAGACCTCCCAATGCTAGATGTTGTTGAGCAAGAGCTAGAGACTGAGCGAAAGCAATTAAAAATAGATTTGGACACGTTGGTGGCAGAGGTGATGGGAGATACCCCTATTAACCTTCACAGTGGGCAAGATATGACCAAGGTTATATATAGTAGGGAAGTTTTGGATAGGGATGCGTGGAAAAGAATATTTAACATTGGCACCAACGGAAGAGGCAGACCCCTCCCCCCACGGTTTATGAAACCAGATCAATTTAACAATACAGTTAAGTATCAAACCAAGGTTATTAAAAGGACGATTGCACACCACTGCAATACTTGTAATGGCAAGGGGCAGTACCAGAAATTTAAAAAGGATGGAACGCCCTACAAAAATATTACTGGGTGTTCAGAGTGCAAGAAGAGGGGTTTCCTTCTTACTAATACTGACAAAGTTGCTGGACTTAAACTTATCCCAGAGGGTGTTAAAGATGTCTCAATAAATGGGTTCAAGACAGATAAGATTACAATCAAAAATTTGATTAAGCAGGCTGAACTTAAAGAGAACAAAAAGGCAATTGAGTTCCTAACAAAGATTACTAGGCTCCATGCTGTAAGCAACTATATAGATACGTCTATAAAGGGCATTCGAACTTGGGTTCGCTCAGATGGAATTCTTCACGCACAGTTTAATCAATGCACTACCCGTACTGGTAGGCTGTCATCGAGCAATCCAAATTTTCAAAACCAACCTAAGAAATTTCCAGTTCGGAGGTGTGTAGTCTCTCGATTTGAGGGTGGCCAGACTTTAGAAATGGACTACTCAGGATTGGAATTCAGAGTGGCGGGGCTGCTGTCTGGGGATCAACAAATAAAAGATGATATCCTCAACGGCAAAGACATACATCGACAGACTGCCTCTATTATTTATCGGTGTGCTCCAAAGGATGTTTCTAAAGATCTCCGCCAAGCCTCGAAACAATTTACGTTCGCCCCGTTATATGGCGGGATGGGGATGGGGGAACCCCCTCATGTACAGACCTATTTTAAAGAGTTCTTCAACGTTTATGATGGTCTTAAAAAATGGCATACGACACTAACAACGGACGCTCTTAAAGATGGTGTAATCAAGACTCCTAGTGGCAGAGAGTTTGCATTTCCAAATGTTAAAAGGTTGAGGGGTGGCAGAGTAACAAACCAAACCAACATTGTTAATTATCCTTGTCAGTCATTTGCTACGGCTGACATCATGGTTGTGGCATGTGTCCGAGCGTTTAGAAGGTTCAAAGATAACAGATTGAAATCAAAGCTTATTCTGACTGTACACGACTCACTCGTGGTCGATGTTTTTCCAGGTGAAAGCACAGATGTCGTTAAAGCCTTAACTTGGGCTATGCGAGATATTGATGATGAAATATTTGAAAGGTTTAATTTTAAAGTAAATATTCCATTAGATGTTGAGGCAGAAATCGGCCCCAATTGGATGGATACACAGGATATTAGTGTTGACCTATGACACTAATTAATGTACTGTCATCTTTACAGAGACAAAAAAAGTCATTGAGGACAAATATATGAATGAATTAGTAGCAGTAGACCCAAACGAAGAAGCTAAATTGGCTGCCCTCTTAGGTGGAAACGCAAAAGAGAATACCAACAATGCTAGACTTCCAAAGTTGAAGGCAAATCAAGATCGAAAGGATGAGCAAGGAAACTCCTTACCAATTGGCCAACTCTATTTGACCAATACGGATGAGCCAGTGTTTGCTGAGAAGGTGACAATACGCCCCCTCAGTCAAATGTTTCAATGGATTCAATACGATCCTGCAGCCAAAGGCGTGGCAAATAAAACTCTTTTAATTCCTAATTTCCGTTGTGAGGCTAGGGATATGAAGGGTGGAATTCGTTGTGGAAAGCCGACTAGCAAAGAACTTCGTGACGCTAGTGAAGAGATTAAAAAGAAGCATGAGAACACAACGTGTTTTCGTCAGGTTCGTGCTTTGATCAGTTACACTGGTAAGAACGCAACTGGTGATGAAGTTACAGTAGAACCTACGCCCGCCATCCTAATGCTTAAAGGCACCAATTTTAATCCCTTCGAAGATGAGTATATCAAACGTCTTCCAAGAGGCAGTAACTTCTATGATTATGAGGCTGAAGTTTCGGCTGAAGAACTTAAAAATGGCTCAGTGTACTACTACGTTATGCACTTTAAGCCAAAGCTATCTAAGGCTCTCCCATTAGACCAAAAGACTTTTGACACGATGAAAGTCATTGGAAGTATGATTGAGGCTGAGAACAACTTGGTTGACTCAATGCACCAAAAAGCATTGCGACAATCTCAAACGGACGATGATGCAATTGATGCAATCGCAAGTGTCTCAAGTTTGGAAGAAGATCTGCAAGACGCATAGAATACCTCCCCAACTTAGGGGAGCTTCGGCTCCCCATTTTTTTAACAATCTTTGGAGGTACTATGAACATTTTAGAATCCCAACTCCGTATGACGATGGATAGGCTCTCTAATGGAGAGAACCTTGCTGTTGATGATCAGTGGATCGAAGATGCAGGGGAGATGTTTAAGGAGTGCCTTAAAAAGCAACTCACCCCAAGAGATACAAGATTTCGCCTCAGAATGTCCAACATAGGGCGCCCCCTTTGCCAATTACAAATGGAAAAGTCTGGGGCTGAAAGAGGCAAAATGCCCTACAACCACATCCTTAGAATGATGTTTGGAGATGCTATTGAAGTCATCGTTGAACTTATTGCCAAGGTTGCTGAAGTTAATATCACTGGGGGTAAGTCAAAAGCTAAGTGGGATGTCGGTGGGCAAACCATTGAGGGCGAGAATGACATTGAGATAGATGGCAAGGTTTACGACACGAAGTCTGCTTCTCCTTGGGCATTTGATAACAAATTCCAAGATGGTTGGGCTGGCATAGCCAAGGATGATTCCTTCGGATACACGGCACAACTTTTGGGCTACGCCAAGGGTACAAATCAGCCTCAAGGTGGTTGGATAGTAGTTAACAAAAGCACCGGTGAGTTGAAGGTTGTAGATGCCAAACCCACGCCTACTGAAGAAAAGAAATTACAAGAACAAATAGTGAATACAATAAAAACGGTTAGCAGTGACGCTCCGTTTAAGAGATGTTTTGAGCCTACTGAAGAATTATTTAGACGAACTCCTACTGGTTCAAAGAGACTTCACACCACTTGTGGATTTTGTTCTTACAAAGCCGAATGTTGGCCTGATGCAGTCTACAAGCCTCAGACAGGCTCCAAAGCACTACAGCCAAGACACTATTGGTACTCAGAATACAATGAGGAAACGCTATGAATTATTTAAGCGTTTGTTCGGGCGTAGAAGCAGCCTCAGTTGCGTGGAAACACTTAGGGTGGAAGCCTCTGGCTTTTTCTGAGATCGATCCATTTGCTTCCGCAGTTTTAAACTACCATTACCCAGACGTTCCAAACCTTGGGGATATGACTAATTATAAGGAGTGGGATTTTGATGGAAGATCAGTTGACATTTTGGTCGGAGGGACTCCTTGCCAAAGCTTCTCAGTCGCAGGGCTTAGAAAAGGCCTTGAAGACCCAAGGGGCAACCTCGCACTCATCTATCTTGGAATTATTGAAAAGTTCAGGCCGAAATATATCGTCTGGGAAAATGTGCCCGGCGTCCTTAGTTCGGGGGGAGGACGGGATTTTGGCTCCTTCATCGGGGGGCTTCAAGAACTCGGGTATAGTTTCTCATGGAGAATCTTGGACGCTCAGTTCTCAGGAGTGGCACAGCGCCGCCGCCGTGTGTTCGTTGTCGGATGTATTGGTACATGGGAAAGTGCCACAAAACTTCTATTTGAGCCAGAAAGCTTGCGAGGGGATACTACGACGAGCAAGCAAAAGAGGGAAAGTCTTACCACCCAAACTAGAGGAAGCGTTGCGTACAACGATAGAACAGGCAAAGATGGAACCGTCAAACCAATAGACGTTTCTAATACTGTTACGGCTTTCTGGGGTACTGGTGGTAACAACACCCCCATAACTGACTTTGTTCCCCCAGTAGCAGCCACACTCACGGCAAGAGATTACAAAGGCCCTACATCTAATTGTGAAAACGTAGTTGCCTTTTCATCCAATATGTCCGTTCCAGATGTTCATTGGGGCGTATCACCTACACTCAAGCTTGGTGGAAGTGGTGGTAACAATCCCCCTGCTATAGCCCTTCAAGGAAATATGATAGGGCGTAAGGATGAGAACGGCCCACAAGGTAGCGGTTGGGATACCGACTTATCATTTACTCTAAATGCTACTGATCAACATGCTGTTGCCTTTGCACAAAACTCCAGAGATGAAGTTAGAGAAATGCCCTACAGTGGAGCTCTTTCTGCAAATCCTGGAATGAAGCAAACAACTTATGTTGCGTTTGAACCGGGCAGTATTGCTAGAAATTTTGGAAATAATGGAGAGTCCGAAATATCTGGAACACTAAGGGCAGAGATGGGTGACAACCTACCTGCTGTTAGATCTAAAACAGAGCTTCGAAGATTGATTCCTATGGAAACAGAAAGACTTCAAGGCTTCCCCGACAACTATACTCAAATCCCTTGGCGTAACAAGCCCGCTGAAGAATGCCCAAATGGCCCAAGATACAAGGTCATGGGTAACTCTATGGCAGTGCCTGTGATGCGTTGGATTGGAGAAAAAATTCAAGAGGCTGAAGATGCAAAGTCAAACTAAGGAGTGTATTCAGTGTGGGGATGCAGCCGCAGTAATTCACGACTGTAAAACCTACTTTTGCGCTGAGTGTTATTTAGGAAACGAAAAGAACGGCTTTATAAAATATAAAGGTGTTTATAACGTTGAACAACACATAGCCACAAGGCGCCCTACTGTTCCCCCAACTAAAGTTATTCGGAGGAAGTTGTATGGGTAACGTGCGACAGAGAGCTATCCTAGCAGGCTATAGGTCTGGTATAGAACAGGACATTTCAGATCAATTAAAAAAGAAGAAGATAAAGGCAGAGTATGAGCCCTTTAAAATACCGTATTCAATACCCCAATCGATACATAAATATACCCCAGACTTTGTTTTGGGCAATGGCATTGTTATTGAGTCAAAGGGGAGGTTTCTTTCCACTGATCGGAAGAAGCATCTACTTATACAAGAACAGTATCCTAATTTGGATCTCAGATTCGTATTTAGTAACTCTCGCTCCAGACTCAGAAAAGGTTCAAAAACCACTCTAGCCGTTTGGTGTGAGAAAAATGGATTTTTGTATGCAGATAGATTGGTTCCTTTGGAGTGGATGAGGGAGAAAATAAACAAACCTTCACTGGCTCTCATAAATAGTTTTGTCGGTGCCAAATGACAGACAATCCCAAAGAACCCTTAAACGGAATATATTTAGAAGTATCTAGTGATGGCTTTGGTTCAATCCAAGTCGGTGGTGGTGCCGAGTTTTCTGATGATGTCGGCAAAGAATATACTGAGACAATGGAGAATTTACTCCTCGGAATAGTCTCAAGTTTAGGCGGAAGCTTCTCAAAATTAGTTGAGATGGGAGAGATCCTTCAAAGAGATCCAAACTTCAAATGGTCTGACTATGGCATCGAGCACGATGGGCAAGAAGGCTCAGACAGTAACATATTAGATATAAAAGATTTTTTTAACACCCTTGATCCAAAAAACAATAGGAGACACTAGCAATGGCAACTGCACACATGCCACCGTTTGATAGCGTGACAAAACCTTCTTCGCCCCCAAGCGACAGAACTAAAACCCCATCAGATGGTGGGTCAACTAAATACTACGTTCTTCCATCTCATGCCAATGAACTTAGACATTTAATTTCGCATAAAGGCATGAGCAAAGCTAGGGGTGACATCTTTAAAGCATGTTATCGCCTTGGCGAAAAGGAAGGTGTCGATGTCAGATACGATCTGAACAAGATGCTGTTTTTTATCCAAGACTTAATTGAGATGAACGAGCGTGGAGAACATTTATGAAAATGGATTTTAAAGAGTATCAGGAACTTTGTAGAGAGACTGCATTTTATTCTGATGAGTGGAAGGTAATGTATCCTGCCCTTGGCCTTGCAGGTGAAGTGGGAGAAGTCTGTAATAAAATTAAGAAAATTTACAGAGATGATAATGGTCATATGACCGACGAGCAACGAGAAGCGGTTGGCAAAGAATTAGGTGATTGCCTTTGGTATTTTGCACAATTGGCAACTGACTTAGATGTTTCTTTGGACTCTGTGGCTGCAGGTAATATTTCAAAGCTTTCCTCAAGACAAGAAAGAGGCGTTTTGGGTGGTTCGGGGGATGATCGATGACTCCGACTGAAGTAGTAGAAATAGAAGCTAAAAAAACTTACAAACAGTTTTTGAAGATTAGCAAAGCAGTAATGTATTGGATATTTGCTATCCTACTAATCCTAGCATTTTTTGATTTTGGGGCAGATAGAAAAACAGGAAGTCAATATAATGGTGCAGTGTACTCCCCAAGTAATATGGGAGATACACGATGAAATATCTACCAACCGATTACCAATCTTTTATTGCTATTAGTCGATATGCTCGATGGCTCGAAGATGAAAATCGTAGAGAGACTTGGGCTGAAACCGTAGATAGATATGTTGAGAATATTGTTATTCCAGTTATCTCTGATCCTAAAACTATCAAAGAGATACGAGAGGCTATTCTAAACTTAGAAGTCTGCCCTAGCATGAGATCATTGATGACTGCAGGAAAAGCCTCATTACGAGACAATACTTGCATGTATAATTGCAGCTACGGCCCGATAGATCACCCTCACGCCTTTGATGAGGCTATGTTTATTTTGTTATGCGGAACAGGCGTAGGTTTCTCTGTGGAGCATCAATATGTTGATCAACTTCCAGAAGTACCTTCGTTAAGCGACTCTGATACAGTAATCAGTGTAAAGGATTCTAAAGAAGGTTGGGCAAAAGCCTTTCGACAGCTTCTTGCACTACTGTGGGCAGGTGAAATCCCTAAGTGGGATGTAAGCAAAGTTCGTCCTGCGGGAAGTCGATTAAAGACATTTGGAGGAAGGGCGAGTGGTCCAGGGCCGTTGGTTGAGCTATTCGACTTCACGATTGCTACCTTCTACCAATCGCAAGGTAAAAAGCTAACAAGCATCCAAGCACACGATATTATGTGTAAGGTCGGTGAAGTAGTGGTTGTGGGTGGTGTAAGACGCTCTGCACTCATTAGCCTTTCCAATCTGTCTGATGATGATATGCGTTACGCCAAAACAGGCGAGTGGTGGAAAACAAACAATCAGAGGGGTTTAGCAAATAACTCCGTAGCGTATTCTTCCAAGCCAGATTCAATACACTTCCTTCGAGAGTGGATGGCTTTAGTTGAATCTGGAAGTGGTGAGCGTGGCATATTTAATAGGCAAGCTTCTCAACATCAGGCTGCAAAGAATGGTCGAAGAGATCCATCCTATGAGTTTGGAACAAATCCATGTTCGGAAATAATTTTGCGTGGCCCCAAAATACACCCAGAGAACGGCACCCCTATTAAAGGAACTGGTGGGCAATTTTGTAACCTTTCCGAGGTAGTTGTAAGGGCAACCGATACAGAAGAAACTCTGACAGAGAAGGTTAGGTTGGCAACGATCATAGGTACAATCCAAGCCACCTATACTCACTTCCCATATCTTCGAAAGGCGTGGAAAACCAATACAGAAGAGGAGAGGCTTCTTGGGGTATCTTTAACCGGGATTATGGATAACAAGCTTACTACAACGGCTAATAAAGACCTACCCAACCTTCTTGAGCGACTAAAGGCGGTTTCAGTAGAAACAAACAAGAAGTTAGCAAAGAAACTGGATATTCCACAATCTACTGCTATTACATGCGTCAAGCCATCGGGAACGGTTTCTCAGCTAGTAGATAGTGCATCTGGCATTCATGTTAGGCACTCCCCCTACTATATCCGTACAGTTAGAGGCGATAAAAAAGATCCCCTCACAGAGTTTATGGTGGCAAAGGGAGTTCCCGCTGAAGATTGTGCTAGGCAGCCCAAGACAACCACAGTGTTTAGCTTCCCACAAAAGGCACCAAAGGGGGCTATCTGCACCAAAGACATTACGGCAATTGAGCAACTAGAAACGTGGCTTGCTTATCAGAGACACTGGTGTGAGCATAAGCCAAGCGTAACTGTAAATGTTAGGGCATCTGAGTGGGTATCTGTAGGTAATTTTGTATACGAAAACTTTGATGAGATGTCTGGTGTATCTTTTTTGCCGTATGATGAACACACCTATCAACAGGCTCCTTACCAAGATTGCTCTGAAGCCGATTACAAAGAGTTATTAAAGAAAATGCCTAAAAAAATTGATTGGGAAGAGCTTAGTCAATTTGAAGTGGAAGACTCCACTATTGGTTCACAGGAACTCGCGTGTTCGGGGGATTCCTGCGAAATTGTAGATATTTGAGAATGCAATGAAGCCACTTGAGAAGGCATTCAATTTAGGACAACGAGCTTTTTTAAAAGGGATTTTTTCAAGTCCTTATGGAGAAAGCTCGTTCCTAAATAAAGAATGGAAAAGGGGGTTCGATAAGAAATTTATTGAAACTCAAAAGCTTTTAGAAAGTAAAGATCAATGCCAAATACAAGCTTCGAATACTTAAATCCACTTGCCCTCTATAGGGCAGAGCTTGGTATGGATAAAACAGAACTAGCAAAGATTTGTAGTGCTATAGATGTAGATCATTTTACAAATCACGATGAGTCTACATCTACGGACTCTTGGACAGGAGATATTCACGGCTTTTCTAATTTACATGCAAAGGTAGAATATTTTTCCCTATTCACAGAGATTAATAAATATGTGTGGGATTATGTAAGAAAGCTAGGTGTGAACACTAAGGAAGTATCTTTATATCACACTAGGAGTTGGGCAGTACGGCAATCATGCCAACAAGCAGTTGCTAAACATAATCACTCCCAAAGCCATATATCTTTGGTATACTATCCCAGAGTTCCAGAAAGCGGTAAAAAATTTGCAGTTCATTTTGATGACAACCCAAATGAGTTTTGCCCCGCTTTGTTCTTAAATAATGAACACAGAAAAAAGGGGCTAATCGATAACGATGCCCCTTTGGGTAAGAACGGAAAAGTACTGAAGGTGGAAACTGATACGCTTTTGATCTTTCCATCTAAAACAAATCATTCAGTTCCCGCGAATGCAGGAAATTCGAAAGATGTTCGATACAGCATATCGAGTGATATTATCTGCACCCTTAACCACGGTGTAAATAATTATGAACACCTAACCCCATCACCAACAATATGGTCAAAAATCAATTAATAGGAGAATGTTATGACAGATGAAAGTAAGGTAAAAACGGATGCACAACTTGCAGACGGTATATTAGAAGAGTCTAAGGGTGAGTTTCAGTCTTTAGTAATTGCAGGCATAAACACAAAAGGAGACATGTTTCTTAAAACAAGCGTACAAAATGTTCCTTTTATGCACTACCTTTTGAGCAAGGCAACCTTTGAGCTAAACCTGTTTGAAAAACAAAATTCAAACCCAGTAGGAGATGCAGAAAGCGTTGACGAGAAGGCTGAAAAGTAGTATATTAACTTTAACTCATTGCTAGTGAGTTACGCCCCTGGCGTTGGATTAATCACCCAACATTAAGTCAGGGGCTTTTACTTTTGGGCAACAAATAACTTCCTATTGAGGTATTGCCTCTTCAGTTTGCTGTTCTACAGGAGTACGAGTGTTTAGTTCCACATCTCGATCTAGATTTCTATACTCTACGAAAGCTAATTGAGAACCTCTTTTACCTAAAATCCCTGTTATCATACCCAACATTTTCTTCTGGTCTTTGGCACCAAGTCTCATGGCTTCTGCCATCTTTTCTGGTTGAGACAACATGGCGTTGATAACATCATCATAAATAGCACCAGACTTAGCAATAGATCTTTCTGCGTAGGCAGAGGCCAATCTATTTGCCTTGGTTGCGAGTGGGTTTAAAATACCAAAACCAATCATAACCATCGTCTTGAGTTGCTTCTCTAAATTGAGGTTCATTGCTGTATCAGACTTAAACATGTTACCACCAGTTTTTAAGCTCGTCTGATTAGCCACTTGATTTATAAGCCCTAACAATCCCTTCACTTGATCAGCATACTGAGGACTGTCTGCAAATACCTGTTCCAACGTTTTCATTGTTCCATCAAAGTCACTCTCTAAAATTTTAGCTAACTGAGCAACGCTTGTGGTTCGATTAGCAGCCACACCCGCTTCACCCGGTACAAGACTTGTTGTTTGGGTGGTGGTAATCTTCTGTCTCAAATGCTTTAGATAGTGAGATTGAATGCCAGCTTTAATGAGAGGATTTCCAAGCTCATCTGCTTGCCTGTATAGCTCTTGAATTTGTTCTATTGAGTTATCTGCGTCAAATATACTAGGCCACTTAGTAGTGGGGTTTTGCATTACTCCAACAATAGCATCTGGAGCCGTGGGGTTCATATTATCTATAAAAGCACTAGCAGCTCTCTCACTTTGAATTTGAACATTAAGAGCGTGTGCCTCATCTGCCTGCTTAACCAAATCTCCTGCGTCAATCACACCAGACTCAACGTCTTGTAGTTGTTTTATGGTGTTTTCAAATTGTTGGAATGCTTCTGGGTTTGTTCTTTGTAATTGTTGTGAAAGGGTTATGCCATCGCCAACCATCTGATCGCCTGCAGCAATTAGTTTGTCACTTGCGTTGGTAGTACCTACTTTTATTGATCCCGAAGCATCCTTAATAATGTGAGACAAAATCACACCAGACAATGCTCCAGCGGGGTCTTCCATACCAGATGCTTTCATAGCGTTAATCATTTGTTCAGCAAAGTCTGGTACAACCTCAGTCATGGATTGTTGAATAGTGGAGACAGCTACTTTCTTAGCGTCTGCCATACCTTGAGGAGAGCCGGGGATAGACGTATTAAAGTTCGGATTGATGTTGTCTGCGGAACGGCTAAACGTCTGAAGTAGGGTATTTGCGTTAAAAGTTTCTTCATGCTTTTTGTACGCATCCATTGCCCCAACAAAAGAAGGATCGCCACTGTTTTCTGCTGCATCATCTATGAACCTCTTTAGCTCTATAAGCTCCTCTGGAACCGCTGCCATACCCTTTGTAATAGCAATATTGTCTATTAGTGCAGATATATTAGGGCGAGCTACTTTATAAAGTTGTTTTAAATCAACTCCATCTTCCATTAGGCGAGTTGCCAATTCTTGTGGATTTTCAAGAATAGGCTTAAAAAATTCAACATCTGCATTCTTTACCACAGAAATGCCACCGTCTGGTGACGTAATGGTTCCAGTTGTTTTGCCTGGAATTATTTCTGGAATACTGTCTGCCCCAACTTTTCGAGGAGAAAGCATAGCCAACATAGTAGCAATTGGATCTTGCTTGTATGCGTTAGATGTTATTTCACCAAAGTCTCCAGTATTTGCTTTTAATCGAGACATAATGTCTGACAAAGCACCCACATCAAAACCAACCCCAGAGGGAAGGTTATTGAATAGTTCATTATATCCGTTCTTTGAAGTGGTAAACGCCTCTATTAACTGATCGCCCATATCAACAAGAACGGCATTAGAATTGCTTACACTTCCAGATAGAGTGGGTGAAGTGTCTTGAAGTACTCTCACTCCATTAATAAATGCGTTTTCATCAAAGGCAGTCTCTTGTGCAGTCTCTGCAATTAGCTTATTTGCCAACGATTGTTGAGCCTCACCCCTAGTTGCATTTAGGCTGTCTACTAACGGTTCTGCCAATTGTGCTTCAATGTTGTTTGGCACTCCATCTGCAAGAGTCTCTGCCGCATTATCAAGAGAATTAACAGCGGTATCGCTTACGCTTCCAACTGTGTTTGCAAACTCTTTATTTGCAAGAGCTCTACCCTTCCTCAAAGCAAGAATATTAGCTGCCACTTCTGTAGCTTTTTCATCTAAAAAAGTATCCCAACTTGCATTAGGATTTTGCTGTTGCCATAAACCTTTTATCCCAGAGTATGCTTTCTCAGCATATTCTCTTGAGCCTGATACTAGTGCAGTTGCAGTATCTAGCGGTATCTCACCCTTTAGGAGCGACTCTCTAAATATTACTGGGAGGTTATTAATTGCTTCATCTGTAGGTTTGGGTGCTTGTGCTAGGTCTTCAAGATTAAATACTTTGTACTTATCGAGTACATCTGCCAGAACACCCATTCTAAATGCGGTAAGCTCTGGTGTAGCATCGTCTGCCAACCCAGAGTCCAAATCTTTAAACATGCGGTAGGCAACTACTTTTTGAGCATCTGCATCAGTTTTGACATTCTTTCCTTGTTTAACGGATCGGCCAAACCTAAAAACCGCCCCACCAACTTTTATTATGCTACCTAAAACACCATTAAATAATTCGTTATCAACGTAAATAGAAATATACTTATTTTCATCTGGGTTTATGCCTGCGGCTGCTAATGCCTCTTGCCCAATATTAAAGAAAGGTTCGATATCTGGTTCGGCTATAGTGCCACCAATCGTAACACCCCTCTCAATTAGGAATGCCTTTGCTAAGTCTTTAAATTTTTGAGAGCGTTGTGCCATATCCATAGCATCGCCCTTGCCTGTTTTCTTCCAAATGTCGGCAAGACCTTCACCTATTTCACCAAGCTTGTCAGAGGCTCTAGCAATAGATTTGTACTTAGTCAGCCCCTTAACGATGGCACCACCTGCTCCACCACCTGCAACAATACTTGTTACTTCTTGAAGGATGTTTTCTAAGTTGCCCTCTGGGGGTACAGTAGCCATGTTTTCTTCAACATAGTCTTCCATACCTATATTAGTACCAGAAGGAGCCAACGCATCGACTGCCTTTGCACCTAGCTCAGTAATGCTTTTTGCGAACCTAGACAGACCGCCTTGTATGGATCTATCCATTAAGTTTGCATTATCTGGGGAAGGCACTGTATAGGTTCTGTTAACCATCTCTCCAGTATCTGGATCTAATACTTGTGCGTCTTGAACCCTCTTCCTACCAATATCAAACATAGTTCCAGGAAGGTCTAAGAGTACCCTCTCTCGCCCAGTGTTTTGATATATGGCTTGGTTCTCAGCGTTGAGACTTTCTTCAAGCATTCTGCGCCGTTGCAAACCATCAGCGTTAATATATTCTTGGCTTCTTACAATTGATTTTACTGATGGGTTGGTTTGATATCGTTCTGGAAGCTGTAGAAGTAGATCTCCTTCTGGTTCTCCACGCATACTCGATAAGAAACCTTGGCTTGGGCTATAAGATATAGGGGAGGTAAATGGGTTTAAGTCGCTATCTCTCATTTCTTCAGTTTGAGTGTAGCCACCCACACCGCTACCAGTGAAGACTTGTGTTTCTCTAGCTGTTTCGGCTTCCTCAGTTGCTTGAGTATCTGCTAAATTACTAGTTTCTTCTTTTAAATCATCAGCCGAAAGACCGAGAGAAAATGTATTATCTGCCATTATTTATATCCCTCAACCTGTATGCCTTGACTAGAAGAATTATAGGCAAAGAGGTAAGTAAGGCCTCTCTCTCTGTACTCAAACATTGTCGTTAGTGCAGATTGTAAGGCAGCCTTATTTGTCTCATCAGTGTCTGGGTTTGCTAGTATACTTTCTAGACCAGATATTACCTCACCTATTTCACCAGTAAATAGATCGAAAGTTGTTGCATCCTCTGGATATTCAGTTTCCATAAACTGAGCCAACTCACCATACCTATTACTAAAAGAAGGATTGGATTCAGAGTTATCATTATCTCTTAGATAAGTATTGATTGGGGTAAATATGCCCTGTGCAGTATACTTATCAAATTCACTGCCCTTTTCAATTACACTGTAGTAGTCCGTAAATAAGGAATTCCCTACGCTCACACGCAAGTTTTCGTAGTTTTGTGCGTTGGACTTAACCAGTGTTACCATGTTTCGCCTAAACGCAAACATGTCTTTGGAGTTTGCAACGGAGTTAAGAATGTTGGAGTAATCTTTGTTAGAGAAGCCATTACCCGATTGTCCAAGAGCTTTACCTTGTGCAAATATATAACGGATTAGTGAGGCTTCGAAGTTAGCTTTTTGTTGCGCTGCAACCTCATCTATAGCTCCATAACCACCCAAGCCTCCTTCCATAGAAGACACTCTTCGCTCTTCAACCCCTGCAAGCATGTCGGCTAGGGCAGTATCGGCTGCTCCTTGGTTCCAGTTACCAACCCCAAAGAGTTGTTTTAATGCACCAAATTCCTTGTCGATATCGTTAATAAGTTTGTTAAGACCACCCGCAGCAGTCAATACCGTAGGGTTCTTAGCCGCCATGTTAGCAAGTTGGAAGGCACCTTGATCTGCGGTAATTACAACTTGTCGTAGTGCTATTAACTCTTTGTAGTCACCATTGCCCTCAATATCCCCTGTTATCTCACTAATTCTCTCTTGCTCTGCACCAGAACGTATTTTTAGAGTTAGTTGGTCTGTCTCAGTGGTTATAGTCGTTAGATCTCCAGTTGAGTTTGGAACTTGTACTTCAGCGTTGGTTGCGGCATCGAGTATTTGAGTGCCTCTAATCTTAACTGATATCTCTCTAACGCCATCCTGCACCCCATCCTTAAATGTGGGAACAAATACAGTGCTAATTTCAAGCTCATCTAAAGGTTGCTTTCTAATTATGCCTGCCTTGATTGCATCACTTCGCGCAATAAAATCTTTTGCTTGCTGTAAGATCTCAGGACTACCCTTATAGTCTGCATCATTTATAATGTTATTAGCAGTAGTTTCGAGGCTTTCAAATTCTGGCAATGTCATTTCTGAATTGTTTTCCAGAAACTCTAACATATCAGTTTCTATTTCTTTTATAGCGTTGTTATCTGCTACAGAGTCCTCTCCAGTTCCTTTTAGTGCCTTGTACGCCTCACTTGATCTCCAAGCAGACAGAGCTTCTAATTTCTCTGGATTATTTTCGTGCAAAGTCCACGTTAAAATTGCATCGTCATCTCCTAAACCAGGATATCTAGCTTTGAATGCATCAAACGCCATCAAATCTAAATCATCATCTTGAGGTTTTGAAGTCCACCAATCATTGGCGGCTTTTAAATCTGCAGGCGTTGGGTTGTTTTTATCACTAGCATTGTCAGCAAGCCAACCACTTATAGCTGAATCTCGAGTAGAGGTTGTTGAGGTTGTCGTAGCTAATTTCCAAGCTTTATCTGCTTTAGCAAAGTTATTAACATCAGATGGATCTAAACCATTATCTGCCATCCAACCTGATTTCCATTGGTCTTCTTTCGACTTCCCAATTACACTTCTATCAATCCTACTATCTAAAGCTACGGCACCATTCTCAGTAAACTTTAAACCTACTGGAACATATGCACTTTGGTACTTTCTAAAGTCATCCATAGACGAAAGACCAAGCTTGTTGAGAACAATAAGTTCAACTTCAGCCGCCTCTGAATCTTTCATAGACTGCCAAGGGTTCGATAAGAACTCTCTAAATGTACCACCTACAGTATTTTCTTTTTTGCCTGTAGATTCTGAAGAGAAAGCATCCCTCATCTGGGAATCAACAGATGCCATACTTGCTTCTGGACTATCTATATCTATTCCAAATTTGCGAAGATAATTTTGAGTTTCTTCTGGTAGGGCTGAGAAACTACCATCCCAAAGATCTGCAACATCTGGGCCGGCATTGTATCCAATTAACGCTTTTGTGGTATCTCCATCATACTTATCTTTAAGCATGTTGTAATAATTAAAGCCCATCTGTTTATTTAAAAGTTCATTTGTAAGCAATCGTTTTGCTTCATCTTCGGTCTTCGCTGAGTAGCTCATGTTGGCACTGTCAGCTAAGTCAAAGATGTTATCCAGCTGGTATCCAGGTTGCATTGCTGTTGCTGGCATTATCTGGGAAATTCCAATAGCACCCTTGTTACTCACTGCAACGAGCCTCTCTGCGTTAGGCATACTTGGGCTAGTTTCAATATCCATAAGTTTAGAAAATTCAGTGACCGTGGTATCAAATGGACTGTCTGTAGGTGCGGCTAGAGTTGCAACTTCAGTATCTGCACTTTCAGAAATGGCTGCGTTGTTTAATTTCCTATACTGAGGGGCTAGATCGATTAGCCCTTGTCTAGTTTGATCTTTAGTGCGCCCAGACATCCTCCAAGAGCGAGCCTGAGAAGTCCAATCAGATTTTAGCTCATCTGACAGATCTGCTAAGTTCAGTTCTTCTAGAAGGTTTGTGCCAATTAATTCGCCTTCTTTATCAGCCGTTTGGTTTTTAATGTAAGTATCATAGGAAGAAGCATTCCAAGAAGACAACAAAGATGCTGCCTTTCGATTTTGCCTACGTTCTTTTATCTTAGTACCAAACTCAAAGCCCTGCATAAAGCCAGAGGTCATATCATAATTAGCCATCGACATTTTCCTCTTCAGTTACTTCTGTAGGTTCGCCATATCCAAGCATATCATTTTGCTCATCTGGGGCAGACATAAGTCCTTGCCCATTATCAATTTCTTCAACACCTTCTGGAGTCTCTTGAGGCGCAGTCTCCTTTAACCCAAATACCTTTTCTTTGAGTTCAGATGCAGCTCTTTGCATTTGCTGTTTTGCACCTGCCGCTGTTAAAGTATATTCTTTGGGATCATCCGTTCCGAGAGTGTATTCAAGGTCAAAGCTTTTCGCCATAATCTCAATTACTCTAGCCGTTGGGCCTGCTAAGATAATTGCAAAATCAATTGACCAACGCCCCTCGCTAATGCCTTTCGTTAAGATCATATCAACACATGCAGCAATACTTATGTCTAGTTCGATTAGGTTCATATACATGAAGCCTTCTCGTGTATCGACTAGGCTTTCTACAATGTAATCAATAGCCTCATCTGTATCTGTAAAATCTGGTGGTCGATGCCAAGGGTAATTCCTCTCATCAGATGTTTGGTTCTCGCCTGGTATCGGCCCATCTGCGTAAGAAGGGTCTAGAAATTTAAGATCCATCCTCTTCCCCCTCTACTTCATCTTTGTCTTCCGACTTCTTTCCAAGCAAGTCTTCCTCTAGCTCATCAAAATATTCTCGGGTATACACAACCTCTTCTTTAGTTGCGTTCAAATTCTCAGGATCTACGCCTTTGTAATATGCCGATATGGATTTTCTTATTGCGTCTTCAAAGTTCATGCTAAAACCCTTCCGTAATCTACACTTAAATAGCCATTAGAGTTTAGCTTGACTGCGTGTGGGTGAGTTTTAATAACCTCTTGGGCTAATACGCCTCGTGTAGGGTTGTGTTCTATGCCTAGTTTCTTGGCAGTTTCAGTCCAATCCCACTTGTATAAGGTCACACCATTTTTAAGTTTTCTAATTTTTTTAATGTTGGTTTTTAGTTTTTCATCTGAAAAAGGAATAGCGCCTATTACTGCACCAATTACTGAGCCTACTGCGTTTATTTTAGCGGCTTTATATTCTTTTCTTATTTGCTCCATTCTAATTTCGTAGTCTTTATCAACACCATATACGGATTTGTCGTAATCAAGATCGTAGCCATACTTCTTGGTGATTGCGTCAATTTCTGTTTGGTATCTTTCAAGTTCAAATGCTAATTTTTTAGTCCAAACTGTAAGACCTCGATCTTTTGCGTTCTCACCCTCTTTCCAAGCAAAGTCTAAAAGGGCATCTGTTCTATCCCACATGTTGTTGAGTTGCTCAGACGTTAGATTTGCTATGTTTTTTACATCTAAAGCTGCCGCTTCAAATTGCATTGAGGTGTTGGTTGTAGCGATTGTTTGCCGCCACTTTTCATTAAAGATTTCAGTTTCTCTTTGCATCGTCACTTCATACTGTTCTCTTTGATTGGCAAGAGTAGTATTGAACTTGCTCATGTCATTAGTTTGCCCAACGTTAAACTGTTGAAGGGCATTTCTCTGACCAACGTTAAACTGACTTATTTGAGATCCAAGATTGTCATAATACATATCCATCTGATTTTGTGACTCTGCACTAAATCTCCTACGCACGTTTTCTTGCTTGGCATCCTCCATAATGGATTGTTGTCGAGCTTGCGTTTTGACGATGGTCATTTGCTGAGTATTATTTAAATTATTCATATCGTAAGCCATGAACGTTTTTGCATTCTGAACGCTTTCGGTCATCCGAGTGTCCAAGTCTGCTATGTTCATCTTGCTTAGAATATTTGCAGTATTAAGTGCTTGTGTATTTTTTGCATCGAGGTTTTTAACGGTTAGAGTTTGAAAGAATGCACTATCTGCTTGAGCGATAGGAAGTATGCTTTCCATTGTCGCACTCGCTACGGCACCCAGTGCAGCCGTACCAGTCACACCCTTAAACGCCAACATGCGCTCAACGCCCTTTACGGCGCCCGCGGCAAAGGCAGGAATGCGAGGCTCTCCATTTGGGCCTATAAACTGTTCTGAAAGGATTGCCATCTGTCCTTGGACAGTGGTCTTAGCATCTGTGTAGTTTCCCTCGCCCAAAGTGTTGGCAAGTAACTTACCAGATATTGTACTAGTATCTACAACGGTACTAATATTCTGAGTATATACAGTGTTTAGACTAGCCCCAACTGCGTTCTGAGTACCATCTGAGTTAACGCCAGTTGCCAATCCCTTCATATCGAAGGTGTCAATATTGGATATGGCGTTAGGATCAACCTCTCCTGTAGCGGCTTGCGCTCCAGTAAGCATGGCATTTATGGTTGGGGTGGTGGTTTTACTGGTATATACGTTTGTAGCACCTTGGCTGACAGGATTTACTTGACCTATCTGCGTGACTACTGAGGTGTCGGCTTGTAAGTTTGGCTGTAATCCAGGAGCATCTCCTAGTATGCCAGTGTCATCAGAAAGACCGTCTACCTTACCTGTTAGCGTTCCTGCTCCAGCCAGAGCATCTTCTGGGGTAACAGTAGAGGGATCAACTCCGCCTGTTGTAGGAGAGTAATCTGCTACGCTAGAGGGGTATGTTGCTTCAGTTCCATCTGGAGTAGTATCTTGAATGGCAGGGGCAGTACTGTCTGTTGGAATACCTTGTACATCCTGTGGCGTTGTTCCACCTACAAGATTATCTCCTGCATATGATGCGGCATTTTCTTCTAGTGTATTTTCTACAGGAACAGCGTTAGGATCACCAACAAGACCATCTATAGTTGTTACATCATTTGGTGGCATATTTTTCTCTCTCTCTGTAACAAAGCTTTACTTTATCTCTTAGAGCAATGTAGTCGTTAAGAGCTCTAACAATCGCATCACCATTGCCAGAATAAGCCTGTAGTTCACCCAGTAACTTCTCATTAAAATTATCTGAGTAAGTAATAATAGGTGGGCAGTAAATCTCTAAGTCTGGACTAGATACCCTTGTCGCGCAGCCTTGTAAGAAGGTCATCCCTACTATCGCTGGAACCAGAAGTAATAACCCCTTCTTCTTGCTCCATTGCTTGATAAAATTCAGATTTTTTCTGTTCGTTAAGAATATCTTTTTCAAGTTCTTTTTTTTCGTGTAGCTGTTTTGCATCTCTTCTCCCTAAAACATAAAGCAGTGGCAAAAGAGCACTAAATACTCCCATAAATATGAGTTTAATATTGCTAAATAATGAGAACATTAATTAATGCCTTTATTGTGATCCCCAAGTCTTGCGTAAGTAACCAAGGCAATCCCGGCTACGCTTAAAACTAAGAACACAATTTTTAAAGTTTCTGCGTAGTGTACTAATGCTTGTAGGTTTCCCGCCGCCTCTGTGAGTAGGGTTCCTAACGTTCCAGTACCTGCTGTTGCCGCTCCAGCAATTGTTTTACTCTTCTTCAACGGCTTTACTGATGTAGGCTCTGGCTTCTGTGCCATAACCTCTTTGTCATCATCATCTGGAAGAGGTACGTCCATCGTGAAGAGAGCTGCTTCGGCTGTACGTCTTCGGGTAAGCCCCTTTAGAACTGTTAGCTCTCCTCCAACTCTCGCCTTATTCCAACGCAAGAATTCTGAAGGAACATCATCAAATAAATTTTTGTTAAGCTTGGCTAAAAGTGTGCTTTTGCGGAAGTTAGTTTCTCCCAAATTAAATACAAATGACACTAAACTATCGAATTGATTTTGAGAAAGCTCAACCTTTACGTTTTTTTCTACAGCATCTTCACAGACTTGTAGGTCTTGTTTGAGAAACGCCATACACTCATCTTCAGTAGCCCGCATACCAGAGCGAACTCCCTTGATGTGCCCTACTCCAATCGTCCACCGTCCTGCTGGACAACGGTAACTGCGATAATCACCTTCATCAGTTTTCTTGTGTAATCCTTCAAATCTTCGAATTAAGTGTACGCCACTTTCTGACGTTTTCATTTGTGCCATTCTTATTATCCGTAAGTTAAGCCATAGGGGGTAGCGAAGCCTGCCCCTGATCGAGATGCCATATTTGCATTGGTGCCAGCGATATAACCAAACTGATCTAGTTGAGCCATCAGCCTGTTGATGTTTAAGGATTGTTGAGCAACCCTGTCACCGTTTGTAGCAAACTCAGCTAATAAGAGATTACCACTGTCATCTATAGCTCTTGAGATGAAGTTTCCGTTATCCAAGGAAGACCGAGCTATCAAAGCACCTTGATCATCAAACGAAGTTACCATGTCAGTGTAGGTTTTGCGGATTGTGTCATCTATAGCAAGATTGTCATCAACAAGAGCATTTCTAACTGTTGTAAGCCTATCTTGAAACTCATCTTTTAATTGATTAGTTCCAGCATCTTGTGTCTGAAATCCAGCTGTAATCATCTTAGCAATATTTGCAAAGTCTTTTCCTTGACCTGCTGTAGCAGCCTCACTCGCTGTTGTTGCATTTGCTGCACTAGCAAACCCTTGAGCTTGTGCGTTTCCAAGACCCGCCTGCCCTCTAAGAATTTCATTTGTTTGATATTGATTAGCAGACTCTAGTCGAGCCCTCTGTTGGTTGCCTAAAGTAGCATCCTGATCAAAAGCACCTCTAAAATTAGTTAAATCAGATTGAGCCGTTGCCAGATTGGTACTTAAACCTGTTTGTCCTGCACTTAAATCTGAAAAATAGGACGCTGAGTCACCACCATACTTATTAAGTAAATCAATTATTGCTTGTTGTTGTGCAGCGTTATCGACTTGATTACTAGTGGCTAGGGTTGTTAGATCGTCAGTAGAGGTGGTTAGTTGATTTGTTAACGCCTCTTGATTGGCTTCCCTATCGGCTTGAGCATTTGCAGCATTGTTTGTTGCCATTGTGCCTAAATTACTAAACCCAGTACCAAGAACACCTGCATCACCATCTTCTCCAACAAGTGTTTTCATGTTTGCTGCTGCTAGGTTTGTTGCATCTGTAAAACCAGTGCCTACCTTTTCGGAAAGAGTGCCTATTGCTCCACCAGTGCCATCATCTCCAATAAGAGCTGCTTGTTTAGTCGCTCTATCAGTCATAGCGTCAATATTGCCCTCACCAGCCTGCTGCTGTAGTATGCCAAATGCGCCACCTAATTCATCACCTAAACCGCTATAGCTAGATCCAAAAAGGTTAGTTTTTAATCCACCTACCTTCTCGGCCACGCCAGTGACGCTATCGGTAATTTTTTTGGTTTGTGCCGTTCTATCTGTACCTGCAGCAGCAAAACCTGATGTAACATCTCCCGACAACTTGTTGTAATTAGAAGCGGCTTGAGTATTTGCACTTGCTGCGGCAGAGGCAGCGGCACTTGCATTGGCAGCGGCTTGGGCTGCGGCTTGCTCATATCGCTGTTGAGCGGCAGTGGCTTCAGCTTGTATTTCTGCAAGGTTAGTGGCTACTTGTGTAGATATGCCCGTCTGACCCGCTGTTAGAGAGTTAAACTGAGCCTCATCTAGGCCGTAGTCTTCAGTCACATTTGTGGTGCTTTTCTTTTTTAACAATCCCATTTTTTATTCCTCTATAATGTTTTAATATAAAAATATTCGTAAGGGCGATAACCCTTTTTATTGAATACTGACTTTAATTTTTCTACCTGTTCAGATTCATTAAAGCCCCATAACATCTGTGAAAAACCACAATCTGTACTCCACTGTTCTGCCTTACGAATAAACTTTAAAAACAAAGTTGACTGTCTAAATTTTTTATTAATATGTATCAAATCAACCATTCCGTATAATTGAGAGGACATTGGAAAGCTTTCTACATCACAAACTAGTATGCCTATACATTCTTTGTCTTTTTCACCCACATATATTTGTGTTAGGTTGTTAGTCATCATTTGATTGTAGGCTTGAAGTATAGTCTTCTTAAATTTTAAAGGCTCAAATTTAGAATATTTTGATACTACCCAGTCTTCAAAACCATCATTATAAAGTTCCAATATAGCAGGAATATCGGATTGTTTTATTGTTCTAATTAGTATGTTATTAGACAATATAACTACCGTAAGTAGTACACGATAAAACTAACTAGCCCAGTACACATTATCCAAAAGAACCGCTCACCAGTACGCACTACACCAGAGTTTTCTACTACCTTGCCCTTTAGGGCATCTAGCTCAGACTCTTGCTCATCTGCCCGCAACTCAAGCCTATCTACTCGTTGGGTAGAAGCAATAAGACGCTCTTCAATGCGAGCTATAATGACAGAACTGTCATCTAGTTTCTTTTCTATTCTATCCAATCTGGTGGTGTCCATTTTCTAACCTACGATTATGCTCACGAAGGAACAGGAAGTGCAGGAAGCTCTACATCGGTCAGATCATAGCTCCCATCTTCACCTGCTATTAAGCGAGATGGAAAATCTCTAAGAGTTTGACGATATACTTTTACAGCCACTAGCTCCAATTCATTAACATTGCTTGCATAGTCAGGTAGCATATAGAAATCACTAGCTTGTAGCCGTGTATTTCTTTCTGCCCTTAATGCTTCTATATTTTCATAAGCCATTGTTTTTCCTCTTTTAAAATTAAATAATTACTAATACGATAGCTCGGATAAAAGATTAGAGATATCATAAGTAGCAGATGTAAGCTGTTTGGTAGTCGCGTTTGCACCAATAAACCACAACTTTGATTTTCCGTAACCATGGCCGTTTGAGTTTTCATTGCCGAATGTAAACGCAGCACTAGGATAGTTAATTGTGTTTGGTGAGTAAGATGAGAAAAATCCCTTTTTATGATGGTAGTACTGATCCCAAGAAGTATTTGCAATCGTTTCGTCGGTTAAGACGTTTGACTGAGTACACTGCCCTGTGCTGGGGTTAATTTTAAACTTAACAAATCGGCCACTTGGTAGTGCTTGCAACCACTCATCCGTTCCCACGTTCCAAGCAAAATCATAGCCACCCGTCCAAACCAATCCCATAAAACTATGAGCGTAAGTAGAAGCTAAAGTAGACATAGTGCCGCTTGAATTAAACAAAAGCATTGTGTCACCGCCACCCGCAACTACTAATGTACTACCGTTTGATAGATGAAAAACCTTCCAAGAGTTTGTATTACTGTATTGAGATCCTATGAGTGTCCAACTTCCACTAGTACGGACGCGCCCATATAAACCAGTTGAGAATGAGTGAAAGGCATCGTAGTATGGCTGGTATGCAGTCACATCCCACTGATTAAAGTTATGACACATATAGTTAGTACTGGTAGTGCCATTGGTATCCGTAAACCCAGCACCGTGCTGTGAAACTGTGTTAAGACTAGAAGCGCTATAATTAAATTTGTACTCTAACACTGCTGCTTTACTTGCGGTGTTATAACCTGACAAAAAGTGATTTACTGCCCCCCCGATTCTCCGTTCTGATGGTGCAACATACATACTTGGCCCATGCTGGTTGCCTTGCGGATAATAATTGCCGTTGTTTACATGGTTGGAGCTATAACTACCACTGGTGTCATAAATTAATACATTATCGTACCCATACTGATGCGATGAACCGTTTCTAGGAATATTACCTTGGTAAGAATGTCTCCCCGTCCATTCGTCAGCACCTTTAGTCATAGTTGAGTAGTCACTACCGCTACCAGTGTTACTGTGATGATTTACAATCGTTTCAAGCTGAATAGCACCGGTTGTTTGATGAGCAGACAACAGAAAAAAGCTATGATACATCGCTGATCCATTGCTTCCTTGGCGCGTCATGCAATTAAGGCCGCCGTAGGCTTTGGTCGCAGTATCCAATCCTCTAATTCTGCAGGATAAAAAATAGTTGTTTATGTCTGACACGGTAAGAGGGTTGCTCGTTCCACCATCATACAATAAAGAATCCATAAGAAGGGCTGATCCACTATAAGTGCCTCCCCCTCCACCACTAGATGCCGCAGCAAAAGAAAGCTTACCTGCACCATCGGTAACAAGGGTATCACCAGCTGCACCATCTGCGTTAGGCAATTCTAGTGAGTAGGTTGCTCCTGCACTGTGCGCGGGGCCTTTTAGCGTAACGCCATGACTATTTTGTTCACAATTAAATCTAATAGCACCTGCGTTGGTAGCACCCATTAGCTCTACATAACCAGTACCGTTAGGCATAAGCTTAACGTTACCGTTAGTATCAGTAGCAGTCAGAGAGTTACCATCTAACGTCAGATTGTCGATGGTAAGAACGCCCGTTAAAGTGGGGCTAGTGTTAAGAACAATACTTCCTGTTCCTGTTACACCTGTTCCTGCAATTGTAACATTACTTAGGGCAACTCCAGCGATAGTTCCCCCAGTTATTGCTACTGCACCCGCGCCTTGCGTTGCCATTGTGTCCAAACCAAGGTTAGTTCGGGCAGTAGGGGCATCACTAGCTCCTGTACCACCGTCTGCAACTTGTAGGTCTGTAGCACCAAAAAGTTGAGTTCTAGCACCTAGTTTTTTAGACGCAGTATCTAGTTCCGAAAACTCATTGGTAACAATAAATGATGTGCCAGAATTTATGGCTTCAATCGTTTTTCCAAGAAACACAAGGTCTTTAGCCGCTGTTGCTGAGTCTGCTGCAAGACTTTGTGCTTTCGTATCTATTGCTGTAATTAAATTGGTAAAATCAGCCATTTTTCATATTCTCCACTTAGATAATTCCTAATTCCAATACTACCTCGTCTTCGAGGTCTGTAATTTTTTGCCCAAAGAGCGTGTCTGCTTCTGTTTTGCTGTAATGATTTGCACTCAGAAAATTGCCATAACTTATAATAGAAATTGTATCTGAGGCGGAGGCAGAAGACGCTAATGTTATGCTGGTTCCAGAAGAAGCAGTAAACTCACTAGGAACTAGTCTCTGACCGTTTTTAAACACATCCAGAAAGCCTGGATCATAGATGCATGGGAATGTAGTAGTACTGCCACTATATAGCCCTGCAGCCGTGTTTTGATTTGTTCCAACAATAAATTCAAATCGGTTGGATGTTCCGTTAACACTTGAGTTAACGTTTATAAATCCACCAGGAGTGTTAACTTTGAGTAGAGAATTGGTACTGTCATACCATAAATCTCCCACCCCAACATTACTGGTGGTAGGCTCATTTGCACTTACAAAATAAGTGTCAAAAAAGTTTCCAACGGCTGTGTTAGCCGCCGCCGCTAAGTTTGCATAATGCTTGGCAGAAAAGTCTACTCCGCCAACTGGTGAACCTGTTTGGGTAGCCCAATTTTGTGCTTCAGTTGCTGAGTTAGCTGCGTTAGTTTCTGATACAAGGGCGGCGGCTGCCGAAACCGCTGCATTATTACCGTTTGTTAAAATAGCATCTACATAAGCTTTTGTAGTCGCATCAGTGTTTGCCGTTGGTGTGCCGAGATCAGTAATCTTGTTACTGGTCATGGAAATGGCACCAGTCATAGTACCACCTGCCAACGGCAATTTCAAATCTACATATGTTTTATTTGCACTATCGCCACCCGCTGTTGGAGTAGCCAAATTGGTTATTTTCTGAGTGCCCATGTCGATGGCACCACTCATAGTACCGCCTGCTAAATTTAACTTAGTTCCAAGGGCAGTGGTCATAGTAGATGCGAAGGATGCGTCATCCCCCAAACTCGCGGCCAACTCATTCAAAGTATCTAGAGTGGTTGGAGCAGCATCTACAAGATTTGCTAGGCTAGTATCAACGTACAGCTTTGTAGCAGCATCGTTATTATTAGTAGGTGCAGTAAGATTTGTAATCGTGGAAGCGGAATTTACGTCCATGTCCAGATTGCCAGCGATAACTACGTTGTTAAAGTTACTTGTGCCTGTTGAAGTCACATCACCAGAAACTGGGCCAGTGTGCGTTCCTGTTGAGTTACCTTGAATGTTTCCAGTAACGTTACCCGTCAACGGCCCAATAAAGTTGGTATTGGCTGTAATTACTGTACCAGTAACGGTTGAGGGTGTTGTGGCTCCAATAGGAGTGCTGTCTATCGTACCTCCAATAATAGATATTGTAGAACCAATATTTACAGCACCAGTAGTGGTAAGATTGTTTATAGTTGCCGTGCCACCAATTGTAGCGTTTGCTGTTGTAGCTATGTTGTCGGCAAAAATGGAGTCAATGTTTCCAATTCCATCTACATATAGGTCTTTAAATTGCAGAGAGCCAGAGCCTAGATCAACGGTATTTGTAATCTTAGGCGTAATAACATTGGTAGAAGGTATTAGGACTACCTCTGACCATTGAGCCGCAGAGTTAGAACTGTCGGTACATATGTGTGCTCGATCTGTTGTGGTGTTTAGCCAAATGGAACCAACTGAGTATCCATTAGAGAAATCATCAGTTGCTTGGGGGTCTGTGGTTGCTGTATTGTTGTTTCTGCCACCTACACCCCCATTTAACGCAGGCAAGAACCCAGTTATAGACGTTGTAAGAGATATCTGAGGGCCATCCCCAGTTGATCCAGTGTGTGCGTGTCCAGTAGTACCGTGAAAGGCACTTTGAAGTTGATTAAATTCAGCATTAAGTGGAGGTGCAGTAATGTTTGCACCGTTAATGATGTCTGCAATACTCTGTCTAGTATAACCTGCCATATTATAATCTTCCTGCTACTGAAAATTCAAAAACTAAACCTTGAATTGAGTAGGGTTCAAATTTACCAAGGGTGACGTATGTAACCTGAGTTGCGTAGCCACTCCCTTGAATATCTGTTCTCATTATGGGTGCGTCAGAACCCCCGTAAGATACCCCTGCGGAGGCGTAGTTTATATTTAACCCTCTATAGGTCACTGGTGCGCCAGAGCTTGTTTCTAAGTACGAACCGGGCTTTGCAGACCGTTGGTCGTACCAATCGTAATTTATCGCAATGTTCATATCCAACGGGCCTTCACATCTAATGAAGGTGTTCAGTTTTCGCATGTCTTTGCGTACTTCAGTTTCTCCAAAATCAAAAAATGGGCTTGCATAAATTGCTAGGATGTCATTGCCACCAAAGTCTGTTCCACGTTCTTGCTGATAAACTTTTCCATCGTAGTCACCATGAAGAACAACTTCTTCATTATTTATATATTGACTGCAGGCGGCAGAGGCTCGAATTCCCAGTGTTTCTCCAAACTCCCACCCTAGTCTTTGGTCTGCACTTCTGAGAGCCCCAATAATACCAAAACTGTCTTCTGCATCTGCTATTGAGGGGGGTTGTATAAAATACCTAATTTGACTTTTAGATCGGAGTACAACACCAACAATACTATTTAAATCGTAGTTTGATGGTAGTTGTGTAAGGAGTTGTTGTATTGGCTTAGAAATAGTTTCTAGCTCTACATCTCCTATGCGACTTGTTCCTGCAACTGGTCTAATTCCATCTGGTGCAAGAAATATTAAATCACCGCCAATCTCTAGCACAGAGTCTCGAGCAATACAACCCACATTGTTTGTAACTTGCTCTATAACAAAGCCTGCAGTAACGTCTACAATTACCTTCTTTATAGCATTAGTACCAAAGAAAAACAGGTTGTCTCTAAAGGCTCTAAAATCAACTAAATCAAATCCAGGAAGAAGCTGAACACCACCTGTTTGAACTCCACCAGAACTTGCTGCAACAAAATCATAAGGGTTTGAAGCGGCAGAGTGGCACACCACAGAAGCGTTGGTTGCATCCCCACTTAAAAATAAATGGTTTTTAAAAACATCGACAATAGCAGGGAAGTTTAAACATTGATTTCCACCCGCACCTAACGCTTTTGTTCCACCCCCACTACTGGTTAGCTCAACCCAATCTACACCATCGTAAATAAGGGCAGGATTTGCACCATCAACAAAACATGCTGAGTTTCCAGCACCAAAGTTAAATGTCGTGTCTCTAACTTTTGTTATTGGTGTAACTTGGTTTAAAACAGAAGCTCTTCTAGCCGTAGTTCCTAGAACAGTGTTAATTAAATTTATCTTCTGCCAGCCAGTTGCGTAGTAATAAAAGCAATATTCTTGTGGGTCTATTTCAACAGTATCGCCTGCATCTAGAGGTGTCGTAAACGTTACTTGATTGCCCGATACAGAAAAATCTGAACCTAAAAACTTTCTAGTAGCAATTGCAGATCCACTAGGGGTTATATACGCCCATGTGTTGTTGGCCACAGGCAAATCCATAGTTCTTACGTTATCATCTGATCCAGAAAAAACTGTTTGCCCCGCCGTAGCAGTATATTTAAATTTCTTTACTTTTCTTGTGGCTAATAAAAAGTCTGTTTTTAATACATCATCTCTAAAAAAGGATAAGGACATAATCTGTCCTTCAGCATTTACTGGATCAACTTCTTGATAAAGACTGTTGTATGTTGTGTAGCCCTCAAGTCTTCGATAGCCACCAAAAAGACTAGGCTCGTAGTTAACTAGGCGAACTGCACTTCCAGGGGCTTCTTCAGACAAATCTAGATGATTTTCGTTAGAATTTAACCCACCCTTGCAGACCACTTTAAAACTTTCAATTTGATCTGGCATTTAGAAATAAGACCTCACTATTCTAACTGTTCGTGTGTCTCGTATGGTTTCATATTTGTTAATCAGAATAGATTGCATTTCCTTAATGCCTTGCTGAAATATTTGAAGCTGAAGCCCAGCGCTTTCTGCATTATCTCTAAACAAGTAAACTTGATACAAAGCCCCATCGATGATGATATGATCGTAGGTGTCTGGAATTCTTGTTATATCTAGAGCATTAACTAAATCAGCGTGGTTAATATAATATCTGTATTTAACTGTGTAGGCTTGATTTGGAGAGGGTGTCATAATGAACCCATTGCCGTGTCCTGGCATGATGTTAGTTGGAACACCTATTCCAGCGGCTCCAGAAGCATCATCCGTATCTTTTCCGAGCTTATAGTACTGATCTCTAGAAGTTAAAGTAAGGTGTGTATATCCCACACCCAAACTTGCGTTTTCTTGTAATTGAAAACTATTCCAATCTACGCTCTTAAAATAGGTTGGCCAATTATATTCTTCCTGACCGACTGTTATAACTTGAGTATGTAATGTGGCATTAAAAGGCCATTCAAACTCTGCACTATTAATTTTTGCAATAGAATTTTTAATTGCATCTTTTGCCAAGGCTTGTACGCCTCGACAGCTTGAAAATTCTGACTCGGCTATTTCCACTTCGTTAAGTCTGCGAAGCAACTGATTAGTCAAATCCAAGAATGTGGAAGCCATATGTAAATCCTACTAAAAAAAAGGGGAACCTCCCGAAGGAAGCCCCCCTAACTTCCATTAAGCTACGTTATAGTTCGCAGTAATGAGTGCCTCTGGACGCAGAATCTTGCGGCCATAAAGCTGCATTCCGCGACAGATGTCTGCAAATGATGCAGTGTCACGGTAGGTTTCAACTTTGTTGAGTTGTTGTGCTGTTGCTACTGCACTGTTATGTCCAGCAACGATCACTCCAAAGTTAGTCTCAGAACCCGTACTCAAAACGGTGCCTGCTCCAGTACCAACGTAAGGAAGATTATTTGACTTGTAGACTCGGAAGCCACGAACCAAACCATCACCTACACGGCCATTGCGAATTTCTTCGCCACCACCGAAGTCGGCTGAAACGAATTTTGAGTTCTCGTCAAGGAGCATCTCAAAAAACACCGGGTCAGCAACAATCCAACGATCTGCTGTATCAACGTTAGCTTCATCCATCTTACGAGCAATACGGTTCATAATCTCTAGTGGGGAAGTAATACCACCCGCACCACCGCCTGCTGCAACAGGGATAGAAGTAACTTCACCAGCCACACCAAGGTCAGATCCGCCAAATGTTGTGATGTCCATCTGATTTGCATCAAGCAATTCATCTGCACCTGCATTAGCATCTGCCTTAGTGCCGTTAGCGGCTGTACGGCGCACCCAGACGTTAGAGCCATTAAGCTCCCATCCAGATAAGTAGCCTAACACTTCTTGGTCAAAGGTATCACGCAAGCGGTATGCTGCACGATCTGTGGCCAAATCCATGAAATTTATGTGGCTATGCGCGGTTTCAATATCGTCCATTTTGAACATAAAGTAGTTCGCTTGGTCGATAGTTAGTGAGAAGTCTGCATCGGCCAAATCTTGCGCCGAGACAGCCGTGCCCCTAGCATAGGTGCTCACTGTGATTTCGGGCTCCTTGATCACCTTGACGCTATCGCCAAATGCGCTGATCTCTCCGAAATAATCGGTGTTAGAAATATCTTCTACAACTGAAGATTTACGAAAAGCAGTTTGTACTTTTTTTGAATAAAGTACTGGGGAAAAGTTCCCATTTGGTAGGTTGTTATGCCCACTTGCACTTGAAAATGCCATGATATAATTCCTTAAATAAAATATAGATTGGGTTAATTAAGCTTGTAAAAATTACAGCTTGTAAGACACTAATATGTGTCACAGAAACACCGACTCATCTAAGGGCTGAAGAACTCATAGGTAACGTCTAGGACGGGCTAAGAGGACAGGTTATTTAGGATTGGTATTCTGACAATTTAAATGCAAAGGTGGACATAATGTGGCTTTGCGGTACGCACATGACACTAATAGATGTATGTGAAATGCGCTGTATGAATGCATTTGTTTTACCATAAAATGGTATTAAAAGCAATCACTATCGTGCGGCACCTGTTTGATCATACTCAAATGTGCCATTTCTAATAGAAGCCATAATAGCTTCTTCGTTTTTTTCATAGTCTGTGGCAGACATTTTTTCTATCATAGACTCAGAAAACTTGTATTTCCCGCTTGTAGGAGAAGTAGAAGACGATCTGCCTACAGACCTTGCTGCTCCGTTTGACGTTTTAGTCTTAATGTTTTGATCATTTTTATAGAGATCAATACATCTGGCGGCTGTAGCGGCATCTGAACTGTTTTTATACAATGCATCTTGAATGCTCATAGGCTGAAGAGCCACCCAATCGTGAAACTTTGGATCAGTTCTGATACTGTCAAAGTCTGGATGAAGGCGCCGTAATTCTTTTTCGGCATGTTCACGATTTAGCTTACCTTCTAACTCTGCAACACGTTTTTCTGCACCACCCTGTCTAGCAATACCCTCAGTAACTCGCTTTTGGGCAATAGTGTCGATAATTTTTGCCACATCAGGGTATTTAGTTGCCCACTCTGAAACTTCTTGTTCAGTTTTTGGAAACTTAATTTGCTTTCGGGTTGCTGCTTGTAACTGGGCTTGTACTTGTGCCAACTCTGCATCTTTTTCAGAAAGCATTTTTTGTTGGTGTCTTCGCAAGTCTCCGTACCGTTTTTTAAAAGTTTCTTCTTCGCTAGATAACTCTTGGGGTACTGCTTCAACTGCAGGTTCTTCATTTACTTCTTCATTGTACTGATTTTTGTATTTAGCCATATAGCTATTCTCCTTGGGGGCCTCAAAGTAGATTACCAAAATAGGTAATGGTTTGCGGGTAGCCCTTACCGCGCACGTTTGTGCTAGTTGAGAAGAATGTACGTTACGCTTATTAACAAAATTAGTGGTATGCCCACTGCAAAAGTCGCTAGATAAACAAGCTCAGTTCTTTCAACTCTTTCTCGCTCTATTCTTTGCTCTTCTTCTTTTCGTTCTCTCCTAATATCTACTCTTAGGCGAACTAATTCTCGCCACGCTGATATTCCTCTAGTGGCAATTACAATTTCTCGAAGCTGTTCCTCTAAGTCTTCGGCCTGCTTCTTGGCCATGAAGGTGCTTAATGCTTCTTCATTTGCTGATAGAGATGAAAACGCTCCATTTCTCTTTTGAGAGTGGTCTTTTTTAGCTTCGTCAATTCCATCAAATAGCTTACCAAGAGGCTTGGCCAGTGAGGCAATATCCTTACCTGCCTTTACCCCAGCAGAAACAACTGAAAATGCCGCCATAGCAGCAGAAATTGGCTCCATGCATTCACACCCCCTAATGCTATCTGATTACTGCAACTTTTACCTTCGGCTTGTAGCTGTATTTCTTGGAGGGGTACTGCGACTCCTCTTCCTCAACATCCATTTTTTCTTCTTTTGTCTCGACGGTGGGCTTTTCAACTATGTTGCCTTCGGGGGTTTCGTGAGAACCTTCTTCTGCATCATGGTAGCCTTTAAAATCACAATGCTCACAACCTTCCCCATCACACTCTGGGCAAGGCACAGTATCTGATTGTTCATCTTCTATATTGGAAATTTGACCTTCAAACTTCATAGACATAAGACCAAATTTTGCCTCATCCCTCAAAGCCATAAACGTTTTTAAACCATGATATCTGACAACATCTGCAGGAACTACATACTCCCCGTCTGAAAGGGCGGCAGGTATATCATCTCTTACATTCTCTGCATTTGATCCTGCAGGAATATCATTACCACTAACTTCATCAACGCCTACGATTGGAGATAAAAAACCTTCTCCCATTCCACAAGGTTCATCAGGCATTGCTCCACAACTAGAACACGCCATTCCTCCATGAGCCATACTTAGCTTGTCTTGAGACTCTTCCTCTTCTCGATCGGAAACAAATTCGTTCTCTTCAATAAAGTCCTCTTTTTTTTCTTCTTCCTGCTCTTTTTCTTTCTTCATCGTTTAGCCCCTTCTAAAGCGTGCTCTCTGAGGGATTGAAGAGCTCTCAACTCAGCAATCGCACCTTGAATTTCTAATATTTTTGAATGCTCTTTTTGAGTTTCTAAAAACCCTCGTAAAACAGATAATCTGTCTTCAACGTACATTTGTAGAATTTCGTAATGGGCAGCATCATTTACTAAGGGCAGTAGCCCCTGACATTTTTCTTTTTGGGTTTTAGGTTTTTGCATTACAACAGACAAATCAAACCGATAATAACCAAAACAACACCTATAACGAATGAACCTGCTTCAGCTTCGCTTTGATCCATAACCGTTGACTTAAACACCTTTCCTATCTTTTTTACTGGGTTCATTTTAGCCTCATTGCATTGGTTGAGTAGGTGGAGAAGGAACTGGCCCCGCCTCACCATTGGTATTTCCTGGCGCTCCTGGTTCTGGTGCTTCGCCCGGTGCTATTTGTCCTCCACCATTTCCTGTTGGGTCTTGTTGGGGAACAGATGATACTTGTTGGCCACCCTCTTGGGCGGGCATCATAGCCATCACTTCAGCCATCATCTTGGCTTGAATTGCAGCCTCTCTTGGATCGTTCAAGATTTTGCTTTCATCAAGATCCATAGACGCGCTGAGTTCTCTTAGGATGTAGTCATACTTAACAAAGGGTGCCATCATTTGATTGGATGTCATTTGCATAAAGCTTAGTAGGCGCTGAGAGCGAACTTCGTTTCGCATTAGACTTTCAGTACCTTTGGCAACAACGTTTAGAGGAGCCTTGGCAACGTCTTTGTCAAAATTGAATTGCATGTTGAACGCGTATAAACTCTTACCCAATGGTGCCAAAAGATAGTCATCAATATTACGCACTACTGCTTTAATGTTTTGAGCGGCTGCACCCATGAGCATAGACATTCCAGACGCTGTTCTGCCAACGCCTTGCACACCTGTCATACCGTGGCTGTAGCTTGGCATACCAGTTGACTCATCAGCTAATTGACGAGCCTTGTCGAACATCTGCAAACACTCCCCAGTAACATTGGGAAACTTGGTTCCAAAAATGCCTTGTCCTGGAGCTCCCGCTTGTCTTCGAAAGATTTTTCCAGGATATACAGACAAGTCTTGTCCAGGCACCAAATTGGTTTCATCTATTTCAATCAATAGGTTAGAAGACAAAGCTGCATTGTCCACCGCCATACGGATGAACCCATTGCAAATTTCTTGGGTGTCTTCCATGTTCTCTGCAACACCCACACCAAAGAAGCTGTAAGGATTTACCTCATAGGGAACCGCAGAGAATGGAAGTCTGGATGGTGTGAATGGGTTAACAACCAAACGTAGAATTTGTCCATTACAAACCCAACAATTTATCTGTACTTCATCAACGTCTTTGAGATTTTTAGGTAGGCTGATTTCTGCCTCTATAGCAGTCTCAGCGTCAATTACGCCCCAATACTCCAACACTTCATATCTATGTACAGAGGACTGAGTAGACATGTTGTCTTGTAGAGTTTCTTCCCAGTAATCATTTGTATAATTTTCTCCCATCTCAATAGCGAGTTCGATTGACTCTTCTCTAAAATGGGGGCGTTTTTTAAACTGCCGCAATTGAGTTCGGTTTACCCTATGCCGCTGTATAACAAACTCAGCGTCCACCATGCTTCTTGAATCCGGGTCTGGATAAAAATCCCAAATCGATACATGCTCAATTTTAGGGATATTTCTAATTTCTGGTTCGTACTCACCGTCTTCATTCCACTTGGGGTATTCTTTTTCAAATAAGAACGGGCCTTTAAGGATACCTGTTCCAAACAAACTCATTTCAAATGCTACATGTCTTAGGTGCTTGCTTGCTTCGCTTTCTTCTAATTGCTCATTTATTTGCTGTTGCATCAGCCGAGCCATTTCTTTTGCAGGCTCAAA